>Ga0315334_10000972_pt1 | contig 17647 bp, 14 predicted proteins | sample M150034915metaG_FD_205555 | JGI IMG/M metagenome (GOLD analysis project Ga0315334, IMG submission 205555) | Ammonia-oxidizing marine archaeal communities from Monterey Bay, California, United States - M1 500m 34915 | ecosystem: Environmental > Aquatic > Marine > Intertidal zone | place: USA... | reverse complement strand
AAGCGAACGGAAACATAAAGATAAGTTTGCCAGGATAAAATACTCCGGCACTAGCGTCTGCGGCAAATGGACGACCTAGTTCATCTTGTGGATTCCACAACGGCACCTGACCTTGTTGCCATTGTTGTTGCTCAAAATGCAGGGTGGGGTAATAGAAGTGTCCAGCGTCTCTAAAAACTGGAATTTCATCCTGCACCATTAGCGGGACAAACAAAAACGCAATCGCCAATGTTGGTATCAGCATCCAGAGGAGTGTTTGCCGGTGACGGGCTTTTGGTCTCATGGCGGATTGCATTCTGATGGCTACTAAAGCCCTTGTCCTCAACGGAAGCAATCAGGTTCGATTTGAACTATCGATGCCACGATCCCTTACGATCGGTTGAGCACACGTAATTGAGAACGAACTGCATTGACAACTTGTTCACGTTGGTCCAGTTCTTCAACTGAGTTTCCGGGCATAGCGAGTGCGTCACGCAGGTTGCCTTCAAGTTCGTCTTTATTAAGATCTTCGATCGCGCCGACTCGGTTTGTCAAAATCGAAACGACGTTATCAAGGACTTGAATAAAGCCACCTTCGACATAGTGACTCTCGGTAGTGCCTCCGGTCGTAAGTGTGAGTGTTCCATTTCCCAGTCGCCCGATCATGGGCGCATGGTCAGTCATTACTCCTTTTTCACCATCAAAAAGAGGAACGATAACCGAATCCGCATCCGTTTCGAATGCGGTTTCTTCTGGTGTAACAACAATACAATGAAGTGTCATGGATTAACCTTCAGCCATTTTCTTGGCTTGTTCTTCAGCTTGATCAACGCTGCCCACATACATAAATGCAGATTCTGGTAAGTGATCCCATTTGCCGGCACAGATTTCCTCGAAGCTGCGCAAGGTGTCTTCAAGTGGCGTGATTTCACCAGGTTTTCCAGTGAACACTTCGGCGACGAGGAATGGTTGAGACAAAAAACGTTCTAAGCGACGAGCACGATGGACGACTTGCTTGTCGTCTTCACTCAGTTCATCAACACCCAAGATAGCGATGATATCTTGTAATTCTCGATATCGTTGTAGGATGGTTTGGACATTTCGAGCGATACCATAGTGTCGATCGCCAACATATTGTGGGTCAAGAATACGGCTCGAGGATGCCAGTGGATCCACTGCGGGGTAAATTCCCTTAGCGGAGATGGAACGTTCGAGGTACAGGAAGGCATCGAGGTTACCGAAAGCAGTTGCTGGGGCTGGGTCGGTTGGATCATCAGCGGGAACATAAACCGCTTGCACAGAGGTAATCGCACCTTTGTTCGTCGATGCAATACGTTCTTGCAAAGCACCCATTTCGGTAGCCAGAGTCGGTTGGTAACCCACAGCGGATGGCATGCGACCAAGGAGTGCGGATACTTCCGAACCAGCTTGCGAAAAGCGGAAAATGTTATCGACAAACAACAGAGTATCGGTACCAGTTACATCGCGGAAATATTCGGCCATGGTAAGAGCAGATAGAGCAACACGAAGTCGCGCACCTGGCGGCTCGTTCATTTGACCGAACACCATACATGTTTGTTCGATTACACTACGGCCGGTGTCACCAATTTTCGCTTCTTGCATTTCCAACCAGAGGTCCGTTCCTTCACGTGTTCGTTCGCCAACGCCAGCGAACACTGAATAACCACCATGGGCGCTAGCGATTCGAGCGATCAATTCAGTCAGGATAACCGTTTTACCTAATCCAGCTCCGCCAAACAGACCAGCTTTACCACCACGTACGAAAGGTGTGAGTAAGTCGATCACCTTGATACCGGTTTCAAATAGTTCGGTATTGGTTGAAAGATCGGAAAGTTTCGGAGCAGATCGGTGAATTGAGCGAATCTCATCTGCCTTGACCTCCCCACGACCATCGACGGGCTCACCGAGCAGATTAAACACTCGTCCAAGTGTATCTTTCCCGACGGGTACCGATACTGGTGATCCGGTGTCGACACATTCTTGGCCACGAACCATACCGTCTGTACTGCCTAAGGCAACACAGCGAACGCGTCCGCCACCGAGGTGTTGTTGGATTTCACCAGTAAGCGTGCTGTCGTTTACGATGATTTCCACGGCATTGTAGATGGCGGGGAGTTGATCATCTTCGAATTGAGCATCAAACGTTGAGCCAATTACTTGTGTAATGTGACCAATGCTTTTCGTTGCGGTTTCTGAAGCCATTTTCTTACTCTTTTGAACTTAATAAAGGGTTGGTTTATGATTTTCGTTGTCGTAAATTAATATTCTTAAGTTTTGTGTTATTAGCTACGGGTTAGGTTTTGAGAGCTTCCACACCACCTATAATTTCCATGATTTCACCAGTAATCTGAGACTGACGAGCTCGGTTATAAGTCATCGACAGATTAGCGATCATTTCATCGGCATTCTCTGTTGCGCTCTTCATCGCGACCATACGTGCGATCTGTTCACTGACCGCAGCGTCCAAAAAGCATTTAAACAATTTGATGCGGAAGCTAGTAGGCACGACTTCCTCAAGGATGCTTTCGGCTGAGGGCATGAATTCATAATCGGTATCCGTCGTAGTACCACCTGCGGTATCATCACCTTCAACTTTTCCCAGTGGGAGTAAGGTTTCGACGACAGCTCGTTGCTTGGAACTTGAGATGAAACGTGTGTAGGCAACGTCGAGGCGATCAAGTTTACCGGCGATGAATTGCTCCATCAGAGTGTCGGCGATAGGTTTCACTTCATCAAACTTGGGTTGATCGTCGAAATGTGTATAGGATTCATCGGCGGTTAGTCCGCGAAATGATAGGTTGGTAATTCCACGTTTCCCAGAGATGAGCAGATTTACGTTATCGTACTGTTCGGCGAGTTTTTGATGGTGGTTGATTGTTTCTCGTACGACCGCGCCATTATAACCACCGCAAAGTCCGCGGTTTCCAGTAAGGACAATCAGAGTTGCATTCTCAGTGGTTTGACGATCTTCGAGCAACGGGTGTTGTACTTCCGTCCCACTATTGGCGAGATTTGTGACAACTTCGGTGATTCGCTGAGTGTACGAAGTCGCCGCTACTGCTCGGTCCATCGCTTTCTTGAATCGCGCCGTTGCGATCAACTCCATCGTTCGCGTAATTTTGCGAATATTGCGAACCGACTTGCGTCGTTTATCTAATGCCTTGGCATTTGCCATCTGTCAATTTCCTGTGTTGACGTTTACTGTTTGTTCGTTATAGCGAAACGTTCTCTAATCTTCCTCAGTTGTTTCGGATGCTTCAGCATCGGCTGGGCCGGAGAATGGATCCTCTGTAAAACCGCCGAGTTTGGTTCCATCGCCGTCGTCATGTGCTTCTTCGTTGTCGCTGCTATCATCTGTTTCCGCAGCTTCGTCAGTTGCAGCGTCCGCAGTTTTGTCAGTTTTGCCAGTTGCAGCGTCCGTAGTTTCGTCAGTTGCAGCGTCCGCAGTTTCGTCGTTACGATAACTTTCATCCAAAGACTTGAACTCCTTGATCGCTCCGATCAACTCATCCTCATCTCGAATAGATCCCGTTTCGCGAATGGCATCCAAAATTTCAGGTTTTTGATCGCGCAAGAACTCTAACAAGTCGTTTTCGAACTGCGGGACATCGGCGATCGCGATATCGTCTAAGTAACCTTTGGTGCCGGCGAAAATCATACAGACCTGCTCGTTCACAGGTAGAGGTGTATACTGGCCTTGTTTCAGCAGTTCTACCATGCGGTAGCCGCGATCGAGTTGGGCTTGAGTCGCTGCATCGAGATCGGTACCGAGTTGAGCGAATGCTTCGAGTTCGCGGAAGGCTGCGAGGTCGAGTCGCAAACTACCGGCGACACCTTTCATGCCTTTGATTTGAGCAGCACCACCCACTCGAGAAACGGACACGCCAACATTCATAGCGGGTCGAATACCGGAGAAGAACAAGTCAGGTTGTAGATAGATTTGTCCGTCGGTAATCGAAATCACGTTGGTTGGAATATAGGCGGATACTTCACCTTCAAGTGTTTCAATGATCGGTAATGATGTAAGTGAACCACCACCAAGGTCTTCGCTTAGTTTCGCAGATCGTTCAAGCAATCGACTGTGACAATAAAAAACGTCACCAGGGAATGCTTCACGTCCAGGAGGACGACGCATCAGCAATGATAATTCACGATACGCGTTGGCTTGCTTGGAGAGATCATCATAGACGATCAATGTATGTTCGCCTTTATACATGAAGTATTCGGCCATCGACGTTCCTGAGTAAGGAGCGATGTATTGCAGTGGAGCAGGGGTACTGGCACCGGATACAATAATGGTGGTGTAGTCCATTGCTCCGTGTTCTTCGAGAATTTGAATCACGCCGGCGACCGAGGAATCCTTTTGGCCGATTGCGACGTAGAAGCATTTTACGCCCAAGCCTTTTTGGTTAAGAATCGTATCGATGGCGATTGCCGTCTTACCAGTTTTTCGGTCGCCAATGATTAGTTCGCGCTGACCCCGTCCAATCGGTGTCATTGCATCGACTGCTTTGATACCGGTTTGCAGTGGTTCGTTAATAGGTTGGCGTCCAGCGATACCGGGTGCAGTCGCTTCTACCACTCGAGATTCCGTTGAATTGATGGGACCCTTGCCATCGAGAGGGTTACCCAGTGGATCTAACACACGGCCCACGACTGCATCGCCGACAGGCACTGATAACAGCGTACCCAGCGCACGGACTTCGTCACCTTCTTTAATTCCAAGATAGTTACCGAGAATAATGATCCCGACACTGTTTTCTTCTAGATTGAAAGCGAGTCCGGTAATTCCGCCAGGGAATTCAACCATTTCACCAGCGCGAACACCCGCCAGTCCGTAGACTCGTGCAATTCCGTCACCGACTTCCAGTACCGTGCCAACCTCTCGTACATCGAGTTGGTTGTCATACTGTTCGATTTCCTGTTTCAAGACGGACGCGATTTCGTCAGCGTTGAATTTCATGGACCGTTTCCCTTACGTATTACGTTTAGTTAATTTTAAATAGTGGTTCAAAAAAAGGCAGTTATAGAACTGTTTGTACTCAACCCGCACTGGGACTGTTTGTAAACCGATCTGTTGACAACCGAATTTCTCGAATAGTGTTTTCTCGTACTGTTGTTCGAATCCGTTCGAGTCGGTTGGCAACACTGCCATCATACACCGTATCGCCGATGCGGATTACCGTCCCTCCGACGAGCGAAGCGTCAACATTTAGTATTAAGTCAACGGTCGCATCGAATGCTTTATTGAGTTTGTCGTGCATCGTGGCGACAGCGGGTTCGTCTAAGCGAGTTGCTGTAGTCACTAAAACCTCAAGGCGTCCTTGGTCTTGGGAGTATTGTTCCTTGAGACTGGATTGGATGGCGCGGAGACAATTGAGACGACCATGTTGTGAAACGACCTTGAGGAAGTTCAAGAACAAGTCCGAGGCTTTCCCAGTTAGGGTTTTATCAAGCATCGCAACTTTATCGCTGTGAGCAACTCGTGGGGAGCTTAGCATCGCATCGAGTTGTGGCAATTTGTTGAGCACATCGGAAATAAAAGATTCAAACTCTTCCATTACGTTAGCGGTGCAACCAGCTTGCTGAGTCGCAGCGAGTAGGGAGGCAGCGTAGACTTCTCCGATCGGTTTTTGTTCCGAATCGAGTACGGTCGTTTGTTTTGGAGGTTCGATTTCAGTCATAATTAGTTTTCCGACAGGCTATCAAGTGATTCTTGCACTAGCTTGCTATGATCTTCTGGATTAAGTTGGCGGCCAACGATTTTGCCGGCGAGTGCAACCGCAATGTCAGTAGATTGTTCCGCGACAGCTTGTAGAGCTGCGTTTTTGGCCAGTTCAATTTCGTTAATCGCGCGGGCTTGTTCAGCTTTAGCAGCTTCAGCGGCTTCAGCAACAATGCGGTCTTTAGTTGCTTCAGCGTCGCGTCGACCTTCGGCAACAATCTCATTAGCTTCTTGAGCGGCAGCGGCCAGTCGTGCTTCGTATTCTTCGAGTCGCTGCTGGGCTTCGTCCGCACTCTTGCGAGCGTCTTCGATAGCGCCGATGATTTTTTGTTCACGAGCATCGAGGCCGGCAATAATTGGTTTCCAGGCGACGATTCTAAGTAGCACTACCATTAGAATGAAGACAACGAGTGTATAAATCGCGATGTCTTTTTTGAATTCTTCGGCTTTATCGAGGTTTGGTGATGCATTGCCATGAGAATTATCATGCGGTGCATGGGCAGCATGGTCTGCCGTGTCGTCATGGTTTTGGTCATGATCTGTATGCTCATCATGTCCATGCGATTCGTCGGTGGCATGTTCGTCTTCGTCATGCGCCGCTGCTTGCAAAGTGTTCGAAACTGTTAATAAAGAAAGAGCGAGTCCTGCACATAGTGCGAGGCTCCATGCTTGCCAGCGTTTTAACTTCATCGTGTCCACGTGATTTCCTCAATTTTTGAATCTACTGTTTCGGCTATGGTTGCTGAGAGTAGTTGATTTTGATTAAGTCTTATTTGATTTTACTATAAAGTGATAATTTGTTTTGTCGACATGCTAATACCTTAATGGTGATGCATTGCGGCTCCGATAAACAGTGCCGAAAGCAATGTAAACACGTACGCTTGTAGGAAGGCAACAAACAGTTCGAGCAAGCCAATACATACGGCGCCAAGAATGGTAATGGGCGCAATCAGGAAGAACAGATTCCCAGCAGCCATGGTAGCCATGCCCATAATCGATAGCAGTACGATATGACCGGCTACCATGTTGGCCAATAGGCGTACTGCCAATACTCCATGTTTAATAAACAGCCCGGTGATTTCGATGACCCACAGCATCGGTTTAATGAACAGACCGATGGGGAAGCTCAAATCCATGCTGGGCAACTGTGCAATCCAAAAACCGACCGGACCATGCATAACGGAACCTGCGATCAATGAGATTAGGAACACTGCTACTGCTAACGCAAAAGTCACACCCAGCACGGCGGTTGGTGAGCCGGCCCACGGCACTAAGCCAAACAGGTTGCAGCCGGTGATAAATAGGAACATTGTCCAGAAAATTGGTGTCAGCGCGTCTGCTTTCTTGTAGGTTAACGGTACGTCACCATCGTGATGCTCGTCGTCATCGTGCCCATGGTGAAAATCAGCATCACTTCCAATAGAAGGACGGGAGATTTCATCGCGAACGAAAAGCAGGAAAGTTTCCAGGAAATTAGCAAATCGCCCGCGAACGGGTTCGCCGGTTTTTATTTTTTTAGCTAGTCGTGAAAAGAGTATGAAAATGATGATTGCGACTGCTAACTCAATTATCATAAACTTGGAAATGGCGAAACCAGATTCTGCTTCATGGAGGTTTCGCAGTTCAGCAAATGGTTGTGGAATTAGGATTTTGCCACTGATGTGATGGTTGTACCATTCTAGGCGTCCATCATATTTCCACTGTTGCGTGAATTCATCTGCTCGAGCGATTGCAGTGTTTTCCGCTTGCATGTGTATGTTTTGCGGAATACTACCAAGTTCCTTGGATGCAAAGAACACATCATAGGGCGCTCCATGGTTGCCGTCTTGATGACTCCAAGATTCCCATTTTTGGACGGACTGAGCAGCGGATAGCTGCGGTACAGGATGGGCGTTTGCCATTTCTAATGCTTCGATGCGTTGAACATCGGGATCGAGCTTCAGCCAGACATTGGGGAAGTCCGATGGTTTTGTCTTGTTGGACGGCAGCAGGAATTTGGGAACTTCAAAAAAGTAAGCGTCCTTAATATGCAGTATCGGGTTGGCCATCTGAGCTGCTTGCCTTTGTTGCTATGCTTTGTTGTTTGAAGTTGGTGGGTTGTATGAGAATTTATCGGGTTTGAATGGGCTTGTTCGCTTGCACAATTTTTAGTGCGAGTATGGTATCGACGATCAAGGCAATCAAATAATAAATAAGAGTAAACATCAATATTTTGGCGTCAGCGAGATTCTCGACTAACTGGTGAAGGATAAATCCGCCACCTAAGGGAATGCTCATTCTAATCAACATTCCCATCAACACTGCGTTGATTCCTTGTTCTGGTTGTTCCGTGCCCCGCACTAGGATGGAAGGAATGATTCCTAGGATGGATCCGACCCAGCAAAGTAGGGCCGCGATTAACACCGCATTAAACCCGGCTTGTTGGAATTGTTTGTACCCAATCCACGCGATCAACGGAAATACCCCACCTAAAACAAGCGTAATGACTAAAAACGCTTTCCAAGGTTTAAATCTTGGTTTGGTAACCGATTTGGTGGTCACTGCGGTTTGATCATCTTGTTCAGCATCAACTTGGTCGCTCATTACTTGTCGAGCTCCCGTTTGTTTGATTGCTGAGATTCTTGTTGTTGGGTTGACTCCTTAGTGATTGCCAATAACTGGTAAAACCCCAATATAGGACCAATTATCCAACCGCTAATGTTCCATATGGATGTCCCAAAATGAGCGTCCAAATAATAACCTGCAATTCCTGGCAGGACCATTGTAATGGAACAACTCATAATTCGTGACACCCACGTGTAGGCTTCCGCTAAGGGCGATCGCCGAGGAGTCGTTGGGTATTCTGGTTTCTTTAAGGGATGTTTTGGATCAGTCACAGGACTTATCCCCATTCATCTACCGTTGTTTTGCGATTTATCTATGATAGTAAATCACTGTTCGTTAATCCAAAACGACAAAATAAAGGTCATTAGCAAAGCAACAAGTGTTAATTTGCAAGTGATGTGTCGTTAAAAATAATCTAGTTACAGAACTTACATCCCTTAAAGCCGATTAATTTATAATTAATCACCCCGCAGGTCAACTAAGGCAGGCACGATAAAATAGATGTTTTCTATGGTTTGTTTGCAGGACGCTTTGGTCGAAATCTAGCAGCAATAATGGTTCGTCGTCTGGCGTTGACGAATGTATGTCCAGAAAGACTGATATTTTTGCAATATAATTACTTAGCCGAAAAATTGCGGGACTTTGTAGCAGGTTCAGCCGTCCGTTTATAGGCCAAAACACACCCTAACGGGGGGTGTATAAGTTGTCAGTTTTTGCGTGTTCCATTACATTAAAGCAGAGCTGATTTTTGGTTGGATTATCAAACTCAGAAGCAGACAGGTTTTTTGAAGTGCGAGTCATGATGATAATCGTTGATTAGCAGTTTGTTGAAATCCTTCAGCGAGGCCAATTTTGGTGGAACGGTCTTTTGGTCCGTTGGCTGTCTGTGAGCGATTGATGGTCCACGATCACCGGTTTCACAATTTAATGGATGAATAGCCGTGCGTCTTTTGTCGTGACGTGCGGCGCAAAAATTTACTGTCATTTTGGCTTGCAAGTTTACGTAGCAGTAAACAGAGCCCCCCACCAGTGACAATCCTTACTACCTTCCCGCCTCGAAAACACAGGTTGTGCCCTCCCTTTTATTCTCTTGATACTAGAGCCTCCGCTAGTGAACAACAGAATACTATTATGAAAGAATAACAAATTCATGTCTCGCACAGAACTAAAATCAAAGACGGTTAAAGAGTTAGGTCAAAAAGCGAAAGACTTAGGTATCACGGGTTATGCGTCGATGCGTAAGCCGGAGTTAGTTACCGCTTTGGTCAATAAGTTACGGGCTCTCAAGGCGGCTAAGACTCGAGCAAAGATGCGAAACAAGAATAAACGTTCTGCTGCGAGGCGGTCGAAAGCAAACGTTTCAACTCCTCTGACAAATATAACAGCGATACCACTACGGGCCTTGGTGATGGATACGGCGAAAAAAAAATGCTTGATGGATTTGTCTAACGGTCCAGCATTTAGTCGCAACGGTGCAAGTAAACAGTTAACACGCGATCGTGTTATCGTTTTGGTGAGAGATTCCTATTGGATTCAGGTGTGTTGGGAAATCAAATCGAAGAGCGTGGTTCGAGCCCAAGCAGCTTTGGCGCATCAGTGGCACGCGGCGCGGCCGATCATTCGTTTGTACGAAGTGCAGAACGACTCACAACAGGTGCATGGAACTCGTGTCGTGCGAGACATTGAAATTCATGGCGGTGTGACGAATTGGTATGTCGATGTCGATCAAACTCAAACTCCCTACCAAGTTGAGATTGGTTATTTAGCGGACACTGGAGAATTCCACCCGTTGTGCCGCAGTAACACGGTAACCCCACCGGCTCCTGGATCCTGTGATGCGACTGATATGAATTGGGATGATATTGCTAAAGACTACAAACGCATCTTTGCTCTCAGCGGCGGAGACGCTGACGGGCAAAGTAACCAAGACCTACAGGATATATTTGAACAGCGATTGCAGCGCCCGATGAGCAAGTCGGTCGTGATGAAACACGGTTTGTCAGGGCAAGACGAAGACCAGTCGAAATTGCACTTTGAAGTAGAATCTGAATTGATTGTTTATGGCAATGCAGAACCGGATGCCACAGTTATGATGGCCGGTGAACCGGTGAAACTAGCTAAAGATGGTAGCTTTACGATTCGCATGGACTTGCCGGACCGCCGTAGGGTTTTCCCCTTAGTCGCTAATGGCGCCGATGGCTTGCGAGAAAAAACCGTCGTCATTTCTATCGAACGCAATATCAAGATTCTCGAACCCACCATCAAAGACCGCATTGCCGCCTTGCGTGAACTCAGGAAAGGGTAGGGCAGCGGAGGGGGTTTATTATATAGCAGCAACCCCGTGGGCCATGACCGCCCGTAATACTCCAATACAGTCAATCGGTTTGCAATTCCTTCGCTGCAGTGCTAAAGTTGCAGGTAGCCTCTTCCATGTTTGTGGGCTAGTGCTGATTTTTTGGGGAGCCGATACGAAGACCGCAGGGGACTGGTTTTTGATGACAGCCACGGGTCAGGCCACGATTTAGTAATACTTGCTATTGCTAGGTTGCGGATCACGCGTCCTGTTTTCCAAGTCCCCACCTTAAATTTGCGGGCTCTCACAAAACTCACTACCACGGCATTGAGGCGGAGGCTTTTTTATAATCGGTGATCCCTATGTCTCTTGCTGCGCCCCAATCTGAATCTTTGTCGATTGCTCAAATCTCCAAACGAGCGCAAACTCTAGTGCGATTCATAGCGCAATATGAATTTTGCGCGGTTGCTTTGTCGGCCGGAGTTGATAGCAGCGTGGTTGCCAAAGCAGCTTTCCTCGCAGTGGGCGACCGGGCGCTGGCAGTTACTGCTCAAAGTGCAAGTCTGGCCCGTGGCGAATTACAGTTGGCTCAACAAACAGCAGCGTTGATTGGAATCCGCCACCAAGTTATTGAAACGGCGGAATTCGAAAATGCAGATTATTTGCGAAACGCTGACGACAGATGTTATCACTGCAAAACCGAGCTCTATCAAAAGTTGCAATCTTTGGCGACGGATACAGGATACGTGCTGTTAAGCGGGACTAACCTGGACGATCTGGGTGATTTTCGCCCAGGGCTCGTAGCAGGAGTTGAACATCAAGTCGTGACTCCATTGGCGGATTGTCGGCTTGGTAAGACAATGGTGCGAGGTATCGCCAAGTTTTGGGACTTGCCCGTTTGGGATCGCCCGGCGAATCCCTGCCTATCCAGTCGCATTGCTTATGGAGAAACGGTCACACCAGAACGACTAGCTATGGTGGACGCGGCAGAATGTTTTCTCAGAAGTCGTGGATTTACCGACGTGCGCGTTCGTTGTCATCGCGATAATCTAGCTCGCGTCGAAGTAAACGCTGAACAGATTTGTGACCTAACGGGTGATTCTATGCGGCAAACGCTCGACGCAAAACTACGCTCACTGGGGTTTGCGTTTGTCACGATTGACCTGCGTGGCTTTCAATCGGGTAGCTTGAATCAGTTATTGCAGATTCAAACTTGAACGCCTGTTTATTGATAGGTCGAGCTGCTCTTCAAATGGTTTGCGGAGGTCCTCCTCGAGGCGAGCGATGATTTCCATTCGAACTTTAAGATCGATTTGGTCAATGATATCACTAAGCGAAACGAGTACTTGGACTACCTTTTTTGTGTCCTCCTGGCGGTGATAAATATTAGCCAGTCCCGCTAAACCGAATCCACGGAAATGTTGTTCTTCGGGTCCTAAGTAGAAAAGCTCCAGATAATAGAATTCGGCAAGTTCGAAATCTCCGCCGGTCAAATATAAGTCGCCTAGCCTTTGGTGAGCAAGTAGAGTGTAGTAATTGTTTTTGGGGGAATCCTGAGGCGGGAAATACTTTTCAATACATTTGTATGCCTCATCGGTGTTGCGGATTGATGCATAGTAATACTGTTTCTCGACCCTGTCATATCTCTCAATGGTGTTGGTAGGTTCGATGGGTAAGTCGAGTGATGTTTCTTGGTAGCGCATGCTGGCCCATACCATACCACCGATAAAGAAGATGACCGCAGTCAGCATCCACAAGCGATTCAAGGCAAACTGCCCGGTTTGTCGCGTGTGGTTTTTCATTAGAGCGTCGAGTTGTTGCGTTGCTTGGACTCGAGCATTTGCCAGCGACATATTTTCCCAATCCCAGCGATCGAGATCATCGGGCCAGCTATTGTCCATCTCGGCGGCCGGTAGTTTTCGCAGCGATTCTTGTAAGTCAGTTGCTTTTTGAAAACGGTCAGCGGGATCTTTGGCCAGCAACTTCATAATGATCGAGCTAAACTCTGCGGAAAGATCAGTGCGATGTTCTTGGATCGGGGTTGGTTTACGTTTGAGGTGCTGCACGGCAACACTCAACGCAGTCTCACCTTGAAAGGGCGGATTTCCAGTTAGCATATGATAGGCTGTTACACCTAACGAATACATGTCACTGCGAGGATCGACGATTTTGCCTTCCGCTTGTTCTGGGCTCATGTAGAGGGGCGTCCCCATGGTGATACCGATCTGAGTGGTTTGTACACCGTCAGTTTGATCTACAACTCGAGCTAATCCAAAATCAGCAACTTTGACTTCACCGGTTGGAGCGAGCATAATGTTTTCAGGTTTGATATCACGATGGATGATCCCTTGCTTGCCCGCTCGATTAAGCGCTGCAGCAACCTGTTGCAGAATATTGATTCCTAATCCACTTGAAACATCTCCGTTACGCTGCATGAACTGAGCGAGATTTTGTCCGGCAACATATTCTTGGGCGATAAAGTGGATCCCTTGGATATTACCGACTTCATATATTTGAACGATATTTGCATGGACCAGGGACGCGGCAGCTTGGGCTTCCGTGTGAAATCTACGCACATAGGATTCTTGTTCAGCGAGATTGCTTTTGAGGACCTTAAAGGCTACACGTCGTTTCAGTGATTGTTGTTCAGCTAAATAGACAACACTCATCCCACCATGACCGAGTCGGCGGAGGATTTGATAGTCGCCCAGAGTTAGCCCGATGAGAGAGGCGGAATGCAGATTGTCGGATTCAGCAGTGGTCATAATACGCTAGAAGTGGTTCCTTTTCACTGTTTATAAGTACAGAGATATTATATAAGAGTCTATACGTATTAGCGTACAGATTGTTCCATAAAATAGATATGTTGAACGGTCTTTGCCGACGTTACATTTAACCTAAAGTGTTAAGCTTGATATAGTCATTGCGGTTTGAATTGATGATGCAAAGCGTCCATAGCACCAAGAGCTTACCAATGAATTATTCCACCAGACCGTTATCCCACCGGTCAACATATCATTATCGCTGGGTCGTTTACACGTTGCTAGTTTCAGCCGGCCTTCACGTTTTAGGTGTGCTCACCGCGCTGGGTGTGTTGCAGCCTGGGCTGGATGTTCAACTGCCTATATTAGATCGCGCATATTACATCAGCAACAACGTTTTGTCTTGGCGGCTCGGTTGGCTAGTGTGGCAATGTACCGCTATTTCCAATCTTGTTGCGGCCATTGCCATTGTTTGCTATTTTCGTCATGCCTATCTCAGGCGAGTTTGTGATACTTGCTGGCCGTATTATTGGTCGCTGGCAGCACTGGTGTTTACGATTTTAGCGATGATTCCAGAGCAGTGGGCCGAGTTTGCTCTGGTAACGGAATTTATCCAAACGGCACATCTAACAGTCACCACAGGCGACACCACCGAATACTTATTACAGGAATCACGTTGGCTTGTCATGACCACGACTTGTGGCGCTTGTGGCTATACGATGATGCAATTCGCTTGGATTTGCTGCGCGACGATCTATCATGGCCGTCCTCGAAAAATATGGTGGTTCTGGGGCTTCGGTCTGCTCGATTTTGCCTTGTTCACTATTTCCTATTTAGCGTGCTATTGGAGTTGCCAAGCGGCGTTGCAAGGCGGAGTGTATGTTGGATTCGAAACGGTAATTATTTTCAACGCGATTGCGTTTCCACTATTGATTTTGTGGATGTTGATGTTCATCTCCGTTGTGGGCAATCGCCACCATGCAGAGGCGGTGCTGAAGAGCCCGAAATTACCGAACAATTACTAACGCGGAATGCTCGCCGACCTAGAAGTTACTCAATACGCCCCCTACTATTCCCACGGTAAAACATATGTGGCAGATGATTGTGCAGATGCCGGCGACAATCCCTACTATCGCATGCGCTGAGCCTTTAATAACAGGGTTCTGTTTACGAGCTTGCAGACCTTTGACCCCAAGGATGATACTGCCGATACCAGAGAAGGGGATAAAGAAGGAGAAGATGCCAAGGTAGTATGCGATAAGTGCATGTTTGTTTTTGTAAGGAATGATTCCACCGGTGGCGTCGCCTTGCGTGTCTTGTCCATGTTGCGGCGGCACATAAGTTACTTGTTCTGCTTGGGGCGTGATATAGGGATTGGCGGTGTCCGCTTGCGGTGTTGGATTTACGTCTAGTGGGTCATTTTCACTGGATGTATTTGACATTTGTTTTCCTTTGATGAGAGAGCTTATTGCGTGATCGTTTGCTGTAACTAGAAGCTGAAGAATGGAATTGGGATAAGTAAAGCATGTTGTTCTAGCAAGCTCCACTCACCATACCAAGATGTGTAACGCGAAGCGAGTACGATGGAACCATAAGCAAACACGACAGGGATGAGGGTCAGGCGGCCTAACCAGATCGACAATCGCAGCCGCGGCGTTTCACGGCGGTGGGCACGAGCGTAGGCCCAGCCAAGGAGGATGCGTGTCGGCCAAGCGAAGATGATGAAAACAACAGCTGGCAACAACACGACTTCTCGCGGTGTCAATTCGATTTTGACTAAATATACGGGCAACGCTAACAGCCAAACGGAAACCATCGATATCCATAATGCCAGGGGCGCGCGTTGGTACATGGAGCGCACAACACCAATCTCTCTAAAAACGCTAAGCCGTTGTTCCACGGCGAAACGTGTTTGTAGTATCGGTAGGTACAAGAAAATGATAGCGAGTGCAATATACCCGATCGTTCCGCAAACGACGTTGATGCCGCGGGGCAAAACCATTCCGCCAATACACAATCCAATGGGAATAATGAGCCAACAGAATGTACCTATAAACCCTTTGAACCCTGTCACAAAAAGTGCACGCAAGGGAAATTCACTGACGAATTTCCAGAATCTGTCATGGGCGGCGACATAGATTTTGCGATTTAATCCTTCTTTCAAAAATCGTACGGGCGCTGGCCAAATGAAATGTCGCAGTAAGCCACCGCGGGTCCAAGCCCACAAGGTGACGAGGCTTGTAAATGCAGCTAGCAAGGCAGTTTGCCAACCGTATTGGGCAGCTCGTTCGCTGTCGGGGAGCATGATTGTGGCATCCACATAGTAATTAGACATGAAATATGCGGGCAGCCAAATGAGGAATGTGCCGAGGATGACGCCGCCCGTTCGGGCAGCGGTTTGGATTCCCCAAAATCCCGCGCGAACTTTTTGGTGTTTCACAATGCGTCTGGAAATCTCCAGTAAATAACCGAGAGCGACGAATTGGACGATAGGCAATGATGCGGCTAAAGCGAGTGCCGTAACAAGGACAGCGACACCAAATATCCAGAATACGAGGCGGTAAAATGCACGAAAAGGAGCAAATAGAATATGCGTGATTTGCTTAACAATGCTCGATTGTTGTGTTGAATATTGAGTGCCCGGCACAGCAGGCTCTACGCTCGTCGCAATCATCGGCTGTACAGGCGTTGGGACAACTGCCTCAACTGGAATGGCCACAACCGCAAGAGGCGCAGTTGAGGGGGTTGGCTGAAGATTATCTTGTCCGGTTTCAAGCATGATCAAAGGTGGAAAGATGATGACGGATGTATAAAAATGGTGTTGGGTGTTTGTCCTGTCGATTCTATAAATATAGCAAAGAGCTAATGACGGGTTGTCTAGAAAAGCAAACTTATAATGCTATAATACATTATACAAATTAGTTTAGTCGGAAATTGGCATAAATTGACGTACAAGGAAACTTTAAAAATGAAATGGCGGCCAATCATCTCGGTATTGATTTGCCTCGTCGTCCTCGGCGGAATTTCAAGCAGTCTGCTGTCAACAAGTCAAATAGGTTCGTCGTCGGCTTGGCGAAAGCGGCCTCTTCATCCCGCTGCCGATATCCTAAAGGTCGTTGCTGCGGTCAATCGCGAGTTTTCCGATTCATGGAAAAATGCCGATTTAGAAACAGCCACACCGGCTTCGGTACTCGCTGTCATGCGTCGGGCTTCGCTCGCTCTGCATGGAACTGTTCCATCGCTGGAAGAAATTCGCGAGTTTGGCCCGGCAGCACAGATGGTTGAAACAACAGTTTCAGAAAACGACTTACTGGATCGCTACGTCCAATATTTATTAGCAGATCGTCGTTATGCGGATTATGTCAGTGAACGATTTGCTCGTGTGTTTGTTGGCGTGGACACGGGCCCCTTTTTGGTTTATCGGCGCCGTCGTTTTCAATTGTGGCTGAGTGACCAACTGTTTATAAATCGACGATACGATAGTTTATGCCGAGATTTAATCAGCAGTACGGGCGTCTGGGTGAGTGACCCAGCTGTTAATTTTGTAACGGCAACGATTACCGATGACAGTCAAGGTCGCCCGGACTTGCCAAAACTGGCCGGGCGTACGAGCCGCGCATTCTTAGGGATGCGATTGGACTGCCTGCAGTGCCATGATGATGCACTAGGCACCATCGACTTGAGCTTCGATGGGATGCCGCGTGAGGCGTTGCAAACCGATTTTCATCAATTCGCAGCTTTCTATTCTCAAGCGAGCATTAGTCTAGGTGGCGTACAGGATGACTTTCGCCATTACTCCTACACTTATTTGGGCGACGAAGAAGATAGTTTAATCTCGCCCAAAGTACCTTTTCAATCTGACTTGACATTGCCCGCAGGTTCACGCCGTGGGCAACTCGCTACGTGGATCACTGCCCGCCAAAACCGAGCATTCTCGCGGACGGCCGTGAACCGAGTATGGGCGATTATTTTCGGTAAACCTTTGGTGTACCCAGTAGATGACATTCCGTTGATGGGACCGTTTCCGCCAGGCCTTGAATTGCTGGCAACGGATTTTAGTGATCATGATTATGACCTGAAACGACTAATTCAAATTATCACTCGCCTTGATGTCTTTCGCATCTCTAGTCGAGCAGCATTCGATGTGACTTCACAACACGAACACGCTTGGGCCGTTTTTCCGTTGGTGCGTTTGCGACCGGAGCAGGTAGCTGGCGGTATCGGGCAAACTGCAAGGGTGCGGACGATTAATGCCGATGTTAG
>Ga0315334_10000970_pt1 | contig 17654 bp, 13 predicted proteins | sample M150034915metaG_FD_205555 | JGI IMG/M metagenome (GOLD analysis project Ga0315334, IMG submission 205555) | Ammonia-oxidizing marine archaeal communities from Monterey Bay, California, United States - M1 500m 34915 | ecosystem: Environmental > Aquatic > Marine > Intertidal zone | place: USA... | reverse complement strand
CCGTCATCGTACAAACAACTACTGTATCAATAAATGGTTCTAGAAGCGCAACAAGTCCTTCGCTTGCTGCATATTTAGTTTTTACTGCAGAATGGGCGATTGAAGCCGATCCGATACCCGCCTCATTCGAAAATGCTGCTCTCCTGAATCCTTGAACCAAAACTCCTACTACACCACCTGCTACTCCTGCTCCAGTAAATGCACCATTGAATATTTGCCCAAATGCATCACCGATTAAATCGTACTTAACGACAATGATAATTAATGAAGCTAAAACGTATACTCCTACCATGATTGGTACAATTTTGTCCGTGACCTTCGCGATTTTTTTAATTCCACCTATGATAACAATACCAACCAGGATAGCCATAACTAAGCCGAACAACCATCCATATCCATGGATAAAACTTTGTTCTCCACCCGTAATGTTTTCAAACATTTTAAAAGCTTGATTTGCTTGAAACATATTTCCACCTCCAAAAGAGCCTCCAATGCACATGATAGCAAATAATACGGCTAGCACCTTACCGAGACCCATCATTCCAGATTCTTTTAGCCCCTTCTTTAAATAATACATTGGACCTCCATAGACGGTGCCGTCTTCAGCAATTTCACGGTACTTAACACCCAGTGTACATTCAGTGAATTTGGCAGCCATCCCAATTAACCCAGCAACTATCATCCAAAATGTTGCTCCTGCTCCACCAATTGATAGCGCTATTGCAACTCCGGCGATATTCCCTAACCCAACTGTTGCAGACAATGCTGCGGTTAATGCTTGAAAGTGAGAAACTTCTCCATGATGATCGTCGCTTTGCTCAACACGTGCAGTATCAATGATATCCCCATCTACAGAGTGAACATTCTCAACTGAAGCTTCAACGTGATCATCGCCGTCAGATTCAATATCATCATATTTACCTCTAACGATGTTGATGGCGGTACCGAAGCCACTAAAATTAATTAATTTGAAATAGAGCGTGAAAAATACTGCTCCAACGACCAACACTATTAATACCCAAGGAACTTGGATACTATCACTAAATGGTATTGAATAGAATATTCCTTGTACAAACCAACCCGTATAATCACCGAATTTTTCATCAATTATTTGATCTATGCCCTTGTCCTGAGCAAAATTTACGATTGGGCTTAAAACAGCTAAAATTCCGAGAAGTAGTTTCATGTACTTTTATTTATGATGGTTTGATTTTATGAAAGCAACAAATATAATAATTATATCAGTGTCTGAATTTTACTAAAAAATCAAGAAATATTATGCTATCTAATGAAAAATCCGATCCAAAGAATCTTCGATTGATGAGGGCTTGTAATCAATTTTATTAATTGCTTTGGAGAGATCAAATCCTGTTTTTGGAGGACGTTTTGCCGGCTGATTAAGCGTTTTACTTGATACCTTATTAACCGATGACATGCTATAATTGTAATGCCTGGCAATTCTGCTTACAATCTCATGGATCGACATCGTTTCAGGACCGCATAAATGAAAAATGCCGTGCTCTTTTTTCTCTATAATTTTCAAGCATCCTTTGGCCAAATCTTCGGCATAAGTGGGCGCACGGAACTGGTCGTCAATAATGTTCATTTGAATTCCATTCTCCAATGAATTTTTGGCCCAGACAATTAGGTTTGATCTGGATAAATTATTACCAACACCATAAACAATAATTGTTCTGACTATTGTCCATCCATGCGCAGACCTCTCTTTAACCAAATTTTCCCCGTCCACCTTCGATCGTGCATAAATACTTAATGGATTAACCTCATCCTGCTCATTGTAATTTCCCTTAATTCCATCAAAAACAAAATCAGTTGAAAGAAACTGAAAACAGGCTTTCACCTCATTTGCAGCATCTATTAAATACTCCGTTCCTTTTACGTTTACTAATGTGCAATCTTCAGGATTGAGCTCGCAAAAATCAACATTCGTAATTGCAGCGGTATGTATAACATTCGTGGGTTGCACTGTTTGCAATAATTCAAAAACTGATGCTCTATTCGTTATATCTACGGCCTCGTATTTATCTTCAGGGCAATCGGTATTTCGATTTTCACCTATTGATATTGCAAAAAAATCCAGATTGTTATTGACGCAATATTTTACGAGCTTCTGCCCAAGCAAACCATTCGATCCTGTAATTAATATTTTCATTTTAGCATCATCGTTAAAACTTTCCTTTTTAGTAGATATTTTGAAGTTAAAGCATTCGGATAAAAAACATCTTACAGTTCCCAAATAGTGTTTCTTTTCTTTCTTTGCAACTTGAAATAATGCTTATGCTCAAGGATCCATGCCATTATCAAATAAAAAAGAAGTGGTGAGCCTAATGCAATAAACGATGAGTATATAAATCCGAGCCTCACTTTCGAACTGCTTATTCCCAATTTTTGGGCCCACCATGCGCACACACCAAAAGAGCGCATTTCAAAAAAAAAGACCGTTTTTTGTATCATTTATGCCTCGTTTAAAAGCTTCATTCTGACATCACAAGTTACACATTTTTTGCAATAGGAATTGCATTTTTCCATAGTGGGTAAGCATTAATTAAAACTAAAAAAGCGCCTAAAGCGCCTTTTTAAAATAATGCTACAAAAGCTTACTATGGGTACTTAACAAATTTCAAATGATCCGGATCTGCATCTTTTGCAGTTTCAGAATCAAAATCCATATTTATTACCCTTCCTTCTGCACGTCTGTTATATTGGTGCAATAACTCAAATGTTGTTTTGTCTGTTCTTCGAAACTTATTTATATAAGCTTCCGTTAATACAACTTCTTCGATCCCATCCATATCATTTGGTTTCACTGCAAGATACTCCCCAGCTCCATCCATCCAAATAGTCCTTGGTGTTTCCTCTCCCTTACCAACAGGAACAATTCGTCTAGGGTCCACTCCTTTCTCTTCGACCAAATATTTATAACATGCTTTAGCTCTGTTTTCAGAGAGCTTTTGATTGGCTTTGTTATTCCCACGTGAATCGGTATGAGAGCTCAGCTCTAATAACATACCAGGGTATTCTTCCAGAATTTCAAAAACAAAAAGCAATGAATCCGGTGAATTTATAGTTGAATCAACCAAAAGAGTCCATTGACTCAATGGGTAACGAACTTCTGGCAACCTAATCGGTGTTTTAGGAAGTAAATCCATATCTATAATAAAGTTTTGATCATAGTCCAGACCTTCTGTTGAAAAGGTTGTACCGTGCTTGTCTTCATGATACCCTTCTTTAGAAATATTTATCGTATACGAAACTTCTTCATTAATATATCTTTCACCTGCAGGTGTTTTGTCCCAAAAGACGGACCCGTTAACATCCGTGAATCCTTCCCATTTTTTTCCATCTACTGCAGTAACGCTCACTCTTACATCTTCGATTTTTATATTATTACCGCCCAGTTCACTCACTATAACTTTCAAGTCAAAAACATTCGGGGGCAATACGTAGGAATAAATATCCGGAGTGTATTCACCGTTATTACTTTTGCGGTCAGAGGTAAAGTAACCGTTCTTTGTGTCTTTTTCTATATAGGAATAATCGTTGTTAATACTATTCACGGGTGCCCCCAGGTTAGTAGGGTTCTCCCATTTATTTTCCTCGCCGACTTTAGCTGCCCTGAAAATATCCAATCCACCCATTCCTTTATAGCCATCGGATGAATAAATCAAATCACCATTCAATGCAAATGTTGGGAACAGCTCGTTGCCTTTTGTGTTGATCTCTGGGCCCAAGTTCTTTGGGGCTGACCAGGTCTCTGACTTCTTATCGTAAAGAGTATACCATAGATCTCGTCCTCCATAGCCACCAGACATATCAGATGCAAATATTAGATATTTGCCATCCGCAGTACATGGGTGACCAACAGATACTGAATCGTGAGACTTGAGTTCAATTTTAGTCGGTTCTTTCCATTCTGTTTTCCCTTTAGCTTCGGATACCCAGATATCACATCCTAGATTCGTCTTTTTAAGATTGGGGCACCTGGTGAAAAACATTTTCTTGAAACGACCATCAAAGCACAAAGTTCCTTCACTATCAACGGTATTTATTGCTTCACCTTTAACCAGGTATGGCTCTGTCCAATTTCCCTTCTTGTCCATATCAGAAACCCAAATATCCATATAACCTTCACAAGTTCTCGGGTCTGTATCGTTTCCCGTGCTTTCTTCTCTTCCAGACCCAAAATAAAGCTTAGACATTTTACGATCGCCGAAAACCGGACTCATATCGAACTGACGCTTATTCAGAGCTGATTGATTTTCAATTATATGTCTTGTTTTCTCAGCGATATACTCTTTATTCGCCTCACAGGATTTTATTCCTACTATGGCTCTTGCATCGTTCGGAACTAATTTTAAATATTCCTCGTAATTTTCAACCGACTTTTCAAATTCCGCCATCATCTGAAGCATCATTGCATTGTTCAGATAAACTTCTGGCTCGGTAGTGTAGTATTCCAGTAAGATTGCACGATCAAACCACTCATTGGCATCTCTGTATCTTTCTGTCATTCTAAAGCACTCTGCTGTTTTAAATGCCATTTCCGCCTTCCTTTTCTTGGCACTTTTACCCTTTCGAGTAAGCCTGGAATATGCTGATGCACATAATTCTGCTCCTTCACAGTAGTTTTCACTTGCAAATGCAGTTTCAGCTTTAATAATATACTTACTCTGTGCCATCACATTAGAAGTGTAGCACATGAAACCAAACAATAAGGCAATTTTAAATTTCATAAAAAGTCTTTTTCAATATGATTATCAGCCTACTCAAATGCATGGAATAAGCAGTTTTTCATGAGTGTAAAAATAACAAAAAATCCAATCCCAAAAAACTCTTATAAAGTTATTTCAATTTAAATTGATAGTTACTTAAAGCCATTCCGCTAAACACCCGTGTATTTATCCCATTTGTCCAATACAGACTGGAACGGTTTGGGTAGGTCAGAAGTTAACTCCATAAATTCATCTTTAGAGGGGTGCCGAAATCCTAATGTTTTTGCATGTAAGGCCTGTCCCGAAAGCAATTCGAAACAATTCTCAATGAATTTCTTGTATTTTGAATTTGTCGTTCCTTTCAGTATTTTATCCCCCCCATACTCCATATCATTAAATAAAGGATGTCCAATATGCTTCATATGCACACGAATTTGATGCGTTCTTCCTGTTTCTAATTTACACTCTACAAGTGTAACATAACCGTAACGCTTCAATACCCGGTAATGTGTGACTGCATATTTACCAAAATCTTCATCGGGAAAGACATTCATTACTTTTCTGTTTTTCAAAGAACGACCAATATTACCAGTAACAGTGCCATCCTCTTTAACATCCCCCCACACTAAAGCCCAGTATTTTCTTTGGGTTACTCTATCGTAAAACTGCTTGGCCAAATTAGTCAATGCGTTTTCCGTCTTGGCGATCACGAGTAGCCCGGTAGTGTGTTTGTCCAAGCGATGAACAAGACCAGGACGGCCATAATAGTCTTTCTTCTTTGTTGGAAGATTATCGAAATGGTACACCAGAGCATTCACCAGGGTCCCAGTATAATTCCCATACCCTGGGTGGACCACCATGCTTGCGTCTTTGTTGACAACAATTAAATCATCATCTTCAAATTCAATATTCAAAGGAATATTTTCTGGAATCAGCTCTAATTCACGCACCGGATAGGGTAAAACGATCGAAACTTCATCCCCAGGCTTGATCTTATAATTTTGCTTGATGGGATTCTTATTTACCAGAATATTTCCGTTCCGGGCGGCTATCTGAATTTTGTTCCGAGAAGTATTTGGAATTCTATCGAGTAAGAATTTATCGATGCGCAAGAGTTCCTGACCCGGATCAGCAACAAATTTATGGTGTTCGTACAGATCTTCGCCTGAAACACTTGTTTCTGTCCCGGTGCCATCTTCAGTCATTATTGTTTAATTACTTTAAATGTCTGCGGATGTCCATTGATCTTCACGAAATAAATCCCATTTGGGAAAGAGCTTAAATCGACTATTTTATTTGAGATCTCCATAATTTGACTTCCCTGAATATTGAACACTTCTGCACCATTATATTCAGCTCCGTGTACCTCTATATTGATCACATTAGCCGTCGGATTCGGGTACAATCGAATGCTTATTTCAGCATCTTCTTTAGGTTCAATGCCCAGAATTACATCAAATGAAGTTGAGAAAATTGGCCGGATCATCACCGATCCTTCAAATCCTGACTGATTCCAGGAAACACCGCCATCAACACTATAATACGTTTTATCGTTATTCACAATATTGCGATCCAGTCCCACACCCAGCTTCTCAGGGTCAAATTGTCGCCAACCAATATAAAAAGTTCCAGTCACCGGCACTTTTAATGTATCCAAAGTATAATAATCGGTGAAAATGTTTCTGTCGTATTCATAGCTTGGTTGACGTGGGAAAAACACATCGTCCTCGTAAATTACATTCCCTGGTTCTCCCCCATTATCATCCCACATTGTAAGCAAAAACAAATTTCCCGTCACATCAACAACCGATGGCACAAAATGGATCATTGCTCCAATAACAGAGTCTGCCTCATAAGGCGTGTATTTAATCGCTAACATGGATTGATTTCCAGTTGGCCCGTACGATTGCTCGGCAGAACCATCATCGTAACTATAATAATTCTGAAAATATTGTTTGCTATACGTCGAATCATTCAAGGTGAAATTAGAGTTCTGATGGGACGCGGCCGAAACAATATCAAATTCTTCATACAATCCGGTCTTTGTTTCGTCAAATCTGTCGCCAGTAGAAAAATCATGATAGGAATAATATGTGGTCCAGGGTAAATAATTAAGGTCGCCATTATTCAATAGAGCTTCCGATAATATGAAACTACCTTCTGGTGACCCTCCATAGATAATTTCGGTTGTTCCATCTTGCTCGTTCTCCGGAGTATTATCGCTGTTTCGTACCACAACTTCCACGCTAGATGCCATTTTTCCAATCGGCGCATTTTTATAATGATCCCATGGTACTGACGTAAAAGTTTCAAGTAGTGTATAGATGGGGTAAACAAACGCAAAATCACGCACAACAGTGTCTTGATATCCAGACAATGTTCTCAGGTTAACATAGTCCAAATGAAAATGGTCCAGACTTCCCGATAAACCTCCATAATTTCTGAACCGAAGCTGGAATCCTTTCTTAAAATAATCCGGATTATCGACACGAATATGCACCGGTTCAAATCCCGTTAATATGCTTCCCTGGGCACTCCAAATCCAATTCCATTGATCCAGGTCCTTGGCATAAAATTCCAATATCAGAGAATCCGACCCTTCCGGTTCATCCCCAAAACCTTGGGGCTGATAAAGGAAGCTCAAATACACAGAGTCTGAGGCCGAAACACCCGACAAATCTACAGGTTTTGATGTCAAATTATCTGCATAATTAGTAAGTGTTGTTCCTAAATTGTATGGAAAGCCATTCTCATCCAATCCATCAAATGAAGCAACCCCAAGCGACCAGGGATTGACCGCCAACGAGTAGTTATGGTACGCTTCACTTTCAAGCCAAATTAATTCCGGATCATTCACGGGTGCAAAATATTGCGTGGCTGAATCCTGAAAAATTTCAGGACCGACGATCCATACTGTATCCGGTAAATTACCTGCTACCAAAGTATCATAGATATAATACGGTGGATAAACATTGGTAGGCACATGTACTACCGGGTATGAGGTCAAATCACCAATCTGAACTGTGTCTGGAGTAAAGGGAACATCGGTAAAAGTCGGCCCCGTTAAATCAACTGTTCGTATAAATGTTTCCTGCTCGGTATAGAATAAATCATTGGCTAGAGGAGTGTTACTCATGTCCAACAGGCGATATACCTTATCGAAGGTAACTCCTGGGTCCGAAAAATTAGCAGAATAGGTTTGAAATTTACTCGTCGAAAATTCATCAAATAGTGGTAGACCGATCGTATCAGGAGTATAGATAAAAGTACCGTCAAAAGTGCCCGAATTCTGCTTGTTTACTTTTTGAAGTGAATGATACTGCAGTTGAGGATTACCCATTATAGGCCCCACCTCTTCCTGCTGCGCATTAAGAAAACTCCCTATAGATATTAGGCAAATTATTACAAATATTTTCTTCACTTCCATATTATTCCGGACTATTATTAAACTCTTTCACAGCAAATACCGTAATGGTAGTACCTGAAGCAATTATAGCTCCATCAGTAAATTCTGGTGACTGAGATGCAACTCTTGCCACCATAGAATCAGCACTTGTAATACAGCTTGGGCAAGCCACCATAAATTCCATATTGGCCATACTGGAAACCCTTTCGGTAGCTTCAACGATGGTCAGTCCGTACAGGTTGGGAAGCGTGAGGGCTTCTCCACCATAGCGACCAATTATTAGCTCAATACGAGATCCTACTGGAATCTTAATGCCCGCTTCTATAGGCCGACCTTTATATAATTGTTCTAGCACAGCCCCATCGGCTTCCTGAGAAGGCTTGTACTCCAGACGATAGCGGAATTCCCTATTGCTTAAAATCTTTTCGGCAAAGCGCTGTGATTTATCCACTAAATCAGGAACTTCAACCAATTGCGTTCGCTTGGTAACACTTATTTTGATAACCCTACCCTCCTTAACGTAAATTCCTGATTTCATGGTAGGTTCAGGATCCTGAGTAATAATTGTTCCCTCAACTTTATCCGGCATGTAGACCGAATCCAAAACTTCAAAACCCAAATGGGAATTCGCCAAAATATTATTAAGATTGTTTTGATTTTCACCAATCAATTTTGGCACTTCTAATTTCTGACCGTGATTCGTTATTGATTTAAGACAGCTTTTAAATGCGATTACACCAATGATGTATATCAATATAATTAATCCAAAATTTATCAGAAAATTCCTATTCCAAATATAATTCGATAATTTCTTTAACAATACCATAGTTACTGGTGCTTCTACAAAAATGAATCAATTAGAAGTTCGGTGATAGCTGATGAGACATATAAAATTCATCTATCGCATCGTACGCTTCTTGAGCTGTATTTACAATTTTTAATAAGTCCAAATCTGCTTCTCCTATGTTGCTCTCCATTTCGAGCATTGCAACTTTAATCCATGAGATCAACCCTTCCCAGTAATCTTTACCAATTAGGACCACAGGTCGCTTATTTATCTTTTTAGTTTGAATTAAAGTTAGTGCTTCAAATAATTCATCCAAAGTACCAAACCCACCAGGAAGCACAACAAAGGCCTGCGCATATTTGACAAACATAACTTTACGAACAAAGAAATAATCAAATTCAAGATTATGTTCCTGATCAATGTATTGGTTATGAGTTTGTTCAAATGGCAAGTCGATATTTAACCCTACGGACTTACCTCCTCCCTGCTGTGCTCCTTTGTTTCCCGCTTCCATTATACCGGGACCTCCTCCTGTAATTACTCCATACCCGCCTTCCGCAAGTAATCGCGACACTTCAACACCAAGTTGATAATAGGGGTTTTCGGGTTTCGTTCGGGCGGAACCGAATACGGATATACAGGGGCCTATTTTCGCCATACGCTCATAGCCTTCCACAAATTCGGCAATGATTTTAAAAATAGCCCAGCTATCGTTGATCCTTATTTCGTTCCAATCTTTAATTTTCCTATTCATTTATGTCATTATAATCTTTAATCTTTGAATAATAGTAACTCCAGTTCAATTGGTGTTTCTCCAACCTTAACACCAATCTACTTACCTTATTTGAGCAAGCAACAAATTTAGTATAATTATACCCTATAACGCATTTTTGCATTTAAAATTATACTTGTGTCACAGAGGTTTAGATCATTTCCATTAACTTGGACAAATGTTGCGAATCATCACTCTGTACGTAATTCTGATCGTTACCAATGTTGGATATTCTCAAACTTCGTTCTTTGCTAATGCTGACAGCCTGCATATAGGAAGGTTCATTGGAGTCAGTAGTGGCGTTGGTGTTGTTTGGAGTGGGAGCATGATTGGCCTATCGGAACTTTGGTACGACGAAGTTGAGAAAACAAAATGGCATACTTTTGATGATTCCCGTAATTGGCTACAAATGGACAAGGCCGGACACTTTTATGCTGCTTATAAAATAAATCAGCTCAACACAGAGCTTTATCGATGGACGGGTTTGAATCGTAGAAAAGCACTGTGGGTAGGTACCGGAATTAGTCTTGGTTATCAGACTACATTTGAAATGCTCGATGCTTACAGTGCTGACTGGGGGTTCTCCTGGAGTGATGTTGTTTCGAATACCCTTGGAACCTTGTCATATTTAACGCAACAAATTGTATGGGATGAAGAAAGGATAATTCCCAAATTTTCATTCGCCCCTACAGAGTTTTCTGCCGTTAGACCTACCATTCTTGGTGGTTCATATGGAGAATCTTTGATGAAAGATTATAACGGCCAAACCTATTGGTTGAGCTTCAGCCCAGGCACATTTTTCAAAAAAAGCAAAATCCCTAAATGGGCATGCATCTCTGTCGGCTATGGTGTTCATGCAAAGCTTGTGGGCTCTGAAGAATATTACCTTGATCAGTCAACAGGCAGAGAATATTATTCAAAGCGCGAATTATTATTCTCACTGGATATTGATTTTAGTCGAATTCCTGTAAAAAAACAATGGCTGAAAGTCCTTTTGAAACAATTCAATTATGTGAAGATTCCATTTCCTGCCTTAATTCTCAGAGATGGTCGAATACTTGGAAGTCTAACCGGATATTAATCTTACTCCATTAATTCTGAATTCTTCAACTCAAGTTCGCCAAGCTTATGGTAATACGGATTGGTGAGACTTTTTTCTATGAGGTTCAAATGATCCATTCGATGACAATCAGTAGCCACGAAATCAAGTTCTTTTGAATCCACTAATGCTTGTGCCTGTCGTAAAACCTCAGGACCGTAATGCCCCTCCAGTGAATTAAGATTCAGTTGAATGTTAACTCCTATTTCACGCCATTCAGCAGCCTTTTCTATATTATTGAATAGATAAGAATACCGCTCAAAGTGAGCAAGAACGGGCTTATATCCTTGCGATAACAGCTCGAAGATCAGCTTGTCGCTATGGCTGGGCTCGGCATGAAATGCAAACTCAAAAAGAACATAATTATCACCAAAAGTGAGTAATTTCTCCTTTTTTTGAAGCCTGTCAAGTAGTGTTTCATCAAAATAATATTCCGCTGCTGCATCAATTTCAATATTAAGATCGAGACTGGCTATTGCATTTTTAACATCATCCAATCCTGACAAGATAATTTCCGAAGTGTTTTTATAAAAATCACTCATTATATGAGGAGTAGTGATCACTTTTTCATATCCCAAACTTTCGAATTTTGCCAACAGGGCAATTGTCTCATCCATTGTTTGAGAGCCGTCGTCGATACCTGGAATCAAATGACTGTGCATGTCAACTTTAAAATGAGATAGGTCAAATGGAAAGAGCTCTTCTTGCTCACTTTGTTTACCCCCAAAAAATATCGAAGAAAATAACCCCATTATCTGCCCTTATACATCTGTTCATAATAAGTACGATAATCCCCGCTGGTTACATCTTCAATCCAATCGGTATTTTGCAAATACCAATCCACTGTTCTCTCCAGCCCTTCTTCAAAGTTTACGGATGGTTTCCAATTGAATTCGCGTTCCAGCTTGGAAGCATTAATGGCATATCTCTTATCGTGTCCTGCTCTATCTTTAACAAATGTAATTAGTTGTTCGTTTTCGCCCGGTGACCGTCCTAATTTCGCATCCAGAAGTTTACAAAGATGTTTCACAAGGTCAATATTCGTCCATTCGTTCAGGCCTCCGATGTTATAGGACTCACCGATGACACCTTCGTGAAAAATGGTATTAATTGCAGTAACATGATCGTTTACCCAAAGCCAATCTCTAATGTTCTCCCCTTTTCCATAAACTGGTAGTGGCTTTTTATTAATTATGTTATGAATCATCAATGGAATTAATTTCTCTGGGAACTGATGGCTACCGTAATTATTCGAGCAATTAGATATCTTAACTGGCAGACCATAAGTATGATAAAATGCTCTTACAAAATGATCCGAAGAAGCTTTCGATGATGAATAAGGACTTCTTGGGTCATAAGGGGTAGTTTCCTCAAAAAGCCCATCTTCTTGTAATGATCCGTACACTTCATCGGTCGAAACATGGTGGAAAACATGATCATTACCAGACCAGAAATCTTTTGCAACCTGCAATAAATTAACAGTTCCCACAACATTGGTCATTACAAATTCCATTGGCCCCTCTATGGACCTGTCAACATGCGACTCCGCGGCTAAGTGAATCACATCGGAAATTTCATATTTGTCAAAAATTGCTTTTGTTTCCTTATGATTGCAAATATCTCCTTTAACAAATACATAATTCTCATACGATTCTACGTCTTTCAAATTTTTTAGATTACCAGCATATGTAAGATTATCCATATTGATAATTCTGTAATCGGAATATGTCTTTACTATCAAACGAATAAGGTGAGAGCCAATAAATCCTGCACCTCCAGTAATTAATATGTTCTTCTTCCAACCCATACCTAGAGACTCCAGTATTCGAATTCTTTAATTTTATTTTTAAAAATCCCCTTAACATCGACGAAAACACCATTTTCGTCCCGCATCATTTTTTTGAAATCATCTTCAGACATATTCAGATATTCACTATGGTTCACCGCAACGATTATCGCATCATAATCATCAGAAGATTCTGACGTTAACGAAACTCCATATTCATGTTGCATTTCGTCGGATGATGCATGCGGGTCCATTAGGTCATAATTCACATGAAAGGATTTCAACTCAGTGATAATGTCGATGACTTTTGAATTTCGAATATCACTAACGTCCTCTTTGAAGGTTGCTCCCATCACAAGGACTTTCACATTGCGTAATTGCTTGCCTTTAGCCAAAATCTTTTTAACCGTTTGGTTTCCTATGTAAAACCCCATGGAATCATTCACATATCTACCACTTGTAATTACTTTTGAATGATATCCGGCCTGCAAAGCTTTGTGCGTTAGGTAGTATGGATCAACGCCAATACAATGACCACCAACCAGACCCGGAGTGAAATTTAGGAAATTCCATTTTGTTCCTGCAGCCCTGAGAACTTCATATGTATTTATTTCCAGTTTATTGAAGATGAGCGATAACTCATTGATCAATGCTATATTCACATCTCTTTGCGTATTTTCAATGATTTTTGCAGCTTCTGCAACCTTAATAGACTCAGCCCTATGAACTCCGGCATCGACCACCAGCTCATAAGTCTTGGCTATTTCTTCTAAAGATGTATCACAACAACCAGAAGCGACCTTAACCACATTTTGCAACGTGTGCTTCTTATCCCCCGGATTTATGCGCTCCGGCGAATAGCCGACCTTGAAGTCCTTCTTGAAGGTCAATCCTGAGACTTTTTCTAATACAGGAATACAATCTTCCTCGGTACATCCCGGGTACACCGTTGATTCAAAAACTACATAATCGTCCTTTTTTAAAACCTTTCCTACTGTTCCTGTAGCTGCTAGCAGGGGATTCAGATTTGGAAGTTTTGCATCATCAATTGGTGTAGGAACAGCCACTACAAAAAATTGAACATCCGACAGATCTTCAATTTTAGAAGTGAATTGAATGTCGCATCCATCAAATTCCGAACTGTCCAATTCGTTACTTGGGTCAACACTTTTTTTCATCAATTCAACTCTTTCATCGTTGATGTCGAATCCCACCACCTTCAATTTTCGGGCAAATTCCAACGCAAGTGGTAATCCAACGTAGCCTAACCCTATGACAGCAAGCGTACTTTCTTTGCTGACTAATCTGTTATAAATTGAGTTGCTCATTTCTAATCTTATATATTTTTTCAATAATTTCCACCACTTTTAAACCTTCCAAAGCATTTGTAGTAGCCGATGTTCTTCCTTTCAAGGTATCAATTACATTTTTAATTACGTAATTATGGTTGGCTGCTGAGCCTTTATAAGGTCCATAATCATTCGCAGGATTTGATTCTGCCAATTCCGGCATTTCATAGTTTTGTATGTTGCATTTTTCAACCTCATTCATATATTGACCACCAATCTTAACAGTCCCCTTACTTCCAATGATGGTCAAAGAACTTTCAAAGTTTTGATCCACAACCGAAGTTGAATAATTCAATGAGCCCATTCCACCATTCAAAAAATCAAAGCTCACGAATCCGGAATCTTCAAAATCAGTAGTGTTTTTATGAGAAAAATCCGCGAATTTCCCTTCAATATTGTCAATATCACCGAACAACCAATACATTATATCTATGAAATGAGAAAATTGAGTAAAAAGTGTTCCACCATCAAGATCCGAAGTTCCTTTCCAACCTGATTTCTTATAGTAGCGATCGTCTCGATTCCAGTAGCAATTCAATTGCACCATGTAAATGTCGCCAAGCATTTTTTGGTCTACTATGGATTTGATCCAAACCGATGGTGGTGAGTATCTGTTCTGCATGACACAAAATACATGTTTGGACTTCTCTAATGATTTGAAAATAACCTGTTCACAATTGTTTTTAGACAGTCCCATCGGTTTTTCACAAACAACATGTTTTCCTGCTTCAAGTGCTTTCAAGCCCTGTGCTGAATGCAAACCATTGGGTGTACACAAATTCGCAACATCAAATTCCAGATCGGAAGCCAGCAAATCTTCCATAGAATTAAAATAAGGCACATCAAATCGTTCAGCCTCGCACTCCTGTTGCGTCCTTATATCTACCAATGCAACCAATTCTGCTTCAGACGCTCTTTGAATCATTTCAGCATGCCGCTTGCCAATATGACCTGCACCTATAACGGCGAATTTCACTTTGTTGTCACTTTTACTCATCAAATTAACATTTTGTAACTATACCGTCCCTTAATTTATATTCTTGATTTGCTTCCTCACAAACTGCTCTATCATCTGTATCAAATTCCAATCGATGTCCGTATTCACTCATCCAACCAATTTGTCTTGCCGGATTTCCAACAACCAGTGCATAATTCGGAACAGATCTTGTTACCACAGCACCCGCTCCAATAAATGAAAATCTGCCTATTTCCAAACCACAAACAATTGTAGCATTTGCGCCGATACTTGCACCCTTTCGAACGATTGTTTTAGAATATGAGTCTTTTCTAATCACGGCACTTCTCGGATTTGTTACATTGGTAAAAACCATCGAAGGGCCAAGAAAAACATCCTCCTCACACACAACACCAGTGTATATCGAAACATTGTTCTGAACTTTTACATTATTTCCCAATATTACGTCATTCGACACAACAACATTTTGACCAATGTTGCACCCCTTTCCAATAATACAATTGGGCATAATGTGTGAAAAGTGCCATATTTTTGTTCCTTCTCCTATCTGACAACCGTCATCAATAACCGCAGTTTCATGTGCAAAATAAGTCATTATTTCCTGATGTATTTATCGAAATTATAATGTTCTGTTTGAATTAATTCCTCGTTCGGTAAACCTTTAAAATATGCATATGTTTTTTCTAATCCTTCCGATCTGTTAATCTTTGGTTCCCAATTCAATAGTTCCCTGGCCTTAGAAATATCGGGTTGTCGTTGTTTGGGGTCATTAACCGGTAATTCTTTATATATCACTTTCTGATTCGAATTAGTCAATCGAATAATTTCTTCGGCAAAATCGGCAATGCTAATCTCATCTGGATTACCAATATTTACTGGTTCAGCGCAATCGCTTAAAAGCAATCGATAAATACCTTCAATTAAATCATCAACATAGCAAAAGGAGCGTGTTTGCGTTCCATCCCCAAAAACAGTAAGATCTTCCCCCCTCAATGCCTGCCCTATAAAGGCCGGCAAAACACGACCATCATTGAGTCTCATCCTTGGTCCGTAAGTATTAAATATTCTAGCAATTCTAGTTTCCACATCATGGAAAGTATGATACGCCATGGTCATTGCCTCCTGAAAACGTTTTGCTTCATCGTACACCCCTCGCGGGCCAACCGGATTTACATGTCCCCAATAACTCTCTGGTTGCGGATGAATTTCCGGATCACCATAAACTTCAGAAGTAGATGCTATTAAGATGCGAGCTTCTTTTTCTTTAGCAAGTCCAAGGCAATTGTGGATACCTAAAGAACCTACTTTTAGTGTCTGAATCGGTATTTTTAAATAATCTATCGGACTGGCAGGTGATGCAAAATGAAGAATGTAATCTAATTCACCCGGTATTTGAATGAACTCAGTAACATCATGATTTTGGAATTCGAAATTTTCTAAATCATGAAACTGTTCTAGATTTCTCAATCTTCCTGTAATAAGATTATCCATAGCAATTACATGGAAATCCTTATTAACAAAGAAACCACAAAGATGTGAACCTAAAAATCCTGCGGCACCGGTAATTAATATTCTCTTTTGTTTCCCCATTAATTAATTAATTATTATTCTGTTCTTCTACCAATAGAACTATAGTAAAATCCTTTACCATTCATTTCCTTTATATCGAATAAATTTCGGCCGTCAAATATTACCTTGTCCTTCAAATTAATAGCGATTTTATCAAAATCAGGATTTCTAAAAACACCCCACTCAGTGCATATTACAAGTGCATCTGCCCCAATTAACGCTTCATATTCATTCGTAGCAAAATTTATCTTATCACCAATTGTCTTTTTCACATTTTCCATTGCTTCAGGATCATATGCACAAATAGATGCTCCCTCCGATAAAAGAGCATCAATCATATATAAGGCTGGTGCTTCGCGAATGTCATCTGTATCAGGCTTAAAGGCCAGTCCCCAAATTGCGATCTTTTTCTGCTTCAAATCTCCTTTAAAATAATTCTTGATTTTCGGTATAAGCACTGTTTTTTGCAGATCATTAACCGAAATAACAGATTTCAATATTTCAAACGAATAATCATGATCATTGCCAGATTTTACAAGTGCCTTTACATCTTTTGGAAAACATGAACCCCCATAACCAATTCCTGGAAACAAAAACCGTTTTCCAATTCTATCATCAGCACCTATTCCAATGCGTACCTTATCCACGTCAGCACCAACTATTTCGCAGAAATTTGCAATTTCATTCATGAAGGTAATTTTCATGGCTAAAAAAGAATTCGCAGCATATTTTGTTAATTCTGCTGAATTTAAATCCATGAAAAGAATCGGATTACCCTGACGAACAAAAGGTAGATATAACTGTTGCATAACCTTCTTAGCACGCTCAGAAGAAGCCCCAATAACAACTCTATCTGGTTTCATAAAATCATCAACAGCAAAACCTTCGCGTAAAAATTCCGGATTAGATACTACGTCGAAATCAACTGTCGCATTTTTCGAGATCATTTCATTTACCTTAAATGCAGTACCCACAGGGACTGTGCTTTTATCAACAATTACTTTGTATTCTGTAATAATTTTTCCCAGCTCTTCTGCAACCCCTAGTATATACGATAAATCAGCAGAACCATCCTCTCCGGGAGGTGTCGGCAACGCCAAAAAAATAATTTCAGCAAAATCCACAGCGTCCTTTAGATTCGTCGTAAATGACAATCTGTTAGCCTGAACATTTCGTT
>Ga0315334_10000969_pt1 | contig 17671 bp, 14 predicted proteins | sample M150034915metaG_FD_205555 | JGI IMG/M metagenome (GOLD analysis project Ga0315334, IMG submission 205555) | Ammonia-oxidizing marine archaeal communities from Monterey Bay, California, United States - M1 500m 34915 | ecosystem: Environmental > Aquatic > Marine > Intertidal zone | place: USA... | reverse complement strand
CTCGGGCGGTATGCGATGGGCCAACATCATCAGTCCGCCCATCATCACAGGTGCTGTATTCGTAGCCGGACTGGTCATGCTGATTTCGGGTTCTCTACCGCCTTCGGCAGGTAAAACAGAGCTGATACGCAACTGGATTCCGCTGCCACTGGTCGAAGTCTCGCACTTTCTGGGCAGCGTGATTGGGGCCGTGTTGATCATCCTGTCCCGTGCACTGCAGCGACGGATCGACGCTGCCTGGTGGTTGACCATCGTGATGCTGGCGGCGGGTGTGATTGTGTCCTTGCTGAAAGGGTTCGCTTACGAACAGGCCATTTTCATGGCGATCATGTTTGTGGCATTACTTCCGTGCCGGCAATACTTTTTTCGCCATGGCCGAATTTTCGCTGCATCATGGAATGCCCGCTGGTTGATGGCGATTGCCATGACAGCTGGCTTGATCATCTGGCTGATCATGTTTTCCTATCGCCATATCGAATACTCCAACGAACTGTGGTGGAGCTTTACCTATGGCAAGACCGGTGAAGCTCCACGTGCTCTGCGGGCTGCCGTCGGGGGCGCATCGGTGCTTGTTATCGTCAGTTTGATGCAACTCTTCCGCACCACTGGCAAGGTTCCTGAACCGGCCACTGCAGAGGAAATGGAAAAGGTCGAATCAATCATCGCCAAGGATGAGAATACAGCAGCCAATCTGGCTCTTCTGGGTGATAAGCGATTCATCTTCAGCAGCGACAACGAATCATTCGTGATGTTCGGCAGCGAAGGGAACAGCTGGATTTCGATGGGAGATCCGGTCGGCCCGGCCGATGCTGCCGATGATGCTGCCTGGAAATTTCGTGAAGCCTGCGATGCCCAGGGTGTTTGGCCGGTCTTTTATCAGGTCGATGAGTCATCCCTCTCACGGTACATCGAAATGGGACTCTCGATGCTGAAATTGGGTGAAGAAGCAAAGGTCGCACTCGAAGACTTCTCACTCAAGAGTTGTTCCCGCACCGTTCGCCGAAACTACAAAAAGTCGCTCGAGTCTGGCCTGCGTTTCGAAATCATTCCGCAAGCAGATGTCCCCGCTTGGATGCCGAAACTGAAAGCCATCTCCGATGCGTGGCTGGGTGAAAAGTCTGCGGCTGAAAAGGGGTTTTCGCTCGGTTTCTTTGACGAAACCTACCTGCTGCACTACGACATGGCCTTGGTCTTCGACAAAGATCGCCCGATCGCCTTTGCGAATATCTGGAAAGGCGGAACGGGTGTTGAACTGTCGATTGATTTGATGCGACAGCCACCCGATGCGCCGCGTGGGGTGATGGAATTTCTGTTCATCGAACTCATGCTGTGGGGCCACGACCATGATTACCAGTGGTTCGGTCTCGGCATGGCTCCACTCTCAGGTGTCGACTCTCACCGCCTCGGTCCCGCCTGGAACCGTGTTTCCAGTCTCGTTTACCGACACGGAGAACACTTCTACAACTTCCAGGGCCTACGGGCTTACAAGGAAAAATTCCACCCGGTGTGGTTTCCAAAGTACCTTGCAGCCCCCGGTGGGATGGCAACACCTCAGGTGCTGGCCAATGTCTCGACCTTGATCTCCGGTGGCCTGCTACGCCTGATCAAACGCTAACTGTCGCATCCCTGCCGCTGCATCAGTCATCCCCAGCGGTACTACCAGCCTGGCCGGAATCGTCACCATTGCAACCAGATGACTCAATGTCCTGAGCCGGGATCAGCAACGGACGCACGTAACCGCACCACGCGAGCAGAACGCCGAGTGGCAAAGCAAGCAGGTGAGTAGCGTCGGCTGAGACGATACTGGCTGAATCGGGCAAATGACTGACCGACACCACCAAGCGAACCAGCAGGATCGACTGGACGCATGAAAACCCGAAAACTCCCCATCGGCCTGAAAGCAGCATCAAGATGGCACCAAGGCAGCCGTAGTATCCCGCTGATGGACCAATGTCACGACTATTTGCCAAGGCCATGACTGACGGTGTCGCAACACCATGCGCCAGTATCAAAATCACTGCCGAGAGGATCAACAAAACGGTAACGTGCGAGGTCAGAAACAACTTGATGGTTGCCAGCGTTCCCAGTCGGTGTTCAGCCATTGCCAAACACGCCCCCAGCATCAGTAGCGACGCCGGAAACTTCCATCCACCCGCGGTGAGCAGCAGACTGCTCAACAAACGTTGCCACTGAAAATCCAGAAAATTAGTCGGCGCGAATCCCAACCAGTCCCGCCATTGAGGTGTTAACGATTGCCAATAAGAATCACTGAGTACAGCGCAAACCGTCAACGCGGTCATTGCCGCAAGCGTGAACCGATATCGTGCGATCGTGGAATACAAACTCTCGACTCTCCTGCTGCGTGTGTGTCCCGCGATGCAAGTCTAGGTCCACTTCGGTAATCAGGACAATGCGGCAAGTGCTGAAAACAATCACTGACTTCGCAATTCGTTATGCTACAGCCTGTCAAAGCAGCAAACCACTTTGTTTCTGGCGTTTCAGTTCTCTCAGATATTCGAACCAACATGTACCGTACAGCAATTTCCCGGGTCCTCTATTTGTTCTTTGTTCTAGTCGGCATGGCGTCCGCCTCTGGGAACGAACGCCCCAACGTGCTGCTAATTTCCATCGATGACCTCAACGACTGGGTCGGCTGCCTGGGCGGACATCCTCAATCCGACACACCCAACATCGATCGCCTTGCCGAGCGGGGAGTATTATTTACCAACGCCCATTGCCAAGCCCCCATCTGCAATCCATCACGCACCAGCCTGATGCTTGGGATGCGCCCCAGCACGACGGGTATCTATGTCAATCGCCCGTGGTTTCGTCTTACGAAACGGAATGCGGACCGCACTACCCTGTCCCAGTATTTTGGTCAGCATGGTTATGAAACGCTCACGGCAGGCAAGATTTATCATGCATCGCGAATTGACCAACCATCTTTCAAAACCGTGGGTCCCCGTCCAGGGCAACGGCTTGAGATCGATGAATGCTTGATCCCCGAAATCGCATCCAACAGCAAACTATGGGACTTCGGACCGCAGACCTATGACGAGCAGAAATTCGGTGATGCAGTGACAGCCAGTTGGGCTGTCAAACAACTCAAGCGTCAGCACGAGCACCCGTTTTTTCTGGCAACTGGTTTCTATCGACCTCACGTGCCTTTTTATGCACCCCCGCGATTTTTCGATGCTCACCCGCTGCAATCAATCCAAACCCCTGACGTCAAGAATCACGACAACGACGACCTGCCGGCCGCCGCTCTCACCTTGACGCACAACGCCATACCACCCAGCCATGACTGGTTCGTCAAAGAACATCAATGGAAACCAGCCGTCCAGGCTTATCTTGCCTCCGTCAGTTTTACCGACGCACAGGTGGGACGCCTGCTTGATGCCCTCGACAGCAGCCCCCACGCCCACAACACCATCGTGATACTGTTCTCAGACCACGGCTTTCATCTGGGCGAAAAAGGACGCTGGGCCAAGCAATCGCTGTGGGAACGATCGACCCGCGTTCCACTGATCATCTCGGTTCCCCACGGATTGCAAGGCAAAACGTGTTCGCGGCCGGTCGAACTGCTCAGCCTCTATCCGACATTGCTGCAACTGTGTGGACTGCCAGCCAATGATCATCTCGAGGGCGTCAACCTGAAACCTCTGCTGGATAATCCGCAATCCACGTGGAAGCACATGGCATTGACCACTTACCAACAGAATAATCACGCGGTGCGGAGCGAACACCATCGCTACATTCGCTATGCCGATGGGTCGGAAGAATTCTACGATCACCGCTCAGATCCGCATGAATGGAACAATCTGGCCAGTGAACCCGACAAGACCCCGCTGATGAAGCAGCATGCGGCATGGTTGCCCAAAACAAATGCCCCTGAGGCGAGGATCAACATTAACAAGCCAGCGAAGAAAAAAGCTGGGCAACGGGGCAAGCAACCGACACCCGACGGAACCCGTTCACGCTCAAACTGATCGCAAGTCCGGCCTTGCCAAGATCCACAAGGGAAACTGATGTGTCATCGTTTGGCCCCCTGCAGCGTCGATCAGGTCGCCGTGGCCAATCCGTCTCACGGTGAACTGCGCAAGGCTGCTGGTCACGGTGAATCGTTGACACCATTCCCATCCTGATCAGTCACCCCAGAATATGGATGTTCCACCACGGCCTGCCATGCAATCTTGCGGAACATTTGGTCCAAAGTCGCGTTCGGGAAGTTTCCATTGCCTCCAAACGGAATTGTGTCTTTGATTAGCTCAGGTGATTGCCCGTAAAGTGTGGCGTAAAACACATAACCTTCCAGTCGTTCCAGACCCGGGCCGAGGTGTCCGAGTTGGTCTTTCCAAAGTGAACGTTCCTGTTTGCCAATCACGCGGTGCAGGCCATCGATTCCGGGTAATTCACCGCGAATAAAATGTTTTGCTGCCAGAACCATGGCATCCGAAGTTGGCAGGATGAACACTCTTTCTGGGTATGCCTTTCGCAGCGGGTCAATGACCTCGGCATGCAATGCCCTTCTCTCTTGAGCCATTTGATCCAACACCGCGTCGGTGAAGTAGTCTTCGGAGGTTGGCTTCTCATCAAGTTGTGCGAGCTGTGGCCACGCGTCGGACAGATAGAATTTCATCTCGGGATTGTGCTTCAGACAAAAGTCAAACCAGCACGAGTAGTATTTTGGTTGGTCGTTGAAGTAGGGTCCGAACATCATTGCTTCCCATTCTGCGTTCGCGATTGAGGCGAGCAATTTAGGATACGGCTTTCCGGCGAACTGGAAAATTCCGTTTTCCTGTTCCCACTTGTAACGTGCACTCCCGGTCATGCCTCCACCGACATGCGTGTAGAGCGGTTGTTTCATGCCAGCCCCCTTGGAAATCAATGGCAGGGTTTTGTAGCCGGGCATCATGAAGCTGTGGCCAACACCAACGACTCTTAAAGCACCATCAGCAGGTTTGGGATAGGAAACCACTGCGGGCCCCTTTCCTGACGTAGCTTTTTCAAAAGTCGCTTTGATTTGGCTGGCAGGCATGTAGCAAACTGCCTCCTCGGGAAATTGGTCCAGTTTCCAACCAGGGTCAACCTTGAAGGTCGTCGGCACTCCCCGGCCCCGATTGCCTCCGCCGGCATTGGATTTACCCGCCCCAGCACCCGTTTTGTTGCGATAGGCGATCGCTTCCTGCCACGTGAGCTTTCCGTCCTCATTGGTGTCAGCATCAGGGTATTGTTTAAGAAGCTGCTGCAGTCGTCTTGCGGACCTGTTGTTCTGAGCGTCACCGGACGACCCAAATGAAAGTCCGGTGATGGCCAATGCAATTACAAACAAGCGAGCATTCATTCGTTGTAGTCCTTGTTGGGTTCTTCAATCGATAGCGATCCGTTCTGGGATCCATTTCTACTTCTCGATCACTTTCTCACGACTTTCAAGAAAGCGGAGGAGAATGTCTTCACTGATTTCATGGGTCGCACCGTGGCCTGCTCCTACAACTTTGTAGTGGATCACGTCACCACCAAGATAACTGAATACTTCAAGTTGTCCTTCCGTCCTGCTGGGTTCCGTCAGCTTTTTGCCCGTGTCTCCCATCTGTTTTGCCCACAAATAGGTCGATTCCTCTGCCGCAACGAAATCAAGTTTTCCGTCTTTGGCCGGGATGTGTTTGGAAATGCCGCCTTCGTACGGAACCAACTCGTCATTCGTCCCTGAGATGTTCATCAAACGCTTGCCGGTCATTGGTTTTGTCGGCTTGCGGTAATCATTGTCCGATCCCTTGGATTTAAAATACTCTCCGTCGTACTGCCACACATTCAATGGGCTGACGCCGCTGATGTAATTGCGGATATTTGGCAGTTTGCTTTCGATCAACAGTTGGTTCACCAACGCCGCACCATTGGATGCTCCCATGATGCTGAAGTTATCTTTTTGGACGTTGTTGAATGAAGCGAGTTTCAAAACGATGGCCTCGATGAACCCTTTGTCATCCGCTTTGGACCGTTCTGAGACAATGTTCCAGCTTTCTTGATATCCCTGCGCAAAGACCATGATGTATTGCGATGCCATCTTTCTACGATTTCGCAACAAGATCGGCATCACCTCTTTCGCGCTTCCGCCATTGCCATGAAGGAAAATGAACACTGGAAACTTTTGTCCCTGTGTTCCCGTCGGAACATGAACCAAGTAGGGCCGAGGGTAATTGGTTTCCTGCGACCACGATTGGCGAATGTAATATTGACCCGATTCAAGAACACTCTTCTGGCCGCCGCTTGCAACCGATTCATTCTCAGCGGTTCGTTGACCATTGGAATTCAACGCACTGGGTGGGATCTTCATACGCGATTGTGGCTGATTTTCCATCTCATCCAATATGTCGCGAATCTTATCAGTCAGTTCCTCGAGTTCTTCGTCCTGGTCATCGTCAACCGCTTCAATGAAACGGAAACCAAGTTCGGTCAATTCGCTATCGAAGTCAATTTGTTCCTGCAGTTCGTCTGCAGCCTGCTCAAGTTGGTCGTGACGATCTTCTGAAGTGGGGCCGAGTGTCCCGAGGTCTGCGCGAATTTGCTGCAATTTCTTAAGGTTGTCAATCGCGATGGTCAAATGTCGGGATGATCTGGTTGCCGTTTCAGTTTTCGGCAAGCCGTCCAGTCGCTCTTTCAGTTCCCTGACCTCGGTGATGCGGTCGTGGACCTCGGTTTCGATCTCCATCGACTCCCGCATTTGATCGAGCCGCCGCTCGAGTGTCTCCAGTTTGGATTCCAGCTCTCGGGAATCCGCTTCGTTGCCTGAGGATTCCTCGCGATCCAGTTGCTTTCTGAGGCGGTCCAGTTGTTGCTGGGCTTCTGATACCTGGTCCAAACTCTCAAGTCGCCGTTTGAGATGATCGACGTGCTGATTGAGCATTTTCAGATCGCGACGCAATTCAGCTTGTTCTTTCAGGATGTCTCGCAAATCCTCGCTCGCGTCTTGAATGTTTTCTTCACTCAAGTCGGGTCGCGTTGCTTCGGACTGGGCAGCGAGTGCGCCCGCAGTCAGAGCACCAAGCAGAGCGAAGCCATTGAGCAGTAAGATTCGAGAAAGCGCAATTATCTTCTGTCTGTTCCGTGGGTCAGATGCATTTTGTTGCCTTGAGTTTTTAGTTTTGCGCACGCGTCATCTTGTTTTCAGTAAGCTCAACTGCTAATCATTTTGATTGCAAAAACAACCACGTCATGAAGTCGGTTTCTTTGTCGCAGCGGTCGCTGCTGGATTCAGTGGCACCATTGGCAGCGCCGGTGATCATCTTGCCAGACACACCATGTTTGTCGCCTGCCCATGTTGTCAGCTTCATGACGCCGCCAAGTTTTTTTATCGCCTGAAATACTTTTTGGTCTTTCTCGATTGGACAAGTACCATCCTTGTCACCGTGAAAGGCCCAGATCGGAATGTCTTTGATTTTGTTTGGGTCGATGAACTCTTTCGTTCTTCGAAGGCCGCTGCCGGCAGAAGGTGCTGCCGCGGCAAAGTATTCGGCGTCAAGCTGAATGAAAATGTAGGTTCCATGCCCCCCCATCGAATGACCCATGATGTAGATGCGATCCCTATCTACCGACGGAAGCGTTTTGATCAACGACTTGAGCTTGTTCAGATGACTGGCATCCCAGAGCCCTTCCGCCTGAGGCGCCACGACATAGCAGGGAAAATCCTTCCGCCGCTGTTTCTCGGCTAATTGACGGTTCCAGTCCTTGAGTTGTTTGGCGTTATTGCTTCCCTTTCCGCCCGCGCCATGCAGCGAAACGATCAATGGATAAGTTTTTTCAACATCAAACTCAAACGGCCGCATCACCCTGCACGGCATCTCCTCAAATATCTGCGGAGCGTACAGCGACTTCCAATCCTCCTGCGCATTCCCTGCGACTCCAACCAAACAAAACGCTAGACATGCAAACCATTTCAATACTTTCACAATTCGTCTCCCTGTGTCGGTAACCAGCCATTCTAGACACTTGGCCCAAACCAAGCGTATCAATACGTAGCGATGTTCCAAGTTCGGTCATGAAAAGCCCGCATCGCGGCATCCCGCTTTGTGCCGCCGTCGCTGCGATCCCCCATCCGGTATCGATGCCGGATTGATTCTCTCGAAGCCACTTCCAGTACAGCCCCGTCAAGAAATCAGGGATTCATCACTGCTGGCCTGATGTTCTCGAATTCACATGGGGCTCTTCAAAAGCGTACAGCCCGGAAGCATGCGTATGGAAACAGCATGCGTATGGAAACCCCATGAGGGGTACCCCGTGGCCACCTGGAACATTCAGGACTTGTGCGCATCCCGTCAAAAAGTTCCACGTGCCGGCCTGTTACCCCACACATAAACAGGCACCAACGCCATTTCCTCACCGGCAATATCGACCTGGTTCATGGCATGTGTTCAATCGCAGGCAACTGAACTCGATTAGCCTGCAAGAATTTGAAGGCCAGTCATGCATTGGCCCATTCCCTGCTCTCAATCAGCAGAGGCGGGTGCGTTGAATCATCGCCACAAGTCGTCTCGAAAGGTCGTCACTCCCTTCGTCTGCATGACTGCGTCCACTTTGAGCATTCGGAGCTGAAGTGATTTCTATTATCTTGGCTGACCACCTGCTCCGGGTGGACGTCCACGACCTTGTGCTCCTCTTCCGCCACCTCCGCGGCCGCGGCCTCCACCTCGGCCATCGACCTGACCGTCTCCATCACGGTCTTCCCCGTAGGGAACAGCTCCTTCAAAGTAGATACCTTGCCTGCTGCCCTTGGACACATGCTCTGAATACACCTTCTTCTTTGTCGTAGCGGCAAACTGTGTATTTGCCTTGACTATGCTGGCAAGGATTTGCTCGTTGGACGCATCCAGTGGCAACTGGTTTAAAACCTTGCCCTTCATTCCGAACTCACCCGGATGAATCAAGACGATACCGGGCTCTTGCGTGGTCCCGGTGATATTTTCCTTCCAATCCGATGCCTGCTCAAAGTCAAAGTGAACGCGTCCGACGACTGCCTGGTCACTGGCAACCGCACGCAATGACTGCCGCAATTTCGACTCTTGCACCTCGGGAGCATTGATCACAACCAGCACCCGCTGGTCAGCCGAGGCCACATTCAAAGCTTGGCGAACCGTGTGAAAATCCTGAACCAACGCTTGATTCGGATCGGCTTTGGAGGGATACATCAAGGCAAATCGCTGCAATGCCTGCGTTGCACCACTTCGGCCCAACACTTGTTCGGGGCCGCGACTTGCGCGAGTCAGCCACTCCTGGCCATCGGGTGCAAGCATGCAAAAGACGCTGTTTTCAAAACGACCATTGAGAAAGGTGCGGACATACGTTTGGTGTTCGGCACTCTCGTAGGAATCAAGGCGAACACACACAAAATCACGGGAAGCATCAATAAAATCTGGGGACGCGAACAGACCGTTCTGCGTAGCAGTGTAACCCGGTCAGAACACGCCCGAGACGCCGTGGCATTGAGTCGCGGCTGCCACAAACATGATCGGACGCCCACTTCGTTTTGCCTCCGCCTCAGCAGATTCCCAAGTGGTGTACCAGTGAATCCCGGGCTCACCCAGATCGAGTTTGGAAGCCCCGAGATCACTAGGACGAGGTCCCTGAGCAAGAGCACAGCCACCAAGAGCTATAAGACACATAGAAACTGCAAAGCGTTTGATCATGGAAAGTCCTTCCAGACTGTAAAAAAGAGCGGCAAACGGGCCCTATGTGATTCAACGCGATCAACCAAAGCCTATCCACAGGTAATCCGAGATGTTTTTTGTAATCTCTTGGCCTCAAGGATCACGCCGACCAAGGATCACGCCGACCAATTCCTCCCAACTTACCATCCTCAGCTTAGCTCCTACCCCGGCATGCTCGAATTTCCCCATCCCTTCCAGCGAGTGGAACGGCCAGCCCAGCGGATTGGCTTTGTGAAATTCGCAAACCTGAACGATTTGCAAATACGTTAGTTGCGATCCAAATATCGATTGACGACATTCAACAACAATTCCTGGCGTCCGCTCTGATTGGCCGCAGCCTCGCCTTTCTGAAGCATGATCGCTTCCAGTTCCGCCAGAGATGATTCACCTGCTTCGATCTTCATGCCGAGTTCGCCATCCCAACTCGAATAGCGGTCAGCGAGCGGACCACTCAACGCGTTATCAGCGCGGATTGCAGCTGCCACACGGAGCCCTCGAGCAAAAGCATCCATGCTGCCAACGTGCGCGTAGAACAAATCAATCGGCTCGAAACTTTCGCGACGCACTTTGGCGTCAAAGTTGACGCCTCCGGGTGCCAGCCCATACTTCAACAGAACCAGCATGATCTGGGTCGTCAGATAATAATCGGTTGCGAATTGATCCGTATCCCAACCGAGCAGTAGATCGCCTGTGTTTGCATCAATGCTACCCAATGCTCCCTGCATGCCGGTGTACTCCAATTCGTGCATCATCTCGTGCCCGGCAAGAGTGGCATGATTTGTTTCGATATTCAGTTTGAAGTGATCGGTCAAATCATAGGCCCGCAGGAAATTCAGGCAGGCAGCGGCATCCGAATCATACTGGTGCTTGGTAGGTTCTTTGGGCTTGGGCTCGATCAGGAACTGGCCGGTGAAACCAATTTCTTTTGCGTAGTCGACCGCCATGTGAAAGAACTGACCGAGGTGGTCAAGTTCGCGTTTCATGTCGGTGTTGTACAGGCATTGATAACCTTCGCGACCACCCCAGAACACATAGTTCTGACCTCCCAATTCATTGGTCACCTCCAACGCTTTTTTGACCTGTGCGGCGGCATAGGCATACACCTCTACGTTACAGGTCGTTGCCGCACCGTGCATGAAGCGAGGATTGCTGAACATGTTGGCAGTTCCCCACAAAAGTTTGACCCCTGTGCGTTTCTGCTCTTCCTTCAAAACACTGGCAACTGCATCCAAGTTGGCATTACTCTCTGCCAATGACGCCCCCTCGGGTGCCACATCACGGTCATGAAAGGCGTAGAACGGCGCGTCCAGTTTTTCAAAAAATTCGAAGGCCGCGCGGGCACGGTTGCAGGCGTTTTCAACCGATTCGCTGCCATCGTCCCAGGGTCGCACCATCGTCGGACTGCCAAACGGATCGGAACCCGTCGCCCGGAAGGTGTGCCAGTAGACCACGGTAAACCGCAAGTGCTCCTTCATCGTCTTGCCTGCGACAACCTCATCGGGGTTGTACCAGCGGAAAGCGAGTGGATTGTCGCTTCCGGGGCCTTCGTAACAGATCTTCGAGATTTCGGGGAACGCAGTCATAACTTTCGCCTGCCACCATGAAGGAGTAAAATATCGGAGAATTTGCGCACAGCTGGGACTCGCGACCACAACCGTATAAAATGACAAAGAGGCAGCATTCTTGCCGATTACCAGCTAAAATCCATGAGAGAATGCGCAATCTATCGTAGGAATTTAACACACCAGGGAACCGATGCCCCGCCGATCCGTCGCCCTGCTGATCGAAACGTCCAACGGTTACTGCCGCGGTCTGCTCGACGGAGTGATCGCGTATGTCAAGGAATCGGCTGATTGGTCGGTGTTTCTAACCGAGCAGGAACGAGGCGCCACACCGCCGAATTGGCTGAGGGACTGGCAGGGTGACGGGATCATCGCGCGAATCGAAACCGATGACATCGCACGCCAACTCCGCCATCTTGCCGTTCCCATTGTTGACCTCAGTGCCACGCGGCATGTCAAAGGCATTCCGTGGACCAGTACGGATGACATGGCCATCGCTGCTCTGGGGGTCCAGCATTTCATGGAACGCGGATTCCACAATCTGGCCTACTGCGGCGACCCCGGGTTCGCCTGGTCGAACGCCCGCCGCGACCGATATCGCGAACTAACTCTCTCTGCAGAACGCAATTTTTTTGAATACCAGTCGAACCACCGATACGATCCCACATTTGATTGGGAGCGAGAAAAGGAACGACTGGGGCGTTGGTTGGCAACGCTGCCCCGTCCGATAGCGATCATGGCCTGCTATGACTTTCAAGCGCAACAGGTACTCGATGCCTGCCGACAATCCGGCGTTGCCGTTCCTGAAGCAGTCGCTGTGCTGGGAGTCGACAATGATCGCTTGATCTGTGAATTGTCAGAACCCTCGCTCAGCAGCATTGTTCAAAACACCCACGGCACGGGCTATGAAGCCGCCCGATTACTGGACGAAATGATGGATGCTCGGACAGGCACTCCGACGAAACGGCGTTCTCTGAAAGTCAATCCCGAAGGCAGAATCAAACATCCCACCGAACCTCCGTTGCTCACCAAACCCCGCGGCATCGTAATCCGCGAATCCACCGATACACTGGCGATCGACGATGATGAAATATCGCAGGCATTACAATACATTCGCCGCCACGCAAACTCGAACATCCGCGTCAGTGACATTCTCAAAACAATCTCGCTGTCACGGCGTTCTCTGGAACATCGTTTCAAGAAATTGATTGGTCGAACACCTCACGAAGAGATTCAGCGAGTACGACTGAACAGTGTCAAACGACTGCTATCCGAAACTGAACTCTCAATCTCAGCCATCGCGGAACGCTCGGGATACGAACATGGCGAATACATGACAGCTGTCTTCCGCCGCGTCATGGGACAGACTCCCACTGAATATCGCCGCGAACAGCAGGAGGTTGATGACGTCTGAACTGCTGCGGGACCTGCCACTGGACGACAACGCAACCTCAGCGTCAGACTACTCCAATGGCCGCGCAACATCCTGGACGCCAAACTAAACCTTATGGCAAAACGAAAACCTGAAATTCGCGTGCGCACGCACGGCATTTACACCAAGTGGGAATCGGCATCACGGGCGTTACCAAAAATCTCTGAGGTGACCACGAAAATCAAAGCCGTCGTTGATGTGGAATTTGGCTTGATCGTCAACGTCAAAGGTGGCAAGAACCTGGAACTGTTCTACTGCATTGATCACCCTGGCATCCTTGACGATCAGGGAGCACGCCGCCCTCCCTTTGATGGCTCGGTTTACGTCAAGACGAATGACTGGGACTTTTATCTGGGTGACACGATCTGGGAACCAGTCCACGACAAACTGGGTAACTGGCGTATGACTCTGGAAATCGATGGAAACATCGTCGCCGACAAGACGTTTAAACTTATCGACCCCGCGGATCCGCGTTCCGCCGGGTGACTTTTCTGCGCGTCGGCGAGGCGGATAAATGATTTTCTTCACTCCCTGCATGCAACTGACTCATTGCTCTACTGGACTCACCGCAACTTCCAGCGTGTTATCACACGTTCAATCGTGTCGCGACGCAAAACACTTTCATCACTGATCCTTTCAAACTGCTGCCAGTATTGTTGTTCTTCCTGGATCTGTGCGACGAACCGTTCTTCGCGTCGCTTCAACAACCAAGGGCCGAGCAACAGATCGGCTTCGTGGTCAACCTTGGTGAAAGCGGGATCTGAAACCGCATCTGCTTTTCGGTAAGTCAAAATGACGTACGGCCAATGACCGTGGGCAATCTGCTCATCGACCAGATGAAAACCGCTGTCGAGTCCCCATTGGCGAATCAATTCCGCACGCCGATTCGGCTGCAGGATGACCAACGGAGGAATGCAGTCAGGATTTGCTGCCAGAATCGAAACGATGTTCTCAGCCCCCATCCCACAGATACTCAGGCTGTCGGCTTCACCCGGCACTAATCCCTCAAGCCCCTCAGCAAAACGGGCCTCAGCATCAAGACCCTGCAAAGCTCGCCGTGAATGCAGGAATGGCTGTTGTTTATTCTCAATCGCAATCCCCCGCTCTATTCGGCCACTCTTGAGCAGGGCTACAAGCAAGTTCGCATGATCCGAACCAAGATCGACATGAACCGTCGTACGGATCTGTTGAGCAACTTTTTTAAGACGAGCATCGAGATGGGGCAACGGACAACACTTGTTGGACAGCGAGGTGTTCAAACACGCGGCAAGGAACTCTCGATTGTAAGCATTTGAGATTCACTCGCCATGCCGACTGCTCGCGGTGGCAGCGAACATTACAGTGGGAACAAAACGGCGAGAGCGAAAAACCCAACCCACGAACAGTTTCTCACAGTGTCATCCCGGGATGCATGTCTTGCCCTCTTAACTGCAACCACAAGCTTCCGGTTGCAAGATTTTTCAATTATGCTCGTTGAAAATCACGTTGAATTCGATAAAGATATATGAATTGCGGTTCCGTCATGAATGCCAAAAGCAAGACACCAACACTTTTCCAACCGGTTGCTCATGAATCGACACGAAGCACAAGCCTGTCTGCCGAAACAACAGGTCACCAGGTTTCTGTCGCTGGCAATCACCTTGGCGTTTGGCTCCACTGCGATTGCCCAAGGATTCAGTTTTGAACGCCCCCCCATTGATTACCACAACGCAGAGGTCGTTGACCCGGTATCAACACTCGCAGCAAAGATCAGATCAGGAGAGGCAAAGCTCGATTACGACAAAGATTTCGGTTACCTGAAATCAGTGCTCAAAGCCCTTGACGTCCCCGTGAGTTCGCAAACTCTGGTGTTTTCAAAAACCAGCCTGCAATTGCACTGCATCTCAGCGCAAAACCCGCGTTCGCTGTATTTCAATGACGATGTCTATGTTGGCTTCTGCCAACAAGGCGATGTGCTGGAACTTGCAGCAACCGGTCCCAAACAGGGTGCCACGTTTTACACCTTGTCGCAATCCGAACCGGGAAAACCCACTTTCATTCGCGATAGAGGAAACTGTCTGGCGTGCCACGCGACAGGACGCACCCAGAATGTTCCGGGTTACCTGGTCCGGAGTGTCTTTCCCGATCGCAATGGTCGCCCAAGGTACGGACGCGGTACTTTCCTGACAGATTCATCCAGTGCATTCGAAGATCGCTGGGGTGGTTGGTATGTGACAGGGCAACATGGTGAGATGCGACACATGGGGAACACCACTTGTGACGATGACGTGACACCCTTGGATCGGGAATCAGGCGCCAACTGCACCGACTTGAGTTCGTTGATTCGAACCAAAAATTTCCTGAGCCCCCACAGTGACATCGTTGCCTTGCTTGTTCTGCAACACCAAAGCCAAATGCACAACGCAATCGCGGTCGCCAATTACGAGACGCGACAAGCTGTATTCAATTCCAATCAGATGAATGAGTTGCTGGAACGTCCTCCCGAGCACCTGAGCGAGAGCAGCAAACGACGCATTGATTTGGCAGCGACACGCGTGGTCAAACATTTGCTGATGTGTGACGAGTTTCCCTTGACGGACCAGATCGTCGGTTCATCCGGATACACGAAGGACTTCCGCAGTCGTGGTAAACGTGATTCCCAAGGTCGATCATTGCGCGACTTTGATTTACGAACCCGTGTGTTTTGTTATCCATGCAGCTATCTGATCCATTCCGATGCATTCGATGGCCTGCCAAAACTGGTACGCGATCGAATTCTGAAGCAACTCGCAACCGTCTTGACCAACGAGGACAACAGCACGGATTACCAACACATTTCACCTGTATTGCAGCGTGAGATTCTTGAAATTTTGCGTGATACCAAACCGGAATTCAAACGAATTGAACGCGAACTGAAAGACGGATGACACTGAATCATCTGCTGTTCGAAGTCTTGCCCCAGTTGGGATTTTCCGCAATCTGACAAGATTCAAACGTTGAATTTCCCGCTTGCGGCACACCAAACCCAAGGCAGGCACTCGAGCAATGGGAAACGCAAACCGGTACGACACACGTTTTATCCCAAACGACTAAACTGACGCGGAACTGCTCGTTGAGCGGTTGATCCTCACCTGTTCCCCACAGCCTGTAGACTCATGTCCCGATTGACCTTGTTCGCTCGATTCTTTGTGCTGTTGTTTCTCGTTGTCTGGTGCGCCAGGTCCGAGGCCGAGACGCGTACACCAGCCAGGCCAAACATTCTTTTGATCATGGCCGATGACCTCGGATTTTCCGATCTAGGCTGCTATGGCAGTGAAATCGCCACACCCAATCTTGATGCGCTAGCAGAAAACGGCCTGCAATTCACTCAGTTCTACAACACCGCCCGATGCTGGCCGACACGCGGATCGTTACTGACTGGCTATTACGCCCAACAGATTCGCCGCGACACATTACCGGGGATTCCTTCAGGCGGAGGCAATCGCGGCAAACGCCAGGATTGGGCCGTACTGCTGCCGCGAATGCTTGAGTCGCAAGGCTACCGTTCCTACCACACGGGAAAATGGCACATCGATGGCATGCCCGTTGCCAATGGGTTTGACCACTCGTACCTGCTCAAGGATCAGGGAAGATTTTTCAATCCAAACCGCCACTGGAAGGACGATGTACAGTTGCCAGCAGTGGAGAAGGGGACCGATTTTTATGCAACGACCGCGTTGGGCGATCATGTGATCGAAGTCTTGCAGGACCATGCCGCACAGCACGCCGACAAACCGTTCTTTCACTACCTTGCATTTGCGGCACCCCACTTTCCCTTGCATGCGTTGCCTGAGGACATTGCGATCTATCAGAACACGTATCAAGAGGGATGGGATTCCATCCGCGCGAAGCGATGGAAGCGACTGCAACAACTGGGCCTGTTGAATGACGCGGCAGTCCCTGAATTGTCGCGTGTCGAACGCAATCTGGGGCCTCCTTATCACTTTCCTGAAGCCTTGAAAATTCTGGGTGAAGGCGAGGTCAATCGCCCGATGCCCTGGAAACTTTTATCCAAAGAGCAGCAGCAATTCCAAGCAACAAAAATGTCAATCCACGCCGCCATGATCCATCGGATGGACATTGAGATCGGCCGGGTTTTCGAACAGTTAAAAAAGATGAACCAGTGGGAAAACACGCTGGTAATCTTCCTGTCAGACAATGGCGCAAGTGCGGAAATCATGGTCAGGGACGACGGTCACGATTCAAACCTGCCAGCGGGCTCTGCTGGTACTTACCTGTGTCTGGGGCCAGGCTGGTCAACGACCTGCAACACACCATTCCGCCGGCACAAGACATGGACCCACGAAGGCGGAATCTCGACCCCCCTGGTGGTTTCATGGCCCAACGGGATCGCAGCACGCGGAGAAGTCCGACGTGACGTCGGCCACGTGGTCGACATTGTCCCAACGGTACTGGAACTCAGCGGGGCTTCACGGCGCCCCGATGCTCCCCCGCCGCCGGGAAAAAGCATGGTTGCGAGCTTCGACAAAGCGGGTGATCTGCAACACGATTCACTGTGGTGGTTTCACGATGGTCACAAAGCAATCCGCGTTGGTGACTGGAAGGCTGTCGCCCCAATCGGAGAACCGTGGGAACTTTACAACCTGTCAATCGACCGTAATGAGTCGACCGATCTTGCCGTTCCCGAAGCAGACAGACTGGGGTCACTGGTCAATGAGTGGCAACACCAACGCGACTCCTTTATCAAACTTGCTTCGCATGATCTTCCGCAAAAGAAATCGGGCAAGCAGATCACCAAAAACACCAAAAACACGATCAAACCGACTCAACGCGACGCGATGCCCAAACGCAAACAGGTACTGCTCGGTGGCGAATCATTCCTGCTCAAAGACAGGCATGCCTTTTTGATGAAACCCGATAAGCATGCAACCAGTGATACTGGCAAGCCCTGGATTTTCTATGGCCCCACGCTGTCAGCCTATCCAGACCAGGCCGAA
>Ga0315334_10000968_pt1 | contig 17672 bp, 14 predicted proteins | sample M150034915metaG_FD_205555 | JGI IMG/M metagenome (GOLD analysis project Ga0315334, IMG submission 205555) | Ammonia-oxidizing marine archaeal communities from Monterey Bay, California, United States - M1 500m 34915 | ecosystem: Environmental > Aquatic > Marine > Intertidal zone | place: USA... | reverse complement strand
TAGATTTGAATAATTTCGTACATTTCCAAATTTTCAGAGTAGTCAATGGAACCACATTGGATACCTCCATTCATGAATTTCACACCACGATTCTCAACATGACTCTTGATGCCTCAGTCGTCCCAGGAACCACTTACGACTACTTTGTCAGATCCATCCACTCATATGGGGTGGCCAGCAATCTGTCCGATGTTTTGACAGTAGCCATTCCATTCCCAGGGATGATTCCTTCTCCTGCTACAATGATGGTTGACAGGTCTGCTGATGATGGTGGATGGCTCAGTATCTCTTGGGATGACCCTAATTCCACGACTTTAGACCATTTCGAGATTTATTTATCTTCCACCCTATTCTCAAATATTTCAGACATGACCCCTATTCTGTCGTTGAATTCCACAACCTTCTCCATTGAGACCGATCAATTCTCTGAAGGCAAACTGGTTGATGGCACTCCATATTGGGGCGCATGTATCCCAGTCGATATCTACGATAGAAGTATCACTTCAGTTGTTGCTGTAGGTCCAGTAATGACGCGCAATGATAGCCAAATGGCCCCAGAGGTGGTAGTCCATGCATTCACCGGACAAGGAACGGGTGAGAGTGGTGTTGAATTTTCAGAAATCACAAGAGGTGATGGATTGACCATACAAGTCAGCCTGACTGTTGACAGTATGCCATTGGCAGATTCTACAGTGAATCTGAACCTGTCCGAGAGTTCAGAGAGGTCAGCGGCTATAGCCTGGCAGAAGAGTTACACAGGAATTACCGATTCAAATGGCACATGGACCCCTGTCCAAGAAGTGGATTGGGGAGAAATCATCGGCAGTCAACATATGCATGGAACGGTCATAGTTGTTGCGACATATTCTGGTTTTGAAGGGGATGATGCAAATCAACCGATTTCAGCAGGAGTCGATTCAGTTGAATTCGAAGCATATGTTTCAGCAACATTTACAGCTGATAGCACTCAAGTTCGAGCAGATGCTGATGGTTGGAGTGAAGTTTCAGCGACTATCAGTACAACACCTGAAGATTTGTCTACAGTTAGTTCGGCAGTAGAAATTAATTACGGTTTTCCAAATGATTGCTGCACCGGCAACACTGTTTTTGATTCTACGGGTAAAGCAGTAATCAGAACCTTTAGCCTACCTAATGGTGGAACCATCTATCTTTACCTTATGATGATTCCATATTGGCTTCAAGTGGATGGCCATCCACTTGGGCAGGAAGAAACAAGCGCGACCATCGATGTTCTACCACCTCTTCCAGAGGAGGAAGTGAACGAGACTGAGAATGAAACTCAGTTGGCACCTCTGCTTGATCCCGTGGTGACATGTGATCCAATCACCATTCCTCTCAAGAATCCCGGCTCGTTTGAATCAACCTCATGTCAGGTATACAACGAGAATACATTCCCGATAGACATAGATTGGGGTAGTTCAACGGATTGGTCAGGTTCTCAACAGCTTTCGGTCACCATCCAACCAAGCAGTCTAGAGGATATTTCTAGTCAGACAAGTGCCGAATTTGAGATACGGTTTTCCTGGAGTGCAGATATCACGGACTTAACAGTTGGAAACAAGACCTTGTTGATGATGGGAGACGTACACCATCAAGGAATCACTGAATCAATAACCAGTTCTGTGTATTTCACATTGGAGGATGTCGTTGATACCACACCCGACCCTACAGACGGAGGAAGTAATGGTGGAGATGACAACACTTCCTTGGATGAAAATGTCAGTGCAGGTGAAGACAGTAAATTACTGACCTACGCGATGTATGCCGGCGGCGGCATTCTTGGTCTAGGACTCGTGATTGTTGTTGGAAGTATGTTATTCGGTGGTCGTTCTGACTTTGACGATGATGATGATGATGAAGATGATGATGATTGGGAGGATTCATTCAGTACCTTCGATGAAGATGCTCCATCTGCCAGTAAGGCTTTATCGCGCGTCAAGCGACCCGATTCAGTGAAATTCCAAGAACGAAGGAATAAACCTGAGCCTGAGCCTGAGCCTGAACCGGAATACCATGAGCCCGAATATGAAGAAGAGTGGCAGGAAGAATCAGATGATGGAATAACAGTTGATGAAGATGGGACTGAATGGTGGGAAGATGACGATAGAATTTGGTGGTATCGAACTCCTGAAATGGATGACTGGGCTGAATTCGAAGAGTGAAGTATGACTGTTGCAGAACAAACGCAACGCATTTGAGGGCCCGATGAGGCGGAAGGATGGAGGACTGACGATGGAAGACCAATCAGGAGGTGCATACGCATTGGTTCTGCACGAGGGTGCAGACCCCAAGACCGGAGGTATTGCGATATGTGGTTTTTCAACAGTGGGGATGGTCGGAGTCATCGCCGCCAGCCATGTGATATCCTCATTGGGTCTTTCTCATCTTGGGACTGTGTTGAACACCAAGTTCCCTGCCATTGCGTTGGTACACGACGAGATTCCAAAACACCCTGTCAGAGTGTATCAAGGTAATGACGTGGGTGTATTCACATCCGAGATTCAATTCCCCGCCGAACATGATGTCGAATTCGCTAACACGGTTCTGGAATGGTACACCAAAGGCGGGTTTGAACGATTGATCATTGTCGATGGCCTTGTTCGGCAAGATCAAGGAATCAGCGATGGTGGATTATATGGAATCGGCGCCACAAAAGAGGCCAGAGAACGACTTTCTGAGCACGATATAGAAAAGATTCAGCAGGGAGTAGTGGCGGGTATTGCCGGCCATCTATTATCAGAAGGAGATCGTCGAGGTCTAGATATTACGGCTCTTCTTGCTGAGTGCAACCCTATGTATCCAGATGCTAGAGCCGCTGCTCTTGCTGTTGAGGCGATCACCGACCTGACGGGATTGGATATCACATTATCGACATTGATTGAAGATGCTCGCAGAATCGAGGAAAGCGTACAGGAAGTGCTTCAGAAAGCGCAGACCATGTTACCCGCTCCAGATGAATCCATAGATGACGGAATGGACCCGATGGTTGGATGAGGTGGTTCTAGATGAGCGAAGAAAGCGAGCGTTTTCTACGTGATCTGGTGGATGGAGCTGAGCGTTTGACCGCTCACGAGATGGTGGAGAGTTTTGAGGTGGCGTTGGCAGCAATTTCAGCTGGGCATGGAACTGTTGCTTGGCGAGATGGTGAGCCGATAGGCGGCTCCATCTGGCAGCCAAAAGTGCGTTGGCATGTAGATACCAGAACTGCTCATGTATTCGTTGATGTTGCAGGGATAGAGAAAGACTGTGTTTCCATTGAAGCGCGTGGTCGCGGATTGAATCTCACATTCAGGAGGGTCAAGGAGAAGGTGCTCAGTGAAGGGCAGTTCCATACCCATGAAGAAGTGAGTCAACGTTCAGTGGACCTCGGTGTGGAGATTGATGTTACTGCAGTCAGGGCTTCTGTTGATGGAGGAATCATGCACATTCGTTGTCCACGGGACAGGGAAGGCCTCAAGGTAGTCGACATCACTTGGGATGAGTGATTCCAAAGACTTCCAGAGCGGCTTCAGAGATCACTGACCATGGTGCATCAGTCCGAATCGCTGGAATCTGTAGAACAGCAATCGCTGCTCGATAACCCATCAGTCGAAGAGTGCGAGCCAATTGCGATGGTGAAGGAGGGCCTGGAAGTTCGAGATATTTGGGGATATCATCTACAGGTAGCACCACTGGACAATCTATTGTTGAGGCAGAATCACTCAAGCCCCTGACACTCCTTCTCAACCGTCGTTCGGCGAGTTCCATCTCCTTATCACTCCAGTTCATTGCTTCTTGAAGTTCAGAATCCGGACTGCATAATTCCAATACTCTTTCCTCTGTCATCCGCTCCAATAATTGTTGGTCTCCAAGGCTTCCAATCCAGATGGGTCCACTGACTCTTCCCTCTTTCAATTCTGGTGGATGGTTGAATGGGAGGATACAACTCGGTTGTTTCAATCCACTATCATCTTGAGGATGAAGGCCAGCACTCATGGATGTCTTCAACTCCCTCTCATTCGGAGAGTGTACGCGCCATCCAAGGCAGGAATGTAATTCGCTTGCTGCTTCCTTGGAACGACGAACCAAGACTGTGGCTCTGATGTGGTGGTCATCGAAAATCACTAATTTAGGACTGATCACCCTGTCATGTCTGGCTGCAGCGCGCGCCAATGCCCCCAACAATATTCTCATACCGGTATCATGCCGAAGGTCATCGACCACTGCCATCGCATCATACCGACGTCTACAGGCAGAAGGAGAGGAACCGGTCAAGGCAGCAGTATCGGTTGCACAAACATCCAGAACAGCAAGTCTGGAACAACTTTGAATGGCACTGTCGATGAAAGGAGTCGGAGAACCGAATGGGTCGATGTCAATCCATTGCCACCCAGAATCCAACATCAATGAACGTGCATCTCCGGAATTGAGTTGGATATCAATCCCAGCTGGGTATTCTTTGAGATTCGCTTCAGCCCATTGCATGGATACGGGATCAATATCGTTGCACAGCACATGTAGCCGATGCAAGTGTTGTTCTGGAATCTCATTCAACCATCTTCTACTACGAATGCCTGTAGCGGCCAGAGCTTCGATGATACGTATTGGTTTATCAGCAGGTACCAACCAATCATTCTCAAGAGCATCGGCTAACAGCATCACACTTCTCGTTCGGCTTCCTGCCATTGCAGGATTGAGAAAGCCACTTCCTTCTCTTGCAGCAGGTCCACGATGCGTGACTGGTGGTATGGGGATATGCGCCAAAGTTCTGCCTTCAAGAATCAGAGTCCCGGGCCAACCCTCGGGGCCTTCCTGCAACTCGATTCCACCCTTAATAATGATCAAAAACCACATCAGGGTGCACATGGGTCACCTTGTGTCCGTGATTTCTTACCTCGCCGATGATCTTACTTCCAGGATAGGTATTGGAGAGGAAGGAAACAGTTGCTTCGGCACAGTAGTTGGAAATGATGATGATCATCCCACAACCCATGTTGAAAGTACGGTGCATTTCATGTTCACTGACATTTCCAACTTCTTGTATCCATCTGAATTCAGGAGGAACATCTATTGGATCTTCGATATGGTACCCCATTTCAGGGTGCAGACGCAGAAGATTAGACAACCCACCTCCCGTGACATGACAGATTCCATGCATTGCTTTAGCAGGAAATGCTCCCTCTCCACTACGTGCCTCGATTATCAGATCCATCAATGGGTCGACATAGATCCTGGTTGGGTTCAACAAGACTTCTCCCAATGTCAATTCCCCTTCTCGGAATCTTCGGATCTCCCGCCCGGGGTGTTCCGCTTCGAAAGGAGGGGCTGCCTCAAGATCTACCCCTGATATCTCAAGGATCTTTCTGACCAATGAATAACCATTTGAGTGTATGCCTGAGGATGGAATGCCGACCAGAATATCACCTTCGGCAATACGTTCCCCAGTTATCGCTGCTTCCTTCGGTAACCATCCTAATACCGTTCCGGAGAGGTCCAACTCAGTCACTATTCCTGGTAGACTGGCAGTTTCACCTCCGGCAATCGTGACTCTGGAGATTGCTGCAGCTTCAGCAAGGCTGTTGCCGAGCTTTTCATGCACTTCGGGGTCTGGTTTTGGGGTGGCGATGTAATCGACAAAGGCGATGGGTTCAGCACCAACACAGATCAGGTCATTGACATTCATCGCCATGCAATCATGTCCAATCCCGCCCCATGCATTCAATTGATTGGCTATCTGCAACTTACTCCCGACCCCATCGGTGGCCAAGGCCAAGATATTGTCTCCAAATTCCACCAATCCTCCAAACCCTCCCGGTAAGGAGATAGGTGCTCCCGGCTGTCCAGGTTCACGTACTGAACCTGATAAAGCGGCAACCATAGAGGCTACTGCATCGCCTTCCAAGTCAATGTCAACACCCGAGGAGGCGTAATCAACTTCGTCGCTCATCATACACCCGAAACGAACTTAGGTTTTCAGACTGACCGTGACACATTCCCCAAAAAAGAGACATTTGTACAGACTGGGCAGGGGCCATCATCAAGTAGTATGTTGTTCGCGCTTGTGCCATGGCGCGAGGAACAGTCAAGTGGTTTAACAGAGTAAAAGGCTATGGATTCATAGAGAGAGAAGAAGGCGCGGACATTTTTGTCCACAAGTCAGCGGTAGAAGGTACCATCACAGATGGCGACACTGTCGAGTTTGAAGTAGAAGAGGGCGATAAGGGCCTCAATGCGGTCAATGTCACCAAGGTTGAGGAATAATATTCCCAGTCAGACAGTCTTTCATTCGGTCAGAGACCGATAAAGAAATGGTAGTGAAATGTCCATTCGATAATCGATACTTGAGTGAGTATCGTCAAATTCTTCGTAGGTGAACTCGATTCCTAGTTCTTCCAGTCTTACAGCCAGTTGTCTTGTTCCGAAGTGGATGTTGTATTGGTCCTGCTGGCCACAATCAATGAAGAGACCCTTCAGCGAAGCAAGGTTTTTCTGCACATCCTTTCTTTCAAGCATGACCACAGGATCCCAATCCAACCATGCTTGCCAGCGTTCTGGAATCAATTCACAGGTTCTCGGGTCGACGGGTAATCGAATCCCTTTCGGAGCTTCAGGATCGGCATCATAAGTCGCCCCCATGGCGAGAATCATCAGAGTGTGAAAATCCTCTCCCTTCATCTTCTTGCAAGTTTCAAGATGAGATAGGAATCCCTCTAACCCATCGTGTTTCTCAAGAGCCATCAAGGCCTTGGGAAAATCTCCCGCGAACAAGCGGTCGAATCCCATGTCTCCTGAATGACAGGCGATAGCACCCCATTGCTCTGAATAGAGCATACCATGAACCATGGCGCCAAAACCCCCACTGGATTTTCCGAATATGGCTCTATTCCCTCTGCCCTTTTTCACAGGCAATTCCGCTTCTAGCAATGGAATCATTTCAAACAGCAGGAAATCAGCCCAGTTTCCCATTGCTTGACTGTTGATGTATTGATTACCACCAAGTGAAGTGAAACAATCGGGCAATGCCAGAGCGATTGGCCCCATCTTACCTTCTTTGATGAGGCGATCTATTCGTTGAGGTAATGATTCTTGGAAGGGTTTCCAATTACTGTGCGCTTTTCCGCTTCCTGTGAATCCAACCAGATCCACGAACAACGGTAATCCCTCCACTTCATCCCAACCGGGTGAAAGATAGACGAGCACCTCTCTAGTGCTGGGGTCATCGAGGAGATTTCCTTGCAGGGCTTCTGAGTCGATAGTGAAAGTGCGGAATTCACCATCAACAGATGAAAAAGGGTGGCGGGGCATTGGGCTCACATGTATCGAGTGGGCCGCTACATTTCAAGGCCGCACCAATGGCTTGGCGCGATTTCGAGTCTATCCCTCAATTGTTCAAGAATGGCGAAAATCCCTCCTTCGGAAGACATGAAAATCTCTAGAAGGCAAACGTTGCAGCATACGATTCTCCAGTGGAAGAAAGGGGGTATCAACGCGATGCTGATAAGCCCTCCGCGACCCGTTCCGATGTCTAGCCAAGAGGTAATTACATGATTCAGGAGTTTGATATGCCTGCCCGGTGGCGAAGTTTCCTGGAGGAATACAAGTCTGAAGATGTTCATGCGCTTGCCATGATGTGGCCCAAGTCCCAGAGCATCGAAGTTCCATTCCATCTTATCGAGACATTCGATTCTAAATTCGCAGTGGATATCCTTGCTCGTCCAGATAAACATCTGGATGCTGCAAACACCGCAGTTCGGCAATTGCTTCAGGAATCCGGCAATGATCTCATGGCCTTTGTCAGGGTTGTTGGCTTGCCCAGTGACCATTCTCCAAAGATTCGTGAATTGCGTAGTGACCACATTGGCCGTTTGATTGGCTTGGATAGTATCGTGACCAAGATATCAGGTGTTAGGCCGAGGATACATGAAGCGGTTTTCCTCTGTGGTGTGTGTAAACATAGACAGTACATTCCTCAACCCAATGAACAGGAATTGATTGAACCTATCGAATGCCCAGGGCATGAAGGTGGATGTGGCAGGAAAAAGCGAGAAACACGATTTTTCCTAGATGAAAAGAAATCCAAGATGATCAACAATCAGTTCATTGAGATTCAGGAACCTCCCGAAAAATTGCGCGGCGGAATACAACCTCAACGCCTGTTGGCCGTTGCTGAGCATGATGTTGCAGGAATCATCAATCCGGGGGATCGAGTAAAGGTCAACGGGGAATTATTCGTCAGAAGTCAGCGCAAGGCAGGCAGAGACACGCCCATCTTTGACATCTTCCTCCGAGTGGTTTCACTTGAACGACAGAACATCCCTCTTGAAGAGGTCAATATCGACCCAGATGAAGAGATAAAGATACGTGAATTATCCAAGCGCGAAGATATCTATGACATCCTGCGTAGAAGCATCGCTCCTTCGATATTTGGTATGGACCATATCAAAGAGACTCTAATGTTGCAATTATTCGGAGGAGTAGCAAGAAAAAATGCTGATGGTAAGCGAAACCGAGGTGATATTCACATCTTATTGATGGGAGACCCAGGTGTTGCCAAATCAGAATTACTCAATTATATGTCAATCCTTTCGCCCCGAGGTAGGTTCACCAGTGGGATGTCAACATCAGCCGCTGGATTGACCGCAGCAGCAGTCCAGGATTCAACTGCAGATGGACGTTGGACATTGGAGGCCGGTGCTTTAGCCTTGGCAGACCAGGGGCTTGCAGCGATAGATGAATTCGATAAGATGAGTGAGAATGATCGCAGTTCAATGCACGAAGCTATGGAGCAACAGAGAATCTCAGTCTCTAAGGCTGGAATCAATGCTATTCTTTCTACCAGATGTGCGGTGCTAGCTGCAGCGAATCCAAAATTGGGTAAGTTCGAAAAAAATGGACCACCATTCACATCTCAAGTCAATCTAGGTCCACCACTTCTTTCACGTTTTGATGTTATCTGGTTGATTACTGACGAGGCTGATGCAGAACTTGATCGTCGTATTGCTTCTCATATAATTGCAAATCGTCTTGCTGGAGTCAGTGAGCAACGGATTGAAGAAGGATTGGATGCTGACCCCACCAGTACGGCTGATGAAGGTGGATTTGCTAAGACACATGATGGTTCAGAAGCACTCGGTCATGAATTATTCAGGAAATATGTCGCATATGCCAAGCGAAATGTCAATCCAGTGATGGAAGATGATGTTAGACAGAAGATTTCTGATTATTATGTTTCAACTAGAACAAAGGCAGGAAACTCAAGAGATAGTGTTTCAATAACTGCTAGAGCCTTAGAAGCACTTGTTAGATTAGCTGAAGCCAGTGCAAGGATTAGATTATCGGAATTTGTAACGATCGAAGATGCCAATAAGTCAATCAGGTTAACAAAACACTGGAGACATGGATTGATGGGTGATGATTATGATGAAACCACTATTCATTCCGGCACCAGTCCTGATAAAAGAAATAAGATAATAGAAATTAGGAGATTTGTTACAGATGAATATAATTTGACTGGAAATAATGTTAGTATGGCGGCAATATTGAATTTTTGTGAGCAGAATAATTTCCCAACTCATAATCTTGAAGATGTCCTTGACCATTTAGTAATGAAAGATGCGAGTTTGTATAGACCTCGGCATGGAGAATTCGGCCCCGCTTGATTTGAATTGTCCGTCGTCCATATCAAGGCGTAGAGGCTGCGACGGTGTGGTGATGATGCGGTATGAGCGGTGAACCGAACGGCGATATCGCTGACGCGGATTCGTTGGACCCTGAATCTCTTGGCTTCATGTGCGGTCTTGAGATACATCAGCAATTAGCAACCGGTAAACTCCACTCGCGCCAGATAGGGGAGTTGTACGACGTCACCATTGAAACAATACCAGAGAGATGGCCGCGTTTCGCACGCCGTCTAAGGGCCGCTTCCGGTGAAAGTGGAATAGTGGATGTTGCTGCCAGATTCGAACAGCGACGAAGACGCGGCTTCGTTTATGTCCAATCCCCCAATGCTGGACTTGTGGAATTGGACGAGGCGCCTCCGTTGAAGCATGATGCCGATGCTGTCGATATCTCATTGATATTGGCGGCGATGTTGAAAATGAAACCTCTTCCTCTTTTACAGGCAATGCGGAAAACTGTGGTTGATGGCTCTAACACTTCTGGCTTTCAGAGAACCACACTCATCGCTACTGATGGGATTCTGGAGCTCGAAGGAGGGGACGTGGGAATAGATGTCCTTTGTTTAGAAGAAGACAGTGCACGTAAACTCGAAACTCGATCCACTGATTCAGGAGAGGTTGTCATGTGGAATCTGGATCGTCTAGGAGTTCCATTGATCGAAGTGGCAACAGCTCCAGATGTAGTGAGCCCACAACACGCCAAGGATACGGCAAGAGCCCTAGGAACGTTGTTGAGGGATACTCGACGGGTGAGGCGAGGGCTTGGCTCAATTCGCCAAGACCTCAATGTATCGATAGCCGCAGGCGACCGTGTAGAGATCAAGGGTTGTCAGGATATTGATTGGATTCCGCGCATCATAGCATTGGAAATAGCCAGGCAACTTCATTTCTATCGCCTAGCGAATCAATTACGCACAGAAATGGAACTCCCTCCGCTTCCAGCAGACCGTCGAGATACACAAGATGAGATTGAAATGGCTGTACAGGAAGTGGTTGAGCAGGGATTGCCTCTAGTCATCGAGGATGTTTCAGAGATTTTTTACGAGAGCGGCTCAGAAATGATCTCAGAATCATTGGATTCAGGCTCTAGAATGTTGGCCCTGCCATTACCCAATCTTGCTGGTTGTCTTGGTAGAAAGGTTGCTGATGCACAGGGGGCACAGTTGCCGAGACTTGGAAGAGAACTTGCAGGTGCGGCCAAACTCGCGGGAGTGAAGGGCATCTTCCATTCAGATGAGTTACCCGCATATGGGATAGTTGAATCTAAAGTTGCAGCCGTCAGGGCCCATCTTTCTCTTTCAAGTAATGATGCTTTTGTGCTTTGTATCGCACCAGATTGGCAGGCCGAACTTGCTCTTGAATCGGTTCTTCATCGAGCCAGATTGGCATGGCATAGAATTCCTCAGGAAGTTCGTAATGTCGTCATCAAGAAAGGAGCGCCTGAGGATGGAACAACGGCACCAATGCGCCCTCTTCCAGGTGGTGCGAGGATGTATCCAGAGACCGATGTCCCACCATTGGTGTTATCTACAGAAAGATGGAATTCATTGGCATCAAATCTTCCATTGACCAGCGAGGAGAGATTGGGACGATTGAATGATACGGCGATCAGCAGTGATCAAGCAAAACAGATTCTTGCTAAAGAATTGGATGATGAGTTTCTTGCTGTAACAAGTGGAAAGAGTGGTTTCCCTCAAGTGCAAGCCAAGGCATACGCATCTCTTCTTCTCGCTGGTATGGAACAGACTCCTCCGGGTCTTGTTGCAGCGATGGTGTATCTGAGGGAGCAGAATCTGTTAGCGAGGGAGGCCGAATTTGCCTTGGCTCAGGATTTGATGCAGGGTGGTGCATGGAGAGAGGGTATGATAGAATCAGAATGCACGGCATTTCTTGATATTGCAATCCAGCGTGCTGTTGAACTTGGATTGGAACCTGCTGATGCAGGAGCTTTGAGGGGCTTGATCGAATCCTTGGTTGAAGAGCGCCTCGATTTTGTCAAACAACGCGGCATGGGAGCGATCGGGCCATTGATGGGAATAGTCATGGGGCAGGCACAGGGTGTGGATGGAAAGGAAGTAAGTGCGATCTTGCGAGAAATCATCCAGCAACACATCTGAGGAGTTTCGATGCGAAAAAGAATCAGCGCATTCGTCATCTTCATTCTATTGTCAATATCATTGTCTTCGACATCAGCAGAATTGAATGAACGAATCAGCATCAATCTGGATCGAGGCATGATTTCCACAGCACCGGTTACAAATGGTGAAATCGTCATCATCAAATCAATAGGGCATTTGACAGCGCTGGATATCAATGATGGTTCGGAAAAGTGGATGGTGGAGCATCCAACACCGCATTTCTTTGAGATATCACCTCCCCTCTTTCATTCCACCCCTGAAAATGACCTGCTGTTGGTTGGTTGGACTGATGGCATGGTCTGTGCATATGATGCAACAACGGGCGAGGAGGTCTGGAATCGCAGTACTGAGATGAAGGGATATGGAATAACTGGTGCATTGTTGATGGTTGAAGACGAAGTCATTGTACCCTATGATCATGGTCTGATGGCCTTGGATGTACTGACGGGTTCACTATCATGGGATGTTGTTGTCGAAGAGCAACTGTTCTATCGCAGCAGCCCGGCAGTTTTCGGAAACACCTATCTCATGGGTTCTGAAACAGGAGTATTGTGGGAGATTTCACCAAACTCCGCCCCCTCCCAGTTCTATTCACCATCTGCAGACATTGAATCCCCAATGATAAGAGGGCCAGTCATGGTTCTCGATGATAGAATACTGATTCCGGTTCAAGGCAGTAGCAATGGAAGTTTGATAGAGACTGATGGTATTTCTACGATTGTCCATCCTGCATTGGGTACGATAGCAATACTTGCGTATAGAGATGGAGGGGTTGTGGTTGCGACTTCTCAATACACAACGGTCTATGATTGCGAAACATGGTGTGTGGCATTACAGACACTGACAGATGAATCAGTCACGGGAGAAGTGGGTTTCGAAAATGGGGTCATCACCCTTCCAATCAATGATGCTGAAGGAAGATGGTTGAGATTCAACCAAGATTGCAATCTAGGAAATTGCACCTGGGTCAAGATCACCCCGTTGTTGCACAGCCAACCTCAATACTTGACGGCCGGAGCGGGATATTTCAATAATGCAATCTTCATTGCTAACGATGCAGGGTGGGTCGATATTATTACAAACGGGTCATTAAGCAGCATCTATAACGAAAAAAAGGAGCAAAATAATACCCCTGAAGGAGATGTTTTCGCATTGTTATTCATATTACCAGGAGCCGCAATGGTCGCCATCGGAGTGAGAAAAGAGAGTTGGGCGAAGTATCTTCCAGCATTGGGGGCAAGCATCATTCTACTCGGGGCTGGATATTATCTACAAGCAATATCAGAATTGACCACCCCCACTTCAGAAGTCTCCGAAGATCCCTTGCGGGAATTGATGCCAGAACTCTGGAAGGGGACGCAGGTTGTTGTTTTTGAGTTTGAGAATGGATTACCATCCAGATTCACAGGCAATGAGACATTCTTGGGAAGTAATGGTGAATTGATCGATAGCCATCAATTCGCAGGTGGCGGAAGGGTGTTTGTTGGAGGTCTCGAGGGATATGATGATGTGCGCTCATTGACTATTGCTGCAGCAGAGATTGCAGCTTTAGCATATCAAGAACATAGCGAAGATATGGGCTACAGAGTTGATAGAATTGGAGGGGTTATAGATGGTGGGGGGGGCTTTTGGTTGCTGTATTGGGAGGATGGAATCATTGGACAGCAAGCCATTGATGCAAATAGCATAAGAGGTGATGCAGTTATCATATGGAGAGTTGTCTGAGTAAGGAATCCTTCAAGCATCACATTCATGGTATTGGCCCTTCTCGACGCTTCATGATAGGGCTACATCCAGCCGAAGTAGGTCAAGCGGCATTCTGGATCATTCACTTGGTACTGTTATGTGTTCTGATGGTACTCATCTGGTCGACCCTACGACGCCCATTAGGTCGCGATATGGGATTGTTCATGACATATGGAATAACTGCTATCGCTGGAAGGTTGTTGTTGGCGGGCGCCCCAAATATCCAGCCCGTGACCATTCTGATGTTACTTGCTGGCGCTCATATTGGTGCTCGAAGGGGAATGGCATTGGCAGTACTGACCACTCTTGTCAGTAACATGTTCCTTGGTTCAGGACTGTGGACCATCTATCAGGCCTCAGGATGGGCATTTGTTGCCCTACTTGGGGGATTGTTTTCGCACAGGTTGGTTGAGAATGGCAGAATCAATATGTGGAGGCTGGCATCTGGTGGACTTGTTCTCGGCTTCGCCTTCGATTGGTGGGTTTCGTTGTATATTTTCCATGGTGGGGCTTCTTTCTCCACTTACCTTCAGTATCTGGTCACTGGATTGTCTTACGACTTGTTGCATGCTTTGGGTAATGTCACCTTTGCTCTATGGTTGGCACCGATTTTGAACAGGTCACCAGAATTGAATCTCATCAGAACCAATTCACATGTACGAAGCGATGTAGCGGTAGTGTGATCAGATGACTGCTGAGTCCACGATGGTTATCGTGGCTAGGGCTGACCTTGATCTTTCAAAGGGAAAGTTTGCAGCACAGGCAGCGCATGCAGCCGTGAAATGCGCTCTCACAGCCAAGCGTGTCGCTCCAAGGCTTCTAGAGAAGTGGAATACATCTGGTGCAAGGAAGATAGTTTGCGTGGTTTCCAATCTAGATGCGATGAAGCGACTCTATGGTGAAGCAAGAGCAATGGAACTTGTAACTGAGATGATTACCGATGCAGGCCATACCGAGATTCCCGCAGGTACGGTGACATGCCTTGCAATAGGCCCAGGTCCCCGTCAGGATATCGATGCCTTGACTTCAAGTCTTCCTTTGATGAAATGATTTCATTCTTCAGAATCGAGGGTACCAATTGTCAGGCGTTGATGCACGGTGGCTTTCACGAAATCATCATGTTCTTCGATTTTTCTCTTCAATTCTGCGGCAGTGGATTTCACATCTTCCTCAGAGCCATTGATGTAGGGGGCCATCACAACTTCACAACCATCAAACAGCATGTGCAAGAGAGGTTCACTCAGCAGTTCAACCGAAGGGAATTTTTTGATGATATCGTCAATTTCTCTCAACAGTTCTTGTCTGGTCGCTAGAATGGTGGTTCCTTCCTCATCATCTTCTGGGTCTACATGGACCGTTACCTCAGCTACTCTAGGTACGGCATTGATTATTGCCAATCGTACCCTTTCAGCCATCTGATGACCTGCTGAGACAGTGACTCTTGGTGGAACCTGAATATGTACCTCACAAAGGATTTCACCACCGATATGTCTGGTTTTCAGCAGGTGCAGGGCAACTACGTCCGGTTCCTTGATGATCAGTTCTTGGATGATTGCAGAAGTTTCCGCATCCACTCCGATATCACTGATTTCTAGAATCGCCTCCCAACCCATTTTTGCAGATACTCTCAACAACATCAACCCGATCACAAGTGCAGCAATCAAGTCCAGTGAAGCATATCCGTACATTGTACCAGCAATTCCAATCAAGGCTGCGACTGACGTCAGTGCATCTGAGCGATGATGATGAGCATTGGCGATGATCAACGGCATACTGTGAGACTTCCCAACTCTGATTGTAATATGGAACAGTGCCTCCTTAGCGATTATTGCCCCAAATGCGACATACAAGGCTAATGAAGTAGGTGTATTGACAACTCCCGCATCCATTCTAGTAAGTGATTCCAGAATCACAAAAATCGCGGTGGCGAGAATCAAGATGGCTACGGCCAAAGTTGCAATCGTCTCAAATTTTCGATGGCCGTATGGATGATTTTCATCAGCTTCTCTGCTACCCATCAAGATTGCAACCCATACGACAAAATCTGAAACAAGATCGGAGGCAGAATGTGCTGCATCCGCAATCAAAGCAGCCGAGTTGGCAATTATCCCAACAACTGCCTTTCCAATAGTCAATAGAAGGTTCACCAATGCACCGATCAGAGTTATTCTTCGCCCTGCATTACTGGCAATACTCCGGTCTGGACCAATGTTTCGATGTTCCCCCATCATCGCATCAAATTTAGGTTGCACGAAATCATCTCAGTTGGGTCCTCGACCGGTAAGCGACCGTAATCTTGCCTTTTCAATCCCCATGTAGACCGCCTCTTTCATGCACTTGTACTCGTTCGAGGCCAACATGGGTTTGCGTTCATGGTTGCATAGGCTCACAGCCCCCCCTTTACAGGGGATGGAATCCACTCGAGATATAGGCGAGGTCAAACTGATCTGCATGGTCAATCATGGATTGAAAATGGGAAAAGGAAAAATTGCCGCTCAGGTTGGTCATGCGGCGGTTATTGCAGCATTGAAAGCAATAGAGAATTCACCAGCGATCTTTGAGATGTGGCGGTCTCAGGGGCAAAGCAAAGTCGTGCTCAAAGCAACCGATTCCACAGAGATTGAGGAAATTCTCCAACTGGCTGAGCAGAATGGAGTTGCAGTTTGTAAGGTGCATGATGCGGGGAGAACCCAAATTCCCTCCGGCTCTTTGACGGTGGGTGTGATTGGCCCTGCTGGGGCTGATGAGTTAGAGATTTTCACGGGACATCTCAAGTTGCTTTGAAATGAAAGAGGCTATGCCTGAAACACTACTGGGCTTGACATGGTCGACCTCAGGAGCGACACAGTCAGCCGTCCAACGGAGGCAATGCGTGAAGCGATGAAAGTGGCAGAGGTAGGCGATGATGTTCTTGGCGACGACCCAACCGTTCTGGAATTGCAGGAAATGGGAGCGAGGCTGTTGGGTAAGGAAGCAGCATTGTTCGTTCCCAGTGGGACCATGTCAAATGCTGTTGCTATCAAGACGCATACTCGTCCTGGTGACGAGATAATCACTGAAGCGGAGAGCCACATCTATTACTACGAAGGTGGCGGTTATGCAGCACTGGCTGGCTGTTCGATAAGACTGCTTGAGGGCATCAATGGGACGATGACATCTCGGCAGGTCGCCGCAGCTATTCGTAAGGCTGCAGGCTCTCAATCCCATTATCCCGATGCATCATTGGTCTGTCTTGAGAATACTGCTAACAGGGGAGGAGGAGTTTGTTGGGAACAGGATTCAATCGATTCCGTGGCTCAGGTCGCTCATGAACGAGATTGTGCTGTGCATATGGATGGAGCGAGATTGTTCAATGCCACAATACATACGGGTATTGATGCTGAAAGAATGGTAAGAGATTGTGATTCCATTTCGATATGCTTGTCAAAAGGTCTTGGTGCTCCAGTCGGTTCACTATTGATTGGAAGTCAGGACTTCATCGATACGGCTCATCGATGGCGGAAGATGTTTGGAGGGGGAATGCGCCAATCGGGAATATTGGCAGCTGCTGGAATATTCGCATTGGAAAACAATATTGAGCGGTTGAACGTTGACCATGCTAGAATCAAGAGGTTGGCATCAGCACTGAATGAAATGCAGAGTTTCTCGGTAGAAATGGAAACAGTTCAGACCAATATGGTTTACATCGATATTGACAAGGAGCGCTTCTCTGGAGCAGAAGCGGTAGATGCATTGGCGGCAAGGGATGTGGATTTATTCGCCACTGACTCACATCGTCTCAGGGCAGTCACCCATCTCGATGTAGATGATGCTGGAATCGATCAAGCAATCGATGCATTCGCGGAATTGAATGAATCCTGAATCATGACGCTTTGTTCGAGAACTGTTGGTCAGTATATTGGCGAGCCTGTACCGGATCTCAATCTGGATCCACCAGCCCTTTTTCATAGGCCAGTTGTTGAGCAGAACGTTCGTCAGTACCTGCGGGAGAATCTGTAGCGGATTCTTGAACGGAGGCACTCATCATTTCAGATTCCAGTCCCGGCGAGCCTTTTCTGAGAAATAGAATGATTCCAAGCAGCAGAATCACTGCGCCACCAATACCTATACT
>Ga0315334_10000966_pt1 | contig 17681 bp, 25 predicted proteins | sample M150034915metaG_FD_205555 | JGI IMG/M metagenome (GOLD analysis project Ga0315334, IMG submission 205555) | Ammonia-oxidizing marine archaeal communities from Monterey Bay, California, United States - M1 500m 34915 | ecosystem: Environmental > Aquatic > Marine > Intertidal zone | place: USA... | reverse complement strand
TCATTTCCACATCTACATTTATCATATCTCATCTTCATTCACCTTTGTATACATTGTTATTTCATATTCTTCAATAATTAGACTATGGAATTCCCCATCATCCATACATGTCCCACTTACTATAAGAAGTCTGCGTAAGAACCGCAGAAAATCCTTGACCGCTATATGTCCAGCCTTAGCATCTTCATACGCTCTAATTGTAGACTTTAGGGCAGTGGTTGCATCTATATAATTATATGAATCTATTGTGCTTATTGTAGGTAGCACACCTTCAATCTCTGAAACCTTCTGCTTAATTCCAGGCCAAATAATCTCCAATTGTTCAGGAGTAGTTATTACTTGATAACTAGATTTCACAGTTATCTCCCCCACAGGCTGGTTCATTTCCAAAATCGGTATTATCATCATCTTCATAAACCTGTGACAAATCTAGTGATTTGAGTGAAATCATCATCTTATCGTAAGTCTTCTTAGAACAATCCTCAAATGGGGCTTGGTCATAAGAACCTTCTTGGGCAGGGAAACAAGATAGACCATTATAGAAATATCGGTTTCTCCACATCCATTCTCCTACTTCATCCCATTCATCTGTTTTAATATAAACTGTAGCAGATACATTGTGGGTATTCTGTCCATCAGTATGACCAGGATTAACCCAATGAGTAGTTGCGTGTTTCACCCTTTCCAAGAACATGAAGGCATCTTCTAAGTGTCTTGTTAATGCTCCCTTTGGGGACTTTTGTGGTATCTCAATAACTGCACCATTAGTATCAAATTTATCATCTTCTACTAATTCAGGATGATTGAACTTAAGATAGGTATAAATGGGTTCAGTCTTGTTAACTCGGATTCTTCTGATATAGTAATTTGCATGCCACGCATGAATACCGGAAGAGGAGCCTAATACACAAGAGGCTGTTCCCGAAGGTTTAATACAAGTTAGCCTCGCAGCAGAATTTATACCCAATAGTTCAGATATCTCTTTATTCAAGTGTTTGGCTTTATACACTGCTCCAGTAATGTCTAGACTGGAAACTTTCATACTTGCTAATCCAGTCATAGATACACCTAATAGAGCATCCTTTTCTGTGGTATCCTTCCATATATCTCTAAGATAGTGGAAGTCAGTATAAGATGCTTGAAGCGTCCCAAGGAAGGTTGCTGCTAGAACTCTTGCGTCTAGGTCTTCTTGGTCTACTATATTAGACGCATTTATCTCTGTGAGATTACAGAACTGATAAGGTCTCAAAGCGATTTCGCAACAGGGATTTGTTCCCCAATCCTTATCATTACTAAAGTAAAGTCCAGGTTCTCCCTTTCCTCCTATTCTGATTCTATTCCAAATTATATCAAAGAAAGGTTTCTTTATCTTATGGCGTAGAATTACTGCTGAGTTATTTGCTCGCATCCTCTGAGCATTACCATCCCAAAATTGACCAGCCTTGCAGTTAGTCATCTCTATATCATCTACACTGAATAGGCTAATCAATGCTGCTCTACGGATTCCACCGGAAAGAACAGCGTCAGCAATATGGCATAATATATCATGACATTGAAGTGGAGTCAATTGAGTCCCATCATCCATCTGTTGTAGAATGTTCTCTATAGTAACCAAACACAACCTTAGTGGTTGTGGGCCTGGTGCTTTACCACCACTTGTTTTGAGTCTTGACCCCTTTGGTCTTATATCATCATAAATGAATCTAGGAGTTCTAATCAATTCGCCTGTATATGAACGGAAGAGAGTTTTGATTGCATCAGCCCACCCCATAATAGAGTCTTCAATAACAATCTTTCTTCTCAAGTCCTTATTGGGCTTTCTAATTGTAGGTAGTTGCCTAATGTGATGTTTCTGCACTGAGTACCCTACGCCTGTTCCACCTAACAGCAAAAACATAGCCTCATGGAAACAAGCAATGTGGTCCACAGGCATATATGCACAGTTATATATTCTATTAGGAGAAATCTCTACTGATTTCCCTGCGAATTGCATTGAACGCATAGAAGGAAGAACCTTACGGGGCTTCACGAAGTTCTCATATACATCTACTATTCTTTCTGCAAAGGAAGTTCCATGCTCTTCAAACTTCTTAAGATGCATTTCCATATTTCGGTCACACACTTCATCCCAAGTCTCTCTTCTGTTTTCTCGCGGTAAATATTTCGCATACTTCATGTATACGGTTATATCTGATAAAATCTTGTTTGATAGTTCCATTCTATTCCTCTCCATATTTGTTTTTAACTTTGTGTAGGTTGTGGGTATCATCTAGGTAGAAACCCTTTGATTCTAGTATCTTGCAAATTGCATGCATTGGTGGCCCGTCTCCCTTCTTTAGAATTTTAATCCGTCTATGGGGGAAATACGCTGGGTTTTTAGCATCAAGAAATGCACCACCAACAGTTTCGTTTCTATTGCAGAAATGGCATACTCTATATTCCATTAACAACCCACCTTAGTTCTAAAGGGCATTTCTGCTAAATTTGAGAATGAGGCTATCCATTCATTGTTCTTCTTCACGCACCATTCCTTCTCTATTATGATAGTCCATTCAGGAAAGGTTGAATATGCTTCCTCGCCCAATTCATCATATAGGTCTTGAAAATCAAAATAGGTCTTTCCGCCGTAATCAAACTCGGATTCCCCATCACATATAATTAACGCTTTCTTGCTGAAACCAAGAACATAACCTGTTGGGTAGAAATCTGCTCTTACTGGAGCAAGAGTTCCACACTCATCACAGTTCTTTAGTTGCCAACCGAATATCTCAAATAATTGAGGCACTAATTGTTTCTCTGTAAAATTTATATTGTCGCATTTTATCATCGTTTCACCTTCTATAGGTGAAGAGATAGAGCCGATAGGCTGGCTCTACCCCTTCGTATATTTTTCTTCGCTACTTGAACGACTTAAAAGCCGCCAACGATAGCAGGTGTTAAGTCAACAGCCTCAACTGTTTCCCAATTTACCTCGGTAATCTCTTCCCTTGCGGTCAGTTCACCGTCTATGAAGACCCAATGAGTTGGATGGTCATTAATCTGGTCAATAACTTCCATTTGGGTTGCTTCTAACTTTGTATGTCCTGTTTCATTAATTATAGTCAATAACATGTTCATCTTTTCTCCTTGTGTGCATTCTTGTGAGAGTCGCTGCCCCTTATCAAGGTTGCGCTCGCCCCTCTATCACTTGTGCTGATAGTAGGTTAATCGTTTCAACATACCTATTATTCAACATACCCAACTGATTTAGTTGCATCATCGCGGCTTGATAGCCATCACTTAACTGCTGCAACTGTTCAGTTAACTCCGTGTTTTTATCAGTCAATCCCTTGACTTCCTTTTTCAGGTCTCCTATTGTTTTCTTTCCTTCTGCCATCTATATACCCCATTTGCTGGTTTTTAGAATAGTTATCTCGGTGCTTGCCTCGTCTTTCGTGAGGTTATCTATGTCGCCTTCAAAACCCAAGCGGATTAAGTAGTCCTTCTGCTTCTGAGTCGCCTCTTGTGATACAATTTTCTCTCCGGTAAACACGCTGTTCAATTTCGTCATCTGCTTATCGGTGAGAATAGTGCCTCTAATCATCTTCGCCTTAATATCACTCAAGAAGTTTTCTTCCCATGTGTTGCGGCCTTGCTCAGGAACGAAGGGTTCTAATCCATAGTATTCGCAAGCCTCGATAAAAGCGGGGAGATGTTGCACCTGTTCAATCTCAGAGACCACTTTATTGCGGCGTTGCCTTTGGGCCTCTCTAATCTTCCTCTGATTATCGTCGTGTTTTTTGAGGGTAGCGACTCGCTCCGCGTCAATATCGTCTTGTTCCTGAAGTCGCCTCTTGGCTTCTTCAATATTAAACTTGAACATCATTAAATCATTGTAGAGTTTATTATTTGGATAACCCTTTCTTCTCTGCTGATTTGCTTGATTATCAGGATGATTCCATCTCCATACAATACTAGCCATCTTATAGCCAGGTTGACCAAACCTTCCTTCTCCACGCTTTCGTATGTGAGTCACAGGTCTATACTCTCTAAATGTTGAATCGTAATATGAGCCTTGTTTTCTTACATTGCATCTAAGGTCAAAGTCCTTGACTTCATTGAACATCTCAGTAAATAATTCACCATGAACATTCCACCATGCTGTCTTCTTTAAGGCTTCAACACGAACAGTAATCCATTCTTCAATCATCTCATCAGTAATCATCTCATCTGATAATCCAGTTTCCTCTCGGATGGCTCTAAGAATTAGATATGAATTGATATGGTCCGAACCTACGCACTCTCGCACATCTGTTTCGGTGTTGTGAATCTCAAAGTGATAAGTAACTGGATGACCACATAAGCATTTACCAGGATGCATCTCTACATAATTAGGAGGATTGTCCCAATCACCTACATCTTCCCACCATACATTACCTGTAGCAATCCATTCATGCTTTGCTACATCATAATCATCAGATACAGATAGTTCAACCATCTTCCGTTTTAGGACTTTATCCCAACGGCCTTCACCTAATGCTCTCTTTGGTATTATTCTTTGTTCAGTCATTCTTCTTCCTCCTTATTTAGATAAGCAAGATAATGTGGTAAATTTGCTCCAGCCTCTCGTGTAGATTCTAGTTTGTTTGTATGCTCCAAATATCTATATAACATTTGATGTAAATCTACAATAAATTGAACATCGTCTTTATAAATCTCCATAATTTTCAATATTTCTATGCCACATCGTGCGGCTTCCTTACGGGCCATTTCTTCGGTTATCATTCTTCTTCCTCCATAATCCAACTAACTGGTGATGGCTTTGGTGGTTGCATTTGTGCTATTTTATCTGCGTCAAAAACTGGGTCTCTTATATCTCCTGTTTTCCGTCTTGCTACACAATCAGCACACATACAAGAATCTACTCCCATTACCACTGTTCCTCTTCTCTCCATTTCTTTAACAAATTTTGCATATTCGCTATCAGTTGTTGGATTCAATCTTCTAGTGTGCATGGTATATTTTTTGGGATTGGAGAAGTCACGCTTGAATTGTTTCTTTTTATTCTTCTTAAATCGTCCCATAATTATTCCTCTTCATCATTGGTGAATCTACGCGCATCAACTGATGGTGGCACTACTTTCCCAAATGTTGTAGGATATGATGGCCCTTCACTAATATCAAAGTAAGTTAATCCTTTAACATGCTTCATAATATCACTTAATCCACTAGCCACAATTTCATCACCTTTAACCAAGGTTGGTGTGCTACGAATACCTAATCTAGCAAATTCTTTAGGAACAGCATGTGCATATAGAATAGGCCATCTTATGCCATTACTTTGGAGATACTTATACAATGCCTTACAGGGTGCACAGTTATCTGAACTGAATACTCTATATCCGGTCATTCTTCTTCATCTCCTATTGAGATATATGTTAAGTAGGTAATAACATTGGTTATTCGCTCATCGTTATGTATATTATACTCCATGAGCAATTCCAATATCATTTCCATTCCTTCATCTATGGCTTCCTTTTTAATGCAAGCCCTAACTAATTTTTTATAATCATCATCCATACTGTATTCTATCATTATTCTTCCTCTCCTTTTCCTTGCGCTTTACATATAACACAATAGTTATCCCATAATGGTATTTGTGCATTACAATCAGCACATTTATGATATACTCTTCCAGACATAACTATCACTCCATTTGCTCAAACATGCGCTGTTCTGAGAGATATGCAGTAAGTAATTCATTTATCTTATCGAATACACTTTCTGCACAACCTCCTATTACCTTACGGTGTAAGCCCAACCATATAGTATAGTTGCGGTTAATCACCACCTTTGGTAAATCATCTTCCCCAATGGTTATCATAATAGGTGGCATCTCTGCGTCATCTATCAATTTGTATTCAATTTCAGTTTTTCTTTCGTCTTCCATCTGTTTCATATTATCATCCAGTTGCTTGGTCTAAAGTCTCTCTTAGCCTTTTCTCTTGGTCAAATTGAGTCTTTTGAATTTCAATATCATTATCTAATGATTTAAGCCGCAGTTCAGCAGCATCTACAATTCGTGGTTCATTTACTAATGTCCAGTTTGGAAGTTCTTCATATTCAACCTTCAAGATTAGTTCTCTTGAAATTGATACATGCTTCCCATCCATCGTTTCAATGTTAATAAAGGATTGAGCCATTGGTGTATTCAAGTAGGCTTGATACCCTTCAACGGTTTCAATTGTATTTAGAAAGTCCTTTGCCTCTCTATATTTGTCTAAGGTGTAATACACCATCATCTTTGTTCTATTTGCTTTTTTCCAGTTCTTCATGTCCACGCCTCAGTTAGTGTGAATGTCTGGAGGGTATATAAGGGTTCCCTCAGTTCATTATTCAATGTAATACCTCCCTAGCATAATTAACTCTGCTTTAGATATTGCATCTGCTTCTTTATTCTTTCCAGTCTTGTAGCCTTTTGAAGTCTTTACTTCATGTGCCCAGTATAATAGGCGGTAAGTATCTTCGGCTATCTTACCTTTCTTCCAGTTTGCATAATTGCTGTTTGTCATATTAAATCACTTTGAATTGAATTGGTGGCGCGTGTAGGATTTGAACCTACGAAGCACTACGCAAGAGGTCTTAAGCCTCTCCCCTTTGACCAACTTGGGTAACGCGCCATAGGAGTATATTGGTAGGAAAACAGGTCATGTAGTGAATGAATCAAAAAGCACTATTGCATTTCACCCCTACGGGTGCGGAAATATTCCTGTTTTTACGGCAAAAACCTACCTCATTATTACCAATAGAAGAAGACATGAATTCTGCAAGTGACGGCTCATCATACCGGCTTACCTCAGTTACTGCACAACTGGTCACATTCTCCGGTTCTTCCATTTGAGTTTTATTTACTCATCGTGCATTTGCACTAATAGCAGTATGAAGTATCCAATCAAATCTCTGATTATATCTTCATCTGTTTCTATTGATGCATTGCCTTGTAGTAATCTATTCAGTTTATCGTCAATTCTGACTCTAATCTGTTCACTAATATCGCACTGTGAGAAGATACGGATAGGAGCCAATGCTGAATCCCCATACGCTAAGTTCTTAGCAATCAAGAATGCTTTAATCTGGTCACACTCTGATTGTATCTTTTGGGCAGTAGTTGGCTTCTCTGATTTTGGAGCCTTGTTCACATATGCCTTATGGTAAGTTTCAACTTCATTACCTGTCTTCTGAGTTCTACTAAGATAGTAGGTCTCTGCTTTCTCTGATTTCGGGGTTGATTCTCTTATCCCCTTCCATCTATTTCTATATGGTATATTTCCAGCCTTTTGAAGGAGAACCACTCTTCCCCTTGTTGCTGGTGTTGTTCGGTCCATTTCTTCTGCTATTGCGTTTATCGAGAGACCTTGCTTGTAAAGCCTCTTCAGTTTTGTTATATCTTTTGTTGTCCATTTTGGCATCATAATCACCATTCGGTTAATATGCACGAATCAGGTCGTGCAGGTTCTCACTCCGTTCCAGCCGTATGAGAATCATGCTTTTGCATACATATCCCATGTTATGTGAGCATACCTTTCCCATATAAGGTTGCTGATTCTCATTTCCAAGATTCCAACCCCCTCTTAGGGGATGGATGGATGGATGGATGGATGGAGGGAGGGAGGGATGGAATGAATGGAATAATAGAAGTATATAATATATATATAGATATTACTATATATCTAACTACTTTCTCTTCTCTTCTCTTTCCAGCCAAGTTGGAAAGTTGGAAGTGGGAAGATTCTGTCCACATATCTCATCAGAACTGTGCTTATTCTATACATATAATATATAGAATATATAATATGAATATTGGTATAGTTATTCCATATTATATATATTTGATACCCTTGAGTAAGGGTAATTGAATTACTATGCTTTTAACACCATAACAATTTACGCCTATTAATAGATACTTGTTATAAGAGGCATTAGTTATATTCGCGCTTTAACGGTCTATCAGAACGCTTGTCGCTCACGATATTAGACCTACGAGTGACCCTTATATACCCTGCGCCCTCGGCTGATGCCGGTGCGCCTTAACGACCCATACTACCATATGGTTCTAGTGCTTTGCTATGACGAAGCCTAAAAAATGGAGAGCCGAGGAATAGGCCAATAATGACCCATTCCCCGACTACTCACAAGAATGCACCCAAAGATAACTACGGAAGAGAAAACTACTCTTCCTCCGTGTAGTCATACTCGCTACAATCAGCGAGTCCAGCAAGAGAACCGTCCCATTCCCCATCACGGAATAGTTCTGTTGCGGCCTTTCGGGCCTTCTTTGCGAGACTATTGCTATAGTCGTCAGCATCCACATATACAGGCGAACCCTTCGATTTACCATGCTTACGCAGAAGCGGTTGTGTATAAGTCTGTGTTTCTGTGAAGAAAGTGTGAGCAGCCGCTCTAATCTCATCACAGGCACTATCTACAACTGCTCTCGCAGCGGCAGGCAGAATACCCTGATTACCGCGCTTCCACGGATAACCTGGATATGGCTTTAGCATACCCTTAATCGAGTTAGTCAATGACTCCCTCGTATCTTCGTTGTTGTTGCCGGTTTGCACTAACATCTGTGCAAGCGACACTACATCAGAAGGTATTGCTTGGATTTCGCTATCTCCATCCAACATACCTTCAACCTTTATTACTACTGATTCCCAGTCTATTTGTTCCATTTGTATCACCTAATGTGTTTCTCCTTCGTTGCCTTTGGGGGCATCATTAGCACCACTTGTGACCCTTATAAAGGGTTCTAGTCAAAGCAGAACCATATGGTATCGAAACGATATTAGGTAAGAGAATGAAGACTAAAGGAATATCGCCGTGATATTTTGCGGTGTTCAATATATGTCCGGTGTGAGGTCTTGTTTGCGTCACGGGTGACGGTCTCATGGCAAGGTGTCGCTATTTAACATCCTGGAATAACAACCCATTGTTGATATTAGTGTTTTTACACCTTTAACATCCTGGAATAACACACCATATGGTTTGATAAAGCAAGATGCGTAGCATCATTGGGATTTGCTTTACATTATCCCCATTAGATAAGGTTCTTCATAGAAGCGAAAGACCAGTCATTATCACTACCTTAGAGTAAACTCTTCTTTCACTTCTACGGGCGTACCATATGGAACTAAGGGTCAATGCCTGCCATTGAAGCAGATAGAATGATAAGAATATCGCGAGCCCTTAGTCTCCTGTTTAAGGGGTTTAGCCTACTAAATTCTTTATGTAGAACCATATGGTGGTACACTTTGTAACAACACCTTATAAGGGCCATGAGTATGCTAAATACTGTCGTGGTGGGCAATCACGAGCAAGGAAAGTGATATTATGGATATAGATGATACAAAATGGAATGAGAGAAAAGCACGAATCAGCGAGTGGTTCAGCGTTAATCCCGAATATGTGGAAGAGCGCGAATCAATCGCGGTTGGACTCTTCAAGATAGGAGATGTTCAACCAGAAGAGAGAGAGAAGTATTGGGCAGGCATAAGAAGCCTATTCGCTGGACTACCTAACCCCCCTATTGGGCCGGGTCGTCAAGCACTTCTCAGCGTAGCACAGAAGTCAGCATTCGACAAGTGCCTCGATACCTACAAGGCATTGGAAGTCGAAGCATACAAGATTGATGACTATTTGCAGGCAACAGCCCGTCAACACGGCAAGTCCGGTGGTATGTTCTATCACCTTATGGGGACGCTGGAAGAACAGGCCATAGCCTACGCAACCGACATGACCAAGAAAATGCGTAATTTCCTACTGAGTGCATTCAATGCGGCTCAAAAGGATGATGTGGAGGCCCAGCACTATTGGCCTACTGAATCAAGCGTAGATTCAAACGGAGAACCTGTTGAAATCCTTACCTTCAACGCTAACGGGACACCAAATGTTCTGTATAGGGCGGTGAATGAGGAGGAATAGGTTGTTCATTGATTGCCCACCGCACCCTTCGGGGTCTATTTACAAAGTTAAGACCATATGGAAATGCAAATAATGTTGCCAGCGAGGAAGGTGGCTAATCAGGGAAGGCATGAATGGGGTTCTAGGAGACTGGCAATATTATTTCCCTCATGAGGTTAACACCATATGATGTGATAATATCTCATCAGGTCTTGTCACGAATAAGGTGGCAACCCATCCCTAAAAGATTCTCCCTTTGGTCGACTTTTCTCTCTTCTTGCCACCTTACCACTGCGTTTTCTAAGACCATATGGGTTTGATATAGGTTGATTAACGGAGTCAACGGATACATACTAACAAGTGGAGCGGTGTGGTAGCAATAGAGGAACCGTTAGTATGGATGCCGTTACACGGAGTTAAGGGAAGCGAAGCGTAACCTATACTTGTCCCCCGTTAAAACAACATAATATGGGAGTTGGACTAGTTGCGTAATCGGTAGAAAATACTGACTATTGCAGCAATTGTTACCACAGCCCGCTGCATCTCTCACAGTGTACCACTGTTCGCATCATTTTCTAACCGATTACAAACTCTCCAACCATATGGTGTCACAACGAAGTGTCCGTGACTATGTAGGCTAAAGGCCGTAATTGTCACGGGTGAAACCAGACGGGCAAACTCTCACATATTATCATATGTACTCACTCTACGGTGGAATATTTCCACTGTAGAGCCATATGGTTGGTTATAGATGAAATCTAAACTATACCCCTATGTGGAACTGCGCGGCCAAGGGTAAACTATCATTTCCTACCGTTCATTCGGTAAATATGTAAATTCTTTACCAATCAACCGTATTTTACCCACAGCCGTCTCCGTCTCCATATGGTACGATAACTTTGTATAAGTATCCCATAGAGTCGAGAGGGATTTTATACATCAGCCATCGCAGTAAATAGGTTCATTTTGAATGCTGTTATGCTTCCCCGACTCTTTAGGTGTAGGCCGGATTCACTTTCGATTACCGACAATTCCCATGCGACCAGACTTCTTTTACCTTTAGGGTCAATTGGTCTTCACGCGGTTATACCTCTCCTGCCCCGCTAAGGGCGTTGTCCTGCCTTCTCTTTAATCGAGCCGACTCGGTAGGCCACTATGACCCCGAAGAGAGTGCCTTACATCGTCTGATTAGATGTTATTCAGCCACTACTGCCACGAATGCCTCCGCGACACAATTAAGCAGACTAATGACCGTTATAAGGTATTTGTACAAAGTTTCATACCATATGGTTGCAGTCATGCAAGGTATGCTTATGTTAATAAGTATACCCTCCCCATCGGAAGCCTCTTGCTGGGCTCAATATATTCCATAGTCATGGTGAATATATTTCACCCTATTAACGCAAGATGACTCCATATGGTCCTACATAAAGGATTTAGTAGATGTGCCCCATTTGGGGAAATAGGTGACACGAAACCTCCCTATTCCCTATCGTACAACCATGCTTGTCATTCACCCTAGAGATTAAATATAATCTCAGACCCCGATGACATCATCTATTTCCATATGGTTTGAAATGTATGCTTTGCGATGGAAAAGCCCAAACGCACAATGAGAGGCGAGAAGGAATGCTTCGATGGAGTGACTCAATCCTAAGTCTGACTGCCTAACGGACTTACTGCTAATGGATGGTATCGCATGGTTCAACTTGACTCGCCTCTCAAAGGCACAATTAGCCCTATCAATGATACCTATAAGGTAGTGTTTCAAAGTATACTACCATATGGTGTTAACCCTAATGGGGGATTACTCCCCTATCTCCAGCGAGATAGCATAGTTAAATGCAAAACACACAGCCTTTTCGGAAAGAAACTCAAGGGTTACACCTGCAACGATGCCTTGCATTGTTGCAAGTTTCTTTTGTTTTACATTTACCACTTCCATATGGTTTTGATTAATGAGGATGAGCAATACTTAGTGGCATAATACATATAAACAGTTATGCCGCGATATTGCCCGAGATTAACTTATCCCCAAATGATGAGGTGTTCACCTCCATATCTCATACCTTCATATTCCATTTCACTCCATATGGTTGTACACTTTGTAAGTACAACCTTATAGCCATCACAGTTAGGTATTATAGCATGAGTGAGGATAACGAACCTACAACCGTGATATTGCAGAAGCCAGAACCTAAGTATGTATTGGAGGTTAAGCACATGAAATCGGGGTCGTCATTAGTCCTATGTATCCACAAATTGAGGGTATCAGGCGATGACCTTGAAGATGTGATGACTGACCTTAAGACTGCATTGGCTGACTATGTTGGACAGGGTGGTGAATAGATGAATTGCCCTAAGTGTGGATTGAGTCTAAATGACTACCGCATAAGAGCGAAAGATTGTTGTAAAATAGTGGTGATGAAATGACTGTATATGAGAGAAAGATGACCTTAGATTATGAATGGGATACTAAGCCTAACGACCCTGTGCTACATGAGAAAGTAATGACTGAATTGCATTCTATGGGAATAAGCGTAGTGAGCAAGTATAGGTGGCGACCTGTGGAATGGACTGAGTTTGGATTGCAGACTGTGGTTGATTCTTCATCTCATTATGAGATATTGATAGATGAGGCATTAGCCTTCACCTTGAGTTATGCCTCAGAATCAGACAAAGCAGTAGAAGGCTTGATGGAGAATGGCTTTAATGCTGTAAAGCGCGAAGTGACTACAACTACAGAACAGGATAAGTGGATATGCCCTCGCGGAGAATGGATATTTACTGATGTATTGGATATTGATGCAGACACCTCTTTTGTTAACTCTCCGCCTCAATGGAATTACAATGATGACCTATGTATGACTATCGGCCTAAGACCAAGCAGTTATGGCTATACATTGGAGTTTACCATATCATATACAACCGAGCGTATTCAAGGTAAGAAGAAGGTGGAACAGCAGTTGGTAGATAAGCCTATATCAGATATGAAGACGGTGATTGGTGTTGTATCAGAATGCTTCAATCTCTTTGGAACGATGGAAACACCTACCATAGATTGTGTGTCCTACATTCGGAGTGAAACATCGGCTAAGTGTGAGCCTGCCACCATAGAGAAGGTGATGAGTTGATGCCTTCGGGTAGTCACTATTTTGAATGCCTCGATTGTGAGGCTACCTTTCAAGGAGTGGGTATATGTCCATTCTGCAATAAAGGCTCAGGAGTTAGAACAAAGCCCTCTTAATTGAGGCATCTCTGACAAAGTATAGAACCATATGGGAGCGAGTAGGCGTAAGCCGTGTAGCAGTTAATGGTATCAGTAATGGGCGTAACATCGCAGTGGTAACAAGATGTTGCCTTTTAGATGCCTTTACTAAGCGGAGGGAGCCCCTTAACGCGCCACGCGAGGGCTTAAGGGCGTTTATTTTATACTTCACGGTGGCAGGTTAGTGCAGCATACTTGATGCTGCTGCACCTAACCAGCCTTACCTAATGCTCGTACCTGCTATGCAGGTTTTACCTTCCATATGATTGTAGCGTAGCGTAGTCAATCAGATGTTATCGTTACATGTATCGTTATACTACATTCCATTGCGTATCACTCACTTCGTTCATTACATTATCACTTATACTACATTCCATTGCGTATCACTAACATTACACTACAATCATATGGTTAGGTAGTCACTGAATTGTGCTGAAAGAGGGGGGAAAGCGAGAGTGGTAATGGAGTCTTCCAACCTCGGTGTGCACAATTTAGACAGCCATAATCCCATGAGGAGTTTATCACTTCGTTCTTCACACCATATGCTTTGCTACGATTTTTTTTTGTGTTTGTGTTTAATAATAAGTAATTGTTGTTGATGGTTTAATATTTTAATAGTGCCTCAAGCACATTAATATGCTATGCGCTCGCGGTATATCATAGAGAGCGCGGCCTATCAGCAATCTTGAGCATTAAACAATAAATAAATTCGCGCTCCTTATAGAGGCATACAATCCAATGGCTGTTATACCACCTTAACGACCTTATTCTGGGAATGGAACAGATACAAAAGAAAAATAAAAGCAAGTGGTGAAAAAATGACAGGTCAAATTTTCGATTTGAAGGGTTGAATATGTTATGCCTTGGGACGATATATTAAAGAAGGGAAAAGCCTATGAGGATACCCACCCTAATACCAGTACACCTAGAATGTGGTCTAATTACTGTGATAAAACTCTAGATTGGATTCATGAGAATAAGAAGGTAATGGATTATTTCAAATTCTCACAGGGTTCAGGAAGTATGGATAGCCTAATTAAGAAGTTAGTAACTGAATTCATGTTAGGGGAAAATAAACCAGAACGCAGACTAAATTATATAAGGGAGATTTCAAGACTTATGTTTATAATGGGAAACAGCCGAGTATATGACCGTGAAGTAACTATGTCAATTTGGCCCCTGTATGTCAGATGGGTCAACGAAGCCAATCCATCAAAAGCACCAACAGGTAATATATGGAATATGAACAAGATAGAGAAAAGATTTTTCCGGGGAGAGGATATACCTGATAATCTATTTGATTTGTGGATGAGGACGAGTATGTTGTTGTTCATGGAACATATAGATGAAATAACTGATGCAATGGGACCACAAAGGGCGGGTCAGTATCTAGGTTCAATAGGTGCTGGACATACATCAGGAACAAGAAGTCCTGCTGCAAGAAAGGCGATTATATTAAATATAATTAGGGTGTTTCCACGACAGATTAAAAACGGTCCAAATCTACCTTCTATGCGAACCTTATATATTGAGTTGGTAGAGGCTATGTTTCCTGGTCCCAAATGGAGCATTGAATGGGATGATGGAGGTATGGGATATAAGAAAGTAAAGACTTCAAAACCACCAGGCGATATATGGAAAAAGATTATATTAAAGAGGCAGTTTGTTCACCAGCCTAAAATTAGTAGTAGAATGTGGGATAAATGGTATGATGCAACTGAATTGTTCCTACATAACAAAGGCCGAGCCTCCCACAAAGACAGAGTGGCAATAGGAAAAATACATATTGCAGGTGTTAGAGATGAATTGGAAAGACTACCAGGAATAGTATCTGTAATTGATATGATACATGCAGATGACAGGAAAGATTATAAAGAATTAATTATTACACTTTTCAAATGGGGTCATGCTTCACCAAGTTCTGTCCATGCCAAATATATTGACGAAGAAACAAAGAAACCCATCGAAGACCCTTCTCCTGATTCTATATGGAGAAAGGCTATATTGAAAAGAATCCAAGGTTTGCCTAGTGCATCTGTTGAATTGCAATCACATTGGTATCATATAACTAGGTTATGGTTACAATCACCTATGGGTCAAAGAATTGATGACTTTGATTTTGGGGATGAAGATTGGAGAACTGACCAACCTAGGGCAGCACTGGAATATATTACTCATAACCACAAGAGGTTACGCGGCGACGAACAAGAAACAGATAGAATGATTAGGGCGGCTATGCGCAATCTAACAATAAATGGAGATAGAAGGCCATATACTCGATTCCTTATGGAAAACCTACCATATTATGATTATGAATTAGGTCATCTAGATATGCGTGACCCAAATATTATGGATAGAGCAGCCGAATACAATGAAGATAATAGCCCCAGTATTTGGGGTAAAGTAGAATCTGTTCGGGGAGATGATTGAAATGTATTACTTTAATATCCTAAAGGCTAACTATGGCTCAAAGGCTTCAAAGAAAGAAAGAGAAGCCCAAGAAGCAGAAAGGCAGTCTGCTGCAAATACTATGTCTGAAGGCGCAGGTAGCCGCCACCATTCAGACAGGAATTTGGCAGAGGGACGAAAAATAGGAGATAGATTTGGGGATTGGAAAACAAGACCTATAGACATTGAAGATACCGAGGATGTTTATTTCCCCGAAGGTATATTTGATAGGTTAAGAGACCAAACCGTTCCTGTCAGTATTAGAGATGATAGTGGAGATTGGATTATAGATTCCCATGTTGGTTCTCTAGTAGAGGATGAATTAATAGCGCGTAAACTTCAAGAGCATCCTTTTCATCCTTATGGACCAACTAAAGTATATGTATATTATGAAACACCTATGGGTCTTCCTGATGCAGTGGAAAAGGTTGTCGTTGAGTATATTAAGAAAGGAAGTCACTTTGATACAATCTGGATAAATAAAGATGGTGGGGTATTGGCTGGACAACCATTAGAGAGAGCAAAAGCCGTAGCAGAACCTTCTAGTCCTAGTAAACCATCTAAGTATGATACAGACCCACAAACCGGAGAGTCTGTTATTGATGAAGATAATCTTGAGGCTTGGAGGTCACAAGGAAGACAGGAATTTGATGTAGATGAGGATGCGTGGTTTCAACAATTAGAAAGGCATCCAAAAGAACGCGAAGCAAATAGATATGATTGGACTTTACATAGCGAGATAGAATTAACAGACCACGGATATAACAATGGAGTTTATTTGTTTCATGGAGATGCTTTAGGTATGGCTGTTGGTATGACGATTGAATGGTCACCTATATCCACTTCACATGATGATTTACCTATCAGCATGTTTGATACAAGTAACCTCAATTGGAGGAAATGGAAATGACTTGGAAAGATATAGTAAAAGCAGATGAAGACCCAAAGGGTCATGAAGAGGATGAATTTGACCCATCAGGTTCAACTCATGGAAGAAAAGAAAGTAAACCGAAACCAATAAAGCCTATGCGGCATCCTTGGGATAAGGGTGGTCCTGATATACAAGGAGATTCCTTTAGGGTAGGAAAAGAACCTACTAGCCTTAATCAACCTCCAGGTTCCTGTGATAATCATCCAGGTTGTCAGGATAAAGCAGAATTCTTTTGTTCAGATTGTTGCACTAAATATTGTGCAGATTGTTACAATGATTTTGGTGGGCCAGGTTCAGGTGGTAGAGGCCATCCAAGAGCCAAGATGGCAGGTAGCAACAGAAAATCCAGTAGGTATGATGGAAGTTCCCATGAAGAATGGTGTAATCAAGCAGCCATAGATGAAAGAGAAAGGAAGAAAAGAGGACTTTAGATGGATTGGTTTAGCGTCATTAAGTTGGATTGGGACCCTAATGTGCCCTTTCACGAACTAACCAGTAGAAGGTGTTGTGATGATGCAAAAAAAGACTTTAAGAGAATAACGCCAAAGGCTACCAATGCAAAAACAGGAGCGAAGTTTTCATCTTCAATTGTTAGTGTTGATAGAATGGAATGTGATAAATTCAAAAAGATGATAGAATCGTATGCTAAACATGATACTAGAGAACTTCAAATGTGGACAACATTGCTTGATAGATGGCGTGATTGTGATAATAGGGGATATGGACAATGACTTGGTTTGATTTAGTTAAATCTGATGAGAATTCTTCTCATACTATGATTACGAGAAATTGTTGCTTTGAAGCAGCAGACGCTTGGGAAAAGGCCATAGAAGAAAAAGGCGACCCAAGTATTAAACAGTTAAAATATGGACACAGAGGATATGGTATGCCTGAAAATGCTAGTGAATATGTTAGACAGGATTCAGAAAAATTTGGTGCAATGGCAGGTTCTATTAACAATCCAATGCATCCATGTGAAGGCTTCTATGATGTTGTATGGACTTATTCACAATATGGTGATGGTTTGGGTAATATGGTTGAACCAAGACCTTTCATAGAACTCCTTGCAGAAAAGACATTAGATGATTGGGAAAG
>Ga0315334_10000965_pt1 | contig 17687 bp, 15 predicted proteins | sample M150034915metaG_FD_205555 | JGI IMG/M metagenome (GOLD analysis project Ga0315334, IMG submission 205555) | Ammonia-oxidizing marine archaeal communities from Monterey Bay, California, United States - M1 500m 34915 | ecosystem: Environmental > Aquatic > Marine > Intertidal zone | place: USA... | reverse complement strand
TCTGCAGTGGTTTCCACGAAATCTCGCCGTCAAGCCTGAGGTCAGGCAGCCGACGCGCAATCACAGTGAACGCTTCTTGAAGTTCAGCGCGCGCCAGGAAAGCCCCCAAACAAAAGTGAGCCCCGCTCCCGAATGTCAAATGTGGAGTCCCTGCTTCGCGGGTGATGTCAAAGGTAGTCGGGTTCACAAACTTGTCCTTGTCGTGGTTCGCTGCCACGAAATTCGGGAAAATCAGTGTGCCCTTTGGAAAGAGCACGTCTCGATAGGTGATGTCCTCGCTGGCGTACCGAGCCGTCCCGCGCACGGCCCCGAGATAACGCATGACTTCCTCTACAGCGCCAGGAGCCAGTTCCGGATCATCGCGAAGAAGTTCGAACTGGTCTGGGTGTTGGGCGAACAACGCCACCGCGCAGCCCAACTGGTTTCTTGTGGTGTCAGTGCCGGCCAGCAGCAGAGCGTTCGCCATCGAAAGTAACTCGTCGGTAGAAAGTCGATCTCCCTCTTCTTCTGCTGCTATTAGGTCGCTGAGTAGATCGTCGCGAGGGTGCGAACGTCGCTCGGAAATGAGGTTGAGCATGTACGCGTCCATTTCTTCGCTCGCCGCGATAATTTTTGGACCGTCCTTGGCAAGGTTTCCGTTGAACACGCGAAAAATATCGACGGCTAGTCGACTGAACAGTTCCCAATCTTCGCGAGGGGCCCCCAGCAACTCGCAGATGATTGGTATTGGGTAGGGATCGCAAACATCAGCCACGAATTCGGATTCGCCACGTTCACAAACGGGATCTAACAACTCGTTTACCACGTCGCGCATGAAAGGACGTAGGCGATCCGCCGACTTTGGGGTGAAGGCAGAACTCACGATGCGACGGATTCTCTGGTGATCGTCCCCTTCGGTAGACAAGATGCTCTTACGATCTCGTTTCGACCACTCGGGGTTCTCATAGTTCTGGGTTTCAGCGATTAGGGAGAGAGCGCTAAACCAGCGCCTATCGCGCAACATGGCCGCACAATCATCGTGAGTAGCTATTACATATCCGAGATCAGCCCGAGCGATCCAATGGCCTTCCGTTAACTGACGAAGGCTCTCGCGTCGTTCGGATTCTGAGACGGGCTGTTCCGTCGAAATCACCGGGATATCAACTTCGCTGATCGGTGTTGGCATCGCTCTAGCTTAGTGACACGACGGTTCGGTACCGAATAGTGGTCCAACGACCCTGCAAAAAGCTGGGCGTGCAGCTACGGTCCCAGCTATGCCCCACGAGTCGGTAGACAGCCAACGCATAGACAATGTGCTGTGCATCTCTGTCGATGACGGCCGAGCGAACGCGTTTTCGCTTTCGTTGTTGCTCGCTATAAGTGAAGAGTTAGCCGTAGCTGAGTCGGATCCCGATATTGGGGCCGTTGTTCTAGCAGGGAATCAGAAAGTCTTTTTTGCAGGCTTCGATCTTGATGTCATCAATTCCGGTGACCGCAAAGCAATCGCCGAAATGGTCAGTTCCGGTGGCGCTCTAATTCGACAGGCATATGGGGCTTCGGTTCCTGTCGTCGCTGCCTGCACGGGTCATGCGGTTGCGGCGGGCGCCCTGATGCTGTGCGGATGCGATTACCGAGTTGGCGTTGACGGCCCCGTAAAAATCGGACTCAATGAGGTAGCAATTGCGTTGACTTTGCCGAGGTGGGCGTTGCTTATTGTTTCGGAAAGACTTTCTAAGAGACATCTCCAGGTGTCTGTAGTTAATGCCCAAATTGTTGATGGACCGGGCGCCGTCGACGCGGGCTTTCTTGACGAAGTGACATCTCACCATCAAGTGGTGAAGCGAGCGTTAGAAGTCGCACAAGGGTTTGCTGAAGAACTCGACAAAAACGCTTACGCGTCGACTGTGCGTAATTTGCGAGGAGATCTTCTGGCCACAATGGACGCCGCGGTCGCCGCCGATCGTGCTGCTGCCGGCTTGTAGACATCTCTGCTGTGGACACCAACGCTCGAGCAAAGGCCAATCGGACACTGTTGGTGACCTCCCTTGTTGGCTTCATGGTCGCGATGGAGATCACCATCATTTCTGTGGCTCGCGATGAACTTGCTCGAGCATTCCCCTCCGCGACCCCTGCGACCCTTTCATGGGTAATCACTGGCTACAACCTGGGCGTCGCCTCGCTCTTGTTACCAGCTGGATGGCTGGCCGATCGGTATGGGCGCAAGCGGGTGTTTCTTTTCGGGCTTGTTGGGTTTGCTGTCGGTTCGTTGTTGTCAGGGTTTGCCCCGTCAGCTTCTTTCCTTATCGGGGCTCGAATACTGCAGTCCATTGGCGGAGCGTGCCAGTATCCGGCTGGGCTAGCTCTGTTGCTCAGTGCCTTTCCTAGGGATCGCCAGCAGGCCGCTATTGGTATTTGGGGTGCAGTCGCAGGGCTTGCTGCTGCTCTAGCTCCGTCGCTTGGAGCTCTACTAATTCAGGGGTTCGGCTGGCGGGCGGTGTTCCTGGTGAACGTGCCTGTCGCGGTGTGGGCATTTCTGGCTGGTCGGGCATGGATTGAGGAGAGTGTGGGGGAGGGTGTTAGCCAGCGGGTTGATCTGCTGAGTGTGCCTCTTGCGTCGCTAGGAGTTGGGGCGTTACTTCTGGCTGTGGTGCAAGGACGCGACTGGGGTTGGGTGTCGCCAGCCACCCTTGTCGCGTGTCTAGTTGGCTTGGCTTTGATGCTGGCCTTCGTGGTGCGATCCAGCGTTCATCCTGAGCCGTTGTTTGACCTCAAGTTGTTCAGGGTTCGGTCCTACACCGTTGCCAACATTGGTTCGGTGTTTTTCCTCGTTGCCTTCTTCAGTTGGCTAATTGTCCTGCCCGAATATCTTCAACGGGTGTGGGGTTGGTCGGTGCTGAAATCGGGATTCGCGATTGCTCCCGGCCCTGTGCTCTCGAGTGTGCTTTCAGTAACGAATGGCCGCTTGGCCGGACGTATAGGTCACCGTCCCATCCTCATGGCGGGAGGCGTTTTCGGTGTTTTTGCCTGTCTGGTGCATCTCGGCTTCACAGGAACCACACCCAGTTTCCTGGCCGGATTGCTGTTGGCAAATCTCTTAATGGGAGTTGCTGCGGGTTGTAGCTTTTCGATGCTGGTCGGCGCTTCAATGCGTGATATACAGCCAGCGCGTTTCGGAATGGCCGGCGCCGGCCGGACCACGGTCTTCCAGTTGGCTGTTGGTGTTGGCGTTGCCGTCGCGATAGGTGTTGTTGGACGCCCGGGCGGTCCGGCTGAAGCCCTCAACAATATGCGCGTCGTGTGGTGGATTGCACTCGTCATGTATGTATGCCAAGTCGCGGTGTTCGCGGTCGCCTATCCCGGTGAGCTCTCGAGCCCTCCCGTCCGAGAACAAACAGCCCTGAGCCCGCATCGGTCGCCGACTGTGTTTCGAGTTAGTTTTCTTGTTAAAGACGTTCAAGAATGACATTGACATTGTTCGGAGCCGTTCAGAACTTTTGAAAACTACGCGCTGACGATGAGCGGACGTTGTTTAGCGCGCATCGGATAAGCGACGAAAAGCCTATGGTGGCTGCATGGGCGGGGAGGACATTTTTCGGTTTGGTGATGCCGATCGCGAAATGGGGTTCCATCGATTGACTTCTGAGGCTCTCAGTATTCTGAGTGCGGAACAGATCGATCTGTTCAACAACGTTGGGTATCTCACAGGGTTGCCAGGTTTAGGACACGACGAAATAGTCGAACTTCGCCAGTATCTGGATTGGCTTATCGATGAAGTGATATCGGCCGATGACCGTCGAAACAACTATTCGATCAATCAGTACCACCAGGTGTGTGGCCCTCTCTGGGACTTAATCCACACACCAATTTTCGTGAGTTACGTCACAGACGTTCTCGGCCCGGAAGTGGTGTGCTGGAGCACACATATGTTCTGCAAGCTCCCCGGTGACAACATGGAAGTACCGCTTCACCAAGATGCAAACTATTGGCCCTTTACCCCGACGAAATCGGTCACTATTTGGCTCGCAATCGATGATGTCGACCGGGAGAACGCGGCGATGCAGTTCGTTCCCGGTAGCCATCTCTTTGGCGACCTGGAGCATGTCGAACTTCCTCTGGACGGCTCGGTAGTTCTCAACAGACGTGTCGTAGCTCATGAGACATACGACGATCTTGTTTTGAACGAGCTCCGCGCAGGTGACGTTTCTCTTCATAGCGATCTGCTGCTCCATGGTTCGCCGGTCAACTCAAGCGACCGTCGCAGATGCGGCATCGCATTGCGCTACTTAGCTGCGAGCGTGAGGACGGTGCGCGGTGGAGAAAGTTGGACCCATAGTGCGGTCCATATCGAGAACGGCGATCCTTCGGGTTACTGGCCTAACCGGCCCCGTCCCGCTGTGGACGAACCTCACAAAATGGCTCGATTCTCGGGCGGATTTGATGGCAATTTGTAAGGTTCTTGAACCACGAACATTGGTTGAGTCAGCAGAGGTCTGCGATTGTTGAAACTCGCTGCGTGAGACCCTTAACTCAAAAACTCAGGCCGTTTCAGCAGCAATGATCACCAAGAGTTCGCCGTTGTCGACTTGATCTCCCACGGCAACGCGAACGTCCGCGACAGCACCGTCAAATGTGGCGACGATTTGGTGTTCCATTTTCATCGCCTCCATAAGCACCAGTAGTTGGCCGGCGGTTACCGAGTCACCCTTTGCCACTTCTATAGCTAGGATTTTTCCAGGCATCGGCGCAGTCAATCCGCCTTCTATATCAGCAATGTCCGCCTCGGGAAAGCGGCTTTTTTCTAAGAGAGTGAGACCTCCCGCTGGAATGTCGACATACCAACGGCTACCGAATTTTGATGCATAGCCGCTGGCGTGTACGCCGTCTAGTTGAATCTCGAAATGATCCGATGTAGACGACAGCAGTTTCGCCGATCGAGACTCTCTCTCTTCACCGATTCGCATTTCGAAAGATCCGTTGCGTAGATGCCGATAGTTGACGACGATCTCGGTTTCTTCGTGAATCAAGACCATCTGTTGACTCGGCATCGAACTGTTGCGAAACCCAGAGGGCATAAACCGGAGCGCGATTGCCTTTGAACGGTTGGATTTTTGAGCCATCAGCACGATCGCAATAGATGCGTCCTCCAGTTCGCATTCGGTTGGTACGCGTTGTCCTGGGATACCGACACGGTCGATGAAATCTGTGGTGGTGTTGGCTGCAAGAAATTCGTCGTTTCGCAGAGCTGCCACCAAGAAATCTCTGTTAGTCGTAACACCGTGAAGACGGGTGCGTTCTAACGCTAACGCCAGCTTCAGCGCTGCTTCCGTCCGAGTCGGCGCATGGGAAATTACTTTGGCCAACATCGGATCGAATTCCACTGTCACCTCTGAACCAGCTTCAATTCCGGAGTCATATCGAACTATCGGTCCCGGAGCGGGATGCCAAATATCCACCCTTCCGGTTGCGGGTAAGAAGTTGTTGGCTGGGTCCTCGGCATATAGACGAGCCTCGATGGAATGACCGTTGATGGACAGGTCCGCCTGGCTGTAGCCAAGCTCTTCACCGTTCGCGATCCGGATTTGCTCTCTAACTAAATCAAGTCCGGTGATTTTTTCGGTGACGGGATGCTCTACTTGAAGTCGGGTGTTGACTTCGAGAAAGAAAAATTGTGCGTCGTCACCGGAGCCGTCGAGGAGGAATTCGACCGTTCCCGCGGACACGTAACCAATGGCTTCAACAGCAGCGACCGCTGCAGCTCCCATTCGCTCTCGCAACGACTCTGACAAAACTGGCGATGGGGCTTCCTCAATAACCTTTTGATGTCGTCGTTGGATTGAACACTCTCGCTCGAAGCAATGGAGCACAGTTCCGTGCTGGTCACCTAGGACCTGAATTTCAACGTGGCGAGGTGTCGCGAGGAAGTGTTCAAGAAAGACGGTGTCATCGCCGAAGGCACTTAAAGCTTCTCGTTTGGCTCCAGCGATCGCGTCGGCCAGTTCAGGTTCGGAGTTCACGACGCGCATGCCTTTGCCGCCGCCTCCAGCGCTAGCTTTGACCAATAGCGGAAAGCCGATTTCATTGCCGACCGTCGATAAGTCAACGGAGTCCGTAATTTCAACTGAGGGCAAGGTCGGTAGCGCAGCATCAGCCATGGTTCTTTTTGCGGCCAACTTGTCACCCATCGCAGCTATTGCCACGGAGGGTGGACCGATCCAGGTCATGCCCGCAGCAATCACCGCGTCAGCGAATGCAGCGTTTTCGGACAAAAATCCGTATCCCGGATGGATAGCGTCAACTCCCGCCGAAACCGCGGCTTGGAGTATTTTGTCGGCGTCGAGGTACGACTCTGCTGCGGTGGTGCCCCCTAGAGCGACTCCCAGGTCGGCGTCGCTAACAAATGGCGCGTCGCTGTCACCTTCGGAATAAACCGCGACGGTGAAGATGCCCATTTCTTGTGCGGTGCGAAAAACTCGGCGGGCGATCTCACCCCGGTTCGCGACGAGTAGGCGCCTGATTGTCATGGCAGTGTCCTTACATCCGGAAGACGCCGAAGCCTTCGGCGCCTTCGATCTTGTTGTTGCTGCATGCCGATAGAGACAATGCAATGACATCGCGGGTGTCGCGAGGGTCGATGATGCCATCGTCTGTTACGCGTCCAGATGAGTACAGAGCGAGCGATTTGAGTTCGTGATAATGCTCCACCGATTCTGTGACTTTCCGATCAGCGTCTTCGTCGAATTCGATACCTTTGCGTGCGGCTTGTCCGCGGCGTACGAGCGACATGACGCCCGCGATTTGTTTGGGGCCCATGATTGCGATCTTGGCGGTCGGCCAAAGGTAAGTGAAGCGTGTGTTGAATGCGCGCCCTGACATGCCGTAGTTGCCCGCCCCGTAGCTGTTGCCCAAAATCACGGTGATATGCGGCACCATTGAATTAGACACAGCGTTGATCATTTTGGAGCCGTTCTTCACGATTCCTGAGTGTTCGAAGTCTTTGCCGACCATGTACCCCGTGATGTTCTGAAGGAAGATGATGGGAATGTCCTGTTGGTTGCAAAGCTGAATGAACTGTGTCGCTTTCTCGCTACTTTCGCTGAAGAGCGGTCCGTTGTTGCCAATGAGACCGACTGGATATCCATGTATTGAGGCCCAGCCACAGATGACTGTCGTCCCGTATCTTGCCTTGAACTCTTCAAACCTCGAGCCGTCAACGATGCGTGCGATGACCTCACGACAATCAATCAAAGACTGAAGATCGCGAGGCATCATTCCGAGCAACTCATCGGGCTCGTGAAGGGGGTCGTCATTAGCCATGCTTGGTTCGGGTCCAAGCTTTCGCCAATTCAGATGACTCACCACTTCTCGACACATGCGGAGAGCTTCAGCTTCGTCTTCGGCAAGATAGTCAGCGAGCCCTGACACCTCGGCATGCATCTGCGCGCCACCGAGTGTTTCGTCATCGCTGTCTTCCCCGGTCGCCATTTTTACCAGCGGCGGTCCGCCGAGGAATACCTTTGATTGGTTCCGGACGAAAATGTTGTAATCGCTCATGCCGGGCTGGTAGGCACCGCCCGCAGTTGAACTGCCAAAAACCACGGCAATGGATGGGATCCGAAGTTTTGATAACTCCGTTACGTCGTAGAACAGTCGCCCAGATTCAGCGAAATGATCGCGTTGTTCCAGCATTTGTCTTTCGGGGTCATCATCTCCTCGCAGGTCCCCACCCGCTGATTCAACAAACTGGATGTAAGGCATGCGGTTCTGGCGAGCTATTTCTATGGCCCGCATTAGTTTGCGTCCCGCCACATGCGTCATTGCCCCGCCAAGCACTGTGGGGTCGTTGCCTTCAATAATGCACTCGACGCCTTCGATTACGCCGATTCCCGTGACCAATCCGCCTCCCACCGCGTAGTTAGAGCAGTAACCGGCAAGGGAGCTAATTTCGAAAAATGGGGAGTCAGCGTCCAAGACCATTTGGATGCGCTCGCGAACCGGCATCTTTCCACGACTCCGCATCCGTTCCATGGACGCAGGCCCGCCGCCTGCGGCTGCTTCTTCATGTAGGTCATCGATAATCGCTAATTGTTCGAGCATGTCTTCGCGGTTCTTTATGAACCAATCGGCATTGGTATCGACATGTGATTGGAGTGCGGCCACGCGGTTCTCCCTGTAAACAATTCCTTGGACCTTGGATTCCTATGTGAAACAGCGGCCTATAGCAAGCGCGTTGTTAAATCATCGGCCAAACTTGCGGCCGTGGGCATCCAACTACCGGCTTCTCCCTGGCTCGCGAGGGCACATCGATTGACGCGTCCTGATGTCGACAGAAAGTATGTTCTGTGGGTCGATCTTCCACCTACCTATGACCCTGAAGCTGGGGAATCACATCCCCTGTATCTGTGTTTTGACGCGATGTGGACCTATGGCACCGTTGTCGACTCCGTCCGCCTGCTCGCTCCAACGAAAGAACTTGCCAAAGCCATTGTCGTGGGCGTCGCTCACGACGATCCGTCCTACAAGAATGTTATTCAACATCGAGCCATGGACTTCACTACCACTGCCGCTGATGCGCCGCCCCTCACCGGGGTGCGTGTATCGGGTGATGAGCTTGGGGGCGCAGAGCGTTTTCGGCAATGGCTTGAATCTGACGTGATCCCATTGTTGCGGTCTCAATATCGGATTTCTGAGATGACTTTCGTTGGGCACTCCTTCAGTGCTTTGTTTGGAGTTCACGTGCTCTTTGAAAGTTCAGCGATGTTTGATCACTATTTGCTTGCCAGTCCTTCCGTCTGGTGGGACGACCAAGTCATGTTCGATAAAGAACGAGAACGATACGCGACAGGGGAAAATCTTCATGCGCATGTCTTCATGTCCAAAGGTGACTTAGAAACAGACGAACTGTCGTTTCAGAAGGAATTTCATGACCAGTTGGCCGGCAGAGGCTACGAGGGGCTGCGCTTGCACTGGCAGTTATTCCCAAATGAGAACCATTTGTCGGTGGTCCCGGTTGCTTTGAGCAACGGTTTGCGGGTGCTTCACAGCACTCGGTGAGCGAAGGCCAGTCTTTCTCGGCAAGAATGGGCACATGGGTGGACCACTACTTACAGAAGAGCCGTACGCATCGACCGGCGCCGCTCCGGTTTATGACGCAGACGCCCACATAGCGGAACCACCGTCGGTTTGGCAGGAATATACCGACCCGAAATTTCGTGAACTCGTTATGCAATGTCGACCGGTGGGGGAGTTGGACAGCATCTTCGTTGAAGACCAAGGCATAGGTGTGAGTTGCGCGCCCGCGTGTATCCCGAACGCATATGGGACCGAAGTGACTTGGGACGACATCGTCCCTGGAAGCTATGACCCCGCTGAGCGACTCAAAGTTATGGATGCTGAGGGGCTTGATGCAGCGTTGATGTTCCCGTCGCTGCACCTCTTGTCTGGAGATATCTCCGATCCAGACGTCGCCGCTGCTAATGCTCGCGGATACAACCGGTGGATGGCCGATTTCGTATCAGAGAATCCGAATCGTCTCTATGGTGTTGGCGTTGCTCCCCTTCAGTCCGCTGATCACGCAGTTGCGGAAATTGTTGCATGCGCCGAAGCAGGGCTCACCGGTGTCACCTTCCGGCCTGAGCGTTACAACGGACTCGAGTTATTTTCCGAGGAGATGGGTCGCGTTTGGTCGGCCGCCGAGGACCACGACATGACAGTTGCTATTCACGGCAGCTTCGGTTCAGACATGACGAGCTTCGCCAAAACTAGGTACAGCAACCAGTTCTATGTGCACATGGTTTGCCATCCATTCGAACAGATGGCATCGGTCATGGAAATGGTTGCGAGTGGTGTTTTGGATGATCATCCTCGGTTACGAGTCGGCTTTTTCGAATCGGGACTGGGGTGGCTGCCCTATTGGTTGGATCGTCTCGATGAACACAAAGAAACGATGGGTCACCTCGTTCCCCGGCTGAAAAGAGAGCCGACTGAGATCTTTTCGGAACAATGTTTCGTCACCATGGAAGCAGGAGAAGGCGAAGCATTCGCTCAGCTAGCCGATATGGGTCTCGCACACACCGTCGTCTGGGGTTCGGATTACCCCCACTACGACTGCACATACCCTGGAGCGTTAGCCGAACTTGATGAAACCTTCGACGTTATTGGGTTGAACGATCTGCGGACCGAAGTGGTTTATACCAATGCGAGACGGTTCATGGGGTTGAAATAGTTTCTATTACTTAGAAATGCGACTGACCATCCTATGGAGGGCTAAATGGGAACGACTGTTCAACTAACGACCGTCGACGGCAACACTTTTGACGCTTACAAGTCGGAACCTGACGGCCATCCAAAAGGAGGCGTAGTCGTCGTCCAAGAGATCTTTGGTGTTAACGATCACATCCGAAGTGTCACTGATGGATATGCCGAACAGGGTTACCTAGCTATCGCTCCGGCGTTGTTTGACCGTGTTCGCGAAGGCATCGAGTTGGAGTACGACCAGGCTGGTATCGACGTTGGTAGAAAAATCGCGTTTGAAGACGTCACTATGGACCAAGTGATGGCTGACGTTGAAGCGGCGTGCGATGCTGTGTCAGCCGCCGGGAAAGTCGGCGTCGTCGGATATTGTTGGGGCGGCTCGATCTGCTACGTCGCAGCCGCGCGTCTGCCGCACAAGATCTCGGCCGCTTCGGGTTACTACGGTGGGCAAATTGTTCCTCACCTAGATGAAAAACCTGGTGTTCCGTTGATGCTTCATTTTGGTGCTGAGGATGCCGGAATTCCGTTGGAAACTGTGCGGACGATCACTGAACGATGGCCTGAAATAGATGTGCATATCTATGAAGACGCAGGTCACGGCTTCAACTGCGATGCACGCGGAAGCTACGAAGCCGATTCGGCAGCGGTGGCGTTAGAACGAACCCTGGCCCACTTTGCTACGTGTTTGGGCTAGGTATTAACTCCGATCAAGGAACAAGAGACCCTGATCGATAGCTGGCCTTCCTTCCGTGGTCACTACCTGAAAACGCACGATGTCTTGCCCTTCGATTGTCGTGCAGTCAATGACCTTGACGTTAATAGTTGACGGCATCAAGACCATCGAAGCCATGCGGCCTCTAATTCGACGGACCCGCTCCGGGTTGCCATCAGCCACCGCGTCGATTACCGCGCTAACACCTAACGCGAGGGTGGCTGTTCCGTGGAGAATGATGGCTGGAAGCCCTGCAGCTTCCGCCACAGACGCATCGGTGTGGATGGGGTTCCAAATTCGTGCCGACTCTGTGTAAGTATGCGCCGCACCATGAGCGACGGGAACGAGAATTTCGGCGATCGGTTCTTCAGGTGCAACACCGAGTTCCGGGATTGCGGGTGCGCTTACGTCGGGTTGATCTTCCCCAACCGCCGGTATTCCGAGATAAATGCCCCCTTGGTGGGTCGTGAAGACTTCCTGACCTTCGCCATCAACTGTCTCCAGCTTGGTAGTGGAGTAAGCACCTGGCCGTTTGTTCTCCACTCCGGTACAGGTAAGTCTCGTCGATAAGACATCTCCGGGACGCGCGAGGCGATGAATCGTTAAATCATGTGTAGCGTGCACCGACTGGCGTGTTTCCTCGGGAGTTATTCCCCATTTGTCAGCTAAGTCGCGACTTTGGACAATGACTGGCCACTCAGGACACACCGCGAACATCGGATGAGCTACAACCCCGCCGTTGCGTCGCGTGTCGAAATAACACTCATGGGTGTCTCCGAGCGCCGCCGAATAGGCCATAGTCCATCGGGCATCGACCTCGTGTTTTATGGGACCGATCTGGTCACCAACCATGTCGGTGGGAACAGGCATGTGGCACCTCGACTGTCAGTGGGAATATCAAGACTGTAGTAGTGAACCATCTGCGCGGTCTGTGGAGGGGCCGACAATGATGCCCACCGGCTAGCTTCGCGGACCATGCGGAGATTCTTTTCGCCCGATGGCCCGTTCGGCAAAATCTTTTTTAGAGCTGTGCGGGGATCGGTGCGTGTTTTCTTGTTCCGCTGGTTTCGACTCAAAGTCGAGGGTCGCGAACGTTTGCGCGTCGAAGGCGCGGTCATCATTGCGCCGGCTCATCGATCGAATCTCGACGGTCCCCTCATTGGGAGTTCAAGTCATCGCCGTGTGCGCTATCTAGGTAAGGACTCATTGTTTCGCCCAGCGGCAGCTGGATGGGCGATGCGCGCCCTCGGGTCTTTTCCCGTTCGCCGAGGCGAAGCTGACCTAGATGCCATGCGAGTCGCAAAAGAGATGCTCGAAAGCGGCGAATGCATGCTTGTCTTCCCCGAGGGGACCCGGCAGATTGGCGACGCGATCGCCGAGGTGTACGACGGAACCGCATGGTTGGCTTCTAAAGCAGGAGCGGCAGTGGTGCCGGTAGGGATCGCTGGCACAGAGGTAGCTATGCCGGCAGGCTCTAAATTTCCTGCTCGAGTACCGGTTGCCGTGGTAGTTGGCGAGCCTTTGGATCCTCCACAAGCTGGCGACGGGAATCGGGTGAAGCGATCCGACTTAAAGTTGTGGACTGATGATCTTCGACAGCGGTTGCAGCAATGCCAAACCCGCGCTCGTGAAATGCTCAACGACTAATGCGTCTGTACTGGATTGAGACTCCCTGTGGGCGCCTGGCAACAGCGCCGGCTCCGAGCGGAAGCAGCCTTGATCGAGAGATCGGCGATTTGTTGGAGGCAGAAGTCGGCATAGTTGTATCCCTTCTCGCCAGTGAAGAAGCGGCAAGCATTGGTCTCGCTGATGAAGCCGAAGTGATGAACGAAGCCGGCATTTCCTTTCGAAGCATCCCCACACCAGACTTCGGGGTTCTTGATGATTACCGCCAAGCTCAAGCCGTCGTAAGCGAATTGGTAGAACATCTCAATGCCGGACAAACCGCAGTAGTTCATTGCCGCGGCGGGATCGGCCGATCTTCGACCATAGCGGCAGTAGCCCTCACCCAGTTAGGACTCGAGCCCAATGAAGCGATGGACCGCATCGCCACAGCGCGAGGGCTTAGAGTTCCCGAGACCCAGGCACAACGACTATGGGTTCATGGATACGCCAAGTGGTGCGGTGAGGTAACACGATGACGGTGCCCGTTGAGGAAACGTTCAAGCCACAAGCTTTGAATGGCATCCGTATATGCGATTTTACCGGGCAGTTAGCTGGCGCCGGCGCTACCAAAATTCTCGCTGCCTTTGGCGCTGAAGTGATTCGAGTCGAAGATCCGACGAACAAAGGTAAATGGGACATTCTGCGAGGCATTCCTCCATGGGTTGGTAACTCGCGCGGCCTTGAAGCAGGTGGCGCCTTCAATAATCACAACGCTGGCAAGCTCGGAATCACGCTCAATTTGAGACAGGACCGAGCTAAAGAACTTCTTCGAGAACTCGTATCTATCAGTGACGCTGTTACAGAAAATTTTGCTGCGGGAGTGATGGACCGTCTGGGTTTCGGATATGACGAACTACGGGAAATTCGCGAAGACATCATTTACGTGTCGAATAATGGCTTCGGTTCTACAGGACCGTACAGCTCCTTCAAGTCCTGGGGGCCTATAGCGCAAGCGGTCTCAGGGCTGACCTTCACCTCAGGACTACCTGAGCAGCCCCCCGCCGGGTGGGGGTACTCATTTATGGATCACACAGGCGCCTACTACATGGCAACAGCGGTTTTAATGGCTCTCCTGCACCGGCGTCGAACTGGCGAAGGTCAGTGGGTAGACCTCGCTTGTATCGAGGCCGCGGGGACGTTGCACGGAACTGCGACGCTTGACGCAACTGTCAATGGGCGAGCGATGCGCCGCTCCGGTATGCCCAACAGCAATCGGTCGCAGTCTCCGAGAATGGCACCCCATGGGATCTGGGCGACCCAAGGTGAGAACCAGTGGATCGCGATTGCTGTGCGTGACGACAGCGACTGGCACCTTTTCGCTGAAGTCGTCAACGAGCCCTGGTCACAAGAACACAGGTGGCAGTCCGCGGCCGACCGTTTGAGAGCAGAAGACGAACTTGAACTGCTAGTGGCCGCGTGGACTGCACCCCAAGATCGCCACACGCTTGCTCAACGACTAATTGACGCCGGAGTTCCGGCAGCTCCGGTCCTGCGGCCGGGAGAACGAATCGATTCAGACGAACGCACCGCTGATCTGTGGGTCACGGTTGACCATAGCGAGGTGGGCCCCGCAAGAGTTGAAGGTCTCCCGGTGCGCTTGTCGGAAACTAACTGGTCACTCTCCCGTGGTGCTGCGTGCCTAGGAGAAGACAACAGTTATGTGTTCGGGCAACTGCTTGGGCTTGGTGAACAAGAAATTAACGAACTTGCTGAAGAGGGAGTGATCTAAACATGACTCCAAAAGATTCAGAAGCCGCCCTTACTGGCTATCGAGTGATCGAGTTAGCTTCGGAGCGATGCGCGCTCGCTGGGAAGCTGTTGGCAGATATGGGAGCGGAAGTGATCGTTGTCGAACCTCCAGGTGGTTGCGAAACGCGGGCCTGGGAACCGTTTGCTGATGACGTACCTGGGCTAGAGAACTCTTTGCACTGGTGGCATTACAACACTTCGAAAAAGTCGGTGATGGTTGATATAGACACCGAAGCCGGTGCCCAACAATTTCGATCATTGCTAGCCACCGCTGATGTGGTGATTGAGGCTGAGCCTCTCGGACGTTTAGATGCCCTAGGTCTTGACTGGAATCAGCTTCGCGACGATGAAAGCGAACTAATTTGGACCTCGATTAGCCACCATGGGCGTGACGGAGCAGACCCACCCGCCACCGACCTGACTTTGTTAGCTGAAGGAGGCCCTGTTTGGTCGTGTGGTTACGACGATCAGCAGCTACCTCCGGTACGTGGCGGCGCGAATCAGGCCTTTCATACTGCTTGCCATTACGCGGTTCCTGCGATTCTTGTCGCGTTGATCTGGAGGGAGACCTCCAGCAGAGGCCAGCTAATCGACGTCTCAATGCTGGGCGCCGCCAACGCAACTACGGAATTCGCGACCCTTTGGTGGCTAAACGCCGAACAAGAAGTACAACGCCAAACCGGCCGTCATGCTCACATCCGACCCACCGAATGGACACAAATACGTTGCGCCGACGGGCGATGGTTCAACACCGGCATGCCTCCGCGCAACAAACGTGAATTTGCTGCGTTACGCATGTGGATCGAAGAACTAGGCCTTGTAGCGGAATGTTCGTCCTATGAGATTCTCAAACTCGGTGATCAGTATGAACGCATCGGTGTTTTTGAACTAGACGCCGATCCGATGGCCGGCGAAGTCTTTCAAGCTGGAAGAGACGTGATTGAATTTCTCGGACAGCGCCTGCCAGCTTACGAACTCTTCCTTGGGCTGCAGGAAAGAGGCATGGCATGTGGCATTGTCTACTCGCCCGACGAAATGATTGAGGATCCTCACTTTGTCGAAAGAGGATTTCCCGTGGACGTTTTCTATGAAGATCGCAATTCCACCTATACCCACCCTGGAGCCCCGTATCGTTTTGAACGCACGCCTTGGATGGCCACTCGCGCTCCCCATCTAGGTGAGCACCAAGTGTTGATAGAAGACCTACCAGAATAGACCTCGCACTATTGCGCTCCTGGGATAAATGCCCATGTCGCGAGTTAACAGAAAAGCCGAGACCATCCCAAAGACGCTGCAAAGTTTGACTCAGAACGCGTTGTGTACGGGATACGAAACCCGGGTTGTCAAATATTTGCGGCTTCTGCTCGTGATGTGGCGTGAGACCGAGCGGCCTTTGAAAGCTCTCGCACTTCAGCGCGCTCATCGTCTGTTAGGCATTCGAAATCGGGTCCGTGTAGTCGATCAGTAAGAGACTCAATCTCGTCTCTGTGTGCAGCGAGAGTGCTGACATCGGGGTAAGGCTTTGGCCAACCGAAGAACTCTGCGTTCCACTCGCCAGCGGGGCCGCTCAGAATGGCTTCCAGGGGTCCCATGCCAAGTGCTTGCACGGCTACCGTGTGACGACCGAAACGCAACTCGCGCATGCATTGAGCAAGCTGAAAGGTTCGAGCGGCGCCGACGTCACCAGGGAGTTCTTGATCTCGCCACCCCACGAACGTCGGAACCCCGTGCGGAGCGGCATTTTGTACCACCTGTTGAAGTAACTCACCCAATCTTTCGTTGCCCTCGAAGTCCGCCAACGCCTCGGCCCCGTACTCTTGGCAGATTCTCGCGTAAACCTTCGCCCCCTCCATAGGATCGAAAGCAGATCTGCCTTCTTCGATCATTGAGCGCATGTGATCGGGCGCCCAGAAGAACGCTGCCGCCACGACGTTATCGACGGGGCAGTTCCCTAAGACGCCGAGTCGGCCGACGGCGTACGCTCCTTGCCCGTCACCCATGCCAGCTGCTGCCGCCTTTTCTTGAGTTGACGGGGCCATCAGCCAGGCCATAGCCAACATTCCCAACGAACCCCGCATGCTGCGGGCAACAGTGACGCTATCCATAGCCGCGAAGCTACTCAGTCAAATCGTTGTCTGCCTGACTACAGGCCTGTCTGTTTATCTGGAGCATCGGTGCCATTGGCGATCCGAAAGCGGATCTCAGCTCTTCGAGGAGTGCCGCCGGGGGATCAAGCTGGTGATCGCGTTTACCCTTGGATGCGCAGCAAGTCCACGACAAACAAAAGGGGAGTGTTCGGCCCGATCGAGCCACTACCCGACCCGGCTTCGCCGTAGGCCAAATCGCTAGGAATTTTCAGGAGTCGCCTCCCCCCTTCACGCATCCCCACGATTCCTTGATCCCATCCTTGTATGACCATGCCGACACCGATTTGGGTGGTGAACGGTCTTCCACGACTCCACGATGAATCGAACACAGTGCCGTCTGTCAGAGTGCCCAGGTAGTGGACGCTGACTGTGTCTCCGGACTCGACGACTTCTCCAGATCCTTCTGCTAGGTCTTCGACTTCAAGGGAGCCACCGATTTCGGTCGTGTCAGGGATTTGCGGCATGGGTAGGTCCACCACTTCAATTAGGTCGACCACAAAGACGAGAGCAGCGTTGGGTGGGATGGCGCTTCCGGCCCCTGCGCTCCCGTACGCAAGCTCGGGGGGAATGATCAACAACCGTCTTCCTCCCTCGCGCATCCCCACGATTCCTTGATCCCATCCAGGGATGACTGCGCCGACCCCGATCGGAATGAAGAATGTTTGACCTCGGTTCCAGCTGGCGTCGAATTCGGACCCGTCATCAAGTAAGGCTCCTACGTAGTTGACTTCAAGAAGGTCTCCGACCAGCGCCTCTTCTCCGGTACCAGCCGTGACGTCTTCAATCACGAGATTCTGGGGTGTTCGGTCATTGGGAAGAACCACGATGCTTGGCCGGTCGTTGCCGGCGGAGACCTCTGCCCAGATCCGGTCAGAAGTCGAAACGGTTGATGAAGTTGAAGCAGTCATCGCAGTCGTCGCAGTCGTAACCGAGGTGGCCGATTGGTCGACCACCGAACTTTGATCGGTACCGCCGCAACCGAATATAAACAGAACGATGCAGGTAGCAATGATGTTTCGAACAGAGATCATGTTTGAAGGCTAGGGACGTCCCCGCCCTAATGGATGGTCTATCTGGGGTTGAACGCTCGACACTCGTCCGGTCGCAAGATTCTCAATAGTTCAGGTATGCAGTCTGAGTTCACGTGGACCAGTTATGACGGCAATAACTTGTTGGGGTGTGTT
>Ga0315334_10000963_pt1 | contig 17698 bp, 24 predicted proteins | sample M150034915metaG_FD_205555 | JGI IMG/M metagenome (GOLD analysis project Ga0315334, IMG submission 205555) | Ammonia-oxidizing marine archaeal communities from Monterey Bay, California, United States - M1 500m 34915 | ecosystem: Environmental > Aquatic > Marine > Intertidal zone | place: USA... | reverse complement strand
AAAGATTACGGAGACTCTGAAAGTAATAAGCTTCAAGAAGAAGGTCGGAAGGCGTTTGGACTGGATGATAAAGCAAGTTCAAAGACTGACCAAGTAAATATAGATGCTCAAATCCGAGCATTTAAAGCTGACAAAAAGCTTACTGCTGGTGAGCGTGACTTGTTTGATATGTTATATATGGGCACATATTCAAAGGGAGATAGAGCTAGGTTAGCATCTGTCATGAAGATGAGAAAGAATAAGAAGATGTGGGAACAGGTAGATTATCTTGAAAAGATACTGAAGAATACATCTTTAACAAGGGCTGGACTAACCTCTAAAGAGATATCAGATGCTAATTTAAAAATCTTTTTTGAAAACTACGATAATCTGTTAAAGGAAGCTCGTGTTGAGTTAAGCGATAAAGAAAGAGAGTTTGTATTAAAAAATGCAGAGAAAAAAGAACCAGTAACGTCCTTCAGAGACGATGAAGGGAACCTTCTTAAGGGAGAGTTTATTGATTCTGGGGAAATAAGTGAAACAGACAGAGTTTATCTAGATACTATTGCTCCATTTGAAGGGATTATGAGTGGTAAAGTAAAAGACCCAGCGTTAAAGAGTCTTTATTATCGTTTAAAGGAACATCTAGACCATTATCATAATCTTGATGTTAAGAATCTTAATGGATTCTTTAGAGGTTTGTTTAAAAAAGATATTAATCAGGCTACTAAATATGATTTACAGGTATTAGACAGATATTTTAAAGACATGAGAGATGGAACTTGGTTTCGTCAAGCCATGGATTGGATGATAGGTAAAGAAAAGAATCCTCAAATTAAAAGAGCTTACTATTGGATGTTCCCTAAAGCTGTAAATAGAGATTTAATGAGACATCCAGCTATGATGGATTGGGTAGATGATGTTGGACCATACAAAGATAGGCGTGGAAACACTATTGAAAATGCTAGGGTTTCTAGACCTACTGCTGTAATGGGAGATATTCAACAGATATCTAATGCTACACAAGAACAAGCTATGCAAGCATCTGAAACTGAATTAGAAGCCTTTAGAAATGAATTGCGACCCTTTTTGTCGGCTTTAGAAGATGGAGACGTCTTATTTGAAATAGCTATAGCAAAAAGAGAACTTGGTTATATGAGGACTGTCTTAAGACCTAAGTATAAAGATAACGGTCATAAACTTTCTCGTTATGAGATGGATTACCAGAGAAACTGGGATAAGGTAAAAGACTCATATACTAAAATGAAAGATAAGACATACATAGTTCCCACTAAAGAAGGTCGTATACAATACACCGGTGAAGCTATCATCAATATGATTGATAACGTCATTACAAAACAGAATGTTAGGACAAGACGGTGGATGACTGGAGATGAAACGAAAATTAAAAAATGGTTAGATTTATCAGAGAAAGATGGGTTTGTCACTTGGGAAGGATTAGATAAATTAAGAGTAGACTTTCATAAATACATTATGAATAGTATCATGACTAATAAGCATATCCCTCTTGATGAACTAGGGATTGATGGTGTTAGAAAGATTGTAAAAAGAATCATTATAAGTCAGACTCCTAAGTCTATGAGAACTAAATCAAGATTAAACGATGCTAGGAAGAAGCTTTTAGTGACAACATTTGATGAGACTGGTGACTTAGGCTCACAATGGTATTTTCCTCATATGGCTTTTGATAGAAAGAAAGCTGATATGCAATTAAGGTCAGCTATGGAACATATTTCAAAAGACCCTAATATGACTCCAGAAGAAATAAAAGCTGACATTAAAAAACTCAGCCATGAGTATAAACAATTAACTGGAGACTTTATATCTAAAGATGACATGGGGGAGAACTTTGATGTTATGCAGGAGGCTATTCAAGAAGCCGCCTCAGGTCGTAAGAAGAAAGCTGAAAACATACTTACAAATGATTTGAAGAAAGTTGGTAATCAGTATAGTCGTGATTCTCATATAGGTGGTTGGGACGTATCTCCAGAAGCATATGAATCCTATATGAAAAATACTATAAATACTTTCTATAAACAGGCTATGCAGATTGCCGCTAGAACATCTATGCACAACTTTAGAGAAAAATTCTATGCTAAGACAGGTGATAATGATTTAGCTGGAAGATGGATGAATTACTTTAAACTTTATACTCAATCAGCTATGGGTTACCCTACTCATATACCTAAAAAAATAATGGATGACCCCTTAATGAAGATAAAGGGGACTGCATATAAATGGTTAGCTGATTCAACCGCTAAGAAACGTATTGATTATATTAGGAAAAGACTAGGTGTAGGTCGCAAGGAACTTGAGAAGTGGAACTTAGATGAGGCTACTGTAGATGAATTAAGTGGTATAGAGTATACTCAGTTACAGGGTTGGGGTGCTATGGAAGCCAAGTGGCAGTTAGCGTCTCTGTTAGCTCACCCTAAGAGCTCTATAGCAAACCTTTATGGTGGTACTGTCCATACATGGATAAGTGCTGGATATGATAATCTAAAAAATGCTAGAAATTTTGAGTATCTCAAGACTCATATAAATCCCGAATGGGAAAGTATGAAAGATGTTGAGAAATGGATGCAAGAGCTTGGTGTTATTGAGGAATTTCTTATTTATGAAGCAGGTTTAAATCCTGATATCAAAAGTAAGAGGACCCGAGCTTTCACTGAAGAAGCTATAAAGAAGATAAGAAAAGACCCTAATGCTAGTGATGAAAGCCTGTGGGGAATAGCCCAGAAACATAATATGACTAAGGCTATGTTCAATAAAGCGGCTTCTTTTATGAGAGTACCTGAAAGGATTTTAAGACGAGATTCTTTCATGGCTCATTATTTACAGGCTAAAAACAAATTTGGCGGAGCAATCAAAGATTACAATTCGCCGTTCCTTATTAATATGGCAAAGCGTGGCGTTAAGGGTACACAGTTCCTTTATTCAGCCCCGTATAGACCTATGTGGACAAACAGTACTCTGGGTAGGGTGATGTCTCGTTTCCAGTTATGGAGCTGGAACAGTGTTCGTTTTAGAAATGATGTTATAAAACGAGCTCATATTGCAGGATACCAAGAAGGTACAACTGAATTTGAAACCTTTAAGCGTCTAGCTATTGCTGATGCGTTTATGATAGGTATGTCAAATTTATTTATGTACAGTCTATTTGAGAATGCACTTCCAGCTCCTTGGAATTGGATGCAAGACACAGCAGACTTGTTATTTGGTACTGAGAAAGAAAGAGAGAGAGCGTTCTATGGGTCACCTATTGGTCCATTGCAAGCTGTGACTCCACCTGCCTTGAGATTATTGCCACCATTGTTTAAAGGGATGATGTCTGATGATTACTCTCAACTAACAGACTATTACTTGTGGACTATTCCACCATTTGGTAGATTAATAAGAGATGTTGTAGGACCCGGTGGTGCTATAGAGAATCCTTATTATGCCATAACTAAATTTACAGGTCTTCCAGTATTGCAAATTGCTTCAAAGATAAAGGAAGAAAAAACACCTAGAATCGGTGGTAGATTCATATATGGATAATGAAGGTAAACCTAAGACAGCAAGGTCGTACCGTGGGGCAGTCGTGGATGATAACGCCATTATTAGTATTAACATTAAGTGGCTTATTCAGATGCTTGTGGTTGTCGCTAGTATTGTTTATGGATACGTACGTATTGAGATGCGAATTGGAGACCTTGAGTCAGGACTTGTCTCTGCTGATACTGAAATTAAGCAACTCTTAGAGGCTCATGAGGCAGAACAAGAAGAAGCTATGGCTACATTACAAGAAGAAGTTCAATGGTATCAAAAGGAATTTAATTTGAATCCACTTAGTTGGAAAAGAAAGAAAAGGAAGTAAATGTGCGAATTATGCTACATTTTAACTGCACGAAGTATCAAATAATGCAATTTAGTGCAGATAAAGAGAGAGTTTTGTAATGCCAATGCCATTTCATTGCATAGAGTGTGATAAACCAATACAGCAACCGTTGCGTGGGTTATGTGATAATTGTAAACGTATAGAGAACATGGTTAGTTCCAATAATACTGGAGAAGATTTAAAGAAAATATTACCTAGTGAGAAAGATAATGAACGTAGCAACAATATTAGGAAAGGCTAAAAAAATTGCACAAGCTCCAGCCTTAGTTAAGGCTAGTAGCGAAGCTAAACAAGGGTTACTTGATGGTGCTACTGATATTGCAACATCGGTAGCATCAAAGGAGGGGCTGGCAACAGGAGCTTTAGCTCTTACTGCTGGTACTATGATTGCACATGAAAAAGGAGCTGTCTCTACAGATGACATGAAGAGTGCGGCTACTGCTATAGGTGTTACAGGAGCAACTCTTGCAGGTCTCGCTCTTGGTGGTAAAGGTGCTAATAGGCTAATCAGAAAAGCTAGAGGGCTAGGAAGTAAATCGTTTAAAGAGACATCTGTTGACTTATTCTCTAATAATTTAAGACCAGACCCATTCAATACAAGAAAACACTTCTCATTTTATAAAGGTGGAGCCATGGGACAAGCTGGTTCCATAACTGAGGAAGCTGTACGTGGGGCACAAAGAATAGGTTCAAGGTTTTTTAGCAGGAAGGACAGTATCGCCAGTAGGATGGCTGGAATAAACAAGTTAGAGTATAAGCTCTTAAATGATACAGATACTATACTAAGAGAATCTGAAGGAGAGATACAAAAATTAATGAATACTCCTTTAGATAAGGTATTCACCCAAAAGGTACAGCAAATAGAGGTTAATAAGGTAGTTAAAAATGCTAATAATGCTGTCCAGATTATGTTTGCCCAGCTTACGAATAATTATAGCAATGCTTTTATGTATACAGGGAAGGGAAAACGAGGATTAGAGACCTTTATGAAGGAGTTTGTTAGTGAAACAAGCTATAAAGACCTTGTAAAACAGGCTCAAGTCAGTGGAATGGGCAAAGAAGCCCTGAATAACTTGATTAAGGTTCAGGGTGCTGACAATATATCTACTTATTTACAAGTTAATACTCGTGGTATGCGACAAGGTGGAGACGCTTTAAGGAATATTCAATTTGATAACAGGTCTTATAAGTTGTTTTCAGATATGAACGAAGGTGTTATTAGTAAGGGAGATATGATAAAGGAAGCAACTTCCATATTTGGGAAGAACGCTATTAAACGCCTAAAAAATGGTAATGTTCAGATTTTATTTTCACCACAGCATAAAAGTAATATTGATTGGGGCGGATTTGCAGGAACAATGGTATGGAATCCTAAGGACCCTAAAAAAATGCTTATGATGGGTGATGATTTAAGAGACTTATGGGGCATGAACTTCGGTAAAGATGTTTTAAATATGTCTGAGATAAAGTCTATAAGCATTCCTAAAATATTAAAGGAAGTAGAGCTAAAGAAAGTTGCTGACACGACTGCGGATAAAACAGTTATATGGTATAAGCAGAAGGTTCTTCCTGAAGAGACCACTACAATTCAACGAAAAATGAAAATGAGGGGAGAAGACTGGAACAGAGCTATGGATATGCGTGATAAATATGCTGAATCTCTTAAGTATTCTGCTAGTCTTGATGACAATATAGAGTTTTTTGGTACACGGATAGGTGCTGTCCTTGGTGCCGCTACCCCAGTTGGTGTATATGCCTTAGCAGTAGACGATTAAACGATTCCTTTAACGGTTTTAATTTAAAAAAAAGGCTCCGTAAAACGGAGCCCTTTTCGTCTGTCAACTATGTACCTATTGTTCACTTCTTCTTACAAAGTTGGTGAAGTAGGTACATCCCTTAGATATCGTACAGGGCTTACCTGCTTTTTTAGAATCTATCCATGTCATTAGCTTGGTTCTTTTAATTCCTAAAGATGACGTTCGTCGCTCTACTTTCATCATGGCTCCTATGCAGTTTCCGCAATCGTAGTTCGCACAATGTTGTCGAGCGGCTGTAATTTGTGCTTCCTTACTCATAGTAGTGCCTTTACTTATTTAATAAATGGCGTCTCTGGTTAGCCAACCTTTGTCATTTGCCATGCCTCAAATCTTTTGTTTAATATTCTCCTAAGCTTACGCTATCCTTGGATACCTAATAAACTCAGACCAAACCTTGGTCAAAATCGAGACGCCAAAATTATGTGTCACAATCAGTTCCTTCAATACATTTTACAAAAGGTTTATTTATAGGATTATCTGTTTGACCAATATTCTTGTCATCTTCATGGTCCCATCCAGCCTTTTCTTTTATACTGTTTATTAAATCTAGTATTTCATTAGCTGTGGATTGTTCATTTTCATGCCACGCTTCTGAATGATACATATGTAATGCCTTGAGTATAATACGTATATCCATAACTTCACACTTTAATATAGATGGACTCTTTATTTTCGAGTCTTCTTCTAATTCTAATAAGTATGCTGTTAAATAGACTACTAAATCTAGAATTTCTTCTATGGATTCAGCAATGTTTGTTTTACCACGTTCTCTTTTGATTGGTACTTCTCTGTTATATTCTGCTTGACCTTTGTCAAGACGACCTTGTATAAGGTCTATTATTTTTTTATTTACAGTCATTAATATCGACCTCCTTTAGCCAGTTTCTTCATGACGTATGTCTTTAGTTCATCAGGTAGTTCATCTACCAGTTGTATCAGTAATGTAAAATCTTCTTCTTGTAATGGACCTTTACGGGTATTACAAGTTCTGCATATAAGTTGTAAATTTTTCTTAACGGATGGTCCGCCTTTAGAAAGGGGTATGATATGGTCACAAGCTATTGTTCGAAAAGTTAATTGCTTGGTACAGTATCTACACCCCTTGCCGTAACTTAAGTAAAATAGGGTACGTATATCTCCTGATGTAATGTCAAACTTTACATCATATTGTTCACTACGTCTTTTTAATGAGCTCTTTAGAGAACTCATTTTAGATGATAGTTTTTTGTAAGCTTTTTTCCAATATGTTTTATGTATTGGTTCTAAAACTTTCTCAAATTCAGACTTTGAGGGGGGAGATAATGTTTCGTCTCTTCGCATAAGGTAAGTTTACCCATTTCCTATAGTGATATCGTTTTGTGTATAGCTGTTGTAGTCGGTTTTCTCCAGAACTACCAGCTTTGATGGTGCCTTTCTTTAATAGGTCTTCGTAAAACTCTATTAAAGACTTTAGACTAATATGGTCGTTATGCGAATGATACTTATAACTCATTACAACATCTCTTCTTCCTAAGTAGTCTGTTTAGCTTTCTTTCTAATCTAGCCAATCTAATTACGATTGAACAAAAGAAAGCAGTAATTAAGAAAACATACAGTTCCCATGCTAATAAGAATGGGGCTGTCGTTTCAAATAAGGATAGGATATAATACTTAAATATCTCCATTTATGACCTCCTTGTTTAGTTAAATACTTAAATGAATGGGAGAGTACTCGATTGCATTGCTCTCTGACTCTCCCACCATTATACTACGCTGAAACGGGTTGTAGCTCGTATTCAGCATACTTGTTACCAGTGTGTGACTTGACTCTACTTGTAACGATATTATGACCATCGGTACGAAGTGAATTTATAACAGCCGCTAATCTAAAGCAACCGCATCTATTCAAGGCTAACATTGGTGTTACTTTTATTCCATTTTCTAGAAGTCCAAGTATAATCATTTTTTGACTTATTCTATTTCTCGGCATCTGTTCTCCTTTTCTAATACAAAATGCAAGTGTAATCCTATTCTATAAATTGACATATTTAAATCTAAAAATTCATTACTTGTCAAAATACCAAATTGGATAAATCTAAGCAGAGTTATGATAATCCCTCCTTGCGGCAATGCTATATCAATTAGTTTTCCCACTAGGACCTCCTTACTCTTTTTACTTTCCAAATAGCAAACCCCGGTATATCTACACCTGCTACAAGGTCTTTTCGTGCTTTCTTCTTATCTATTGACTCTACCATGGTTACTTTTTTGTATTCATCTGGAACTTTCTTTTCATCTGTTACTCCTACAGGTCCAAATGTTTCATAAAGCTTATACCTTGATGTATCAGTTTCATATACTCCGTCTTTTCCAACTTCCTCTACTACCATAGGTATTAGCTGTTCATTAAAGTATCTCTTTAATGATGCTGTAGCCTTCTTTCTAACTTTCAATCTCAATATTTCATTTGTCAATGCTTCAATCTCTGCGTCTATTAGGTATGTTTTTCTTTCAATATCTACCATAAAATGGTCTATACCGTCAACCTTTCTTCCAATTTCAGTCTGAACACGCTTCATGTCATCCATGGCGGCGGGGTCAGGGTCTAATTGTAATTGAATATCTAGGTCAATGAACTCACCTACAAGTTCTTTAGTGGTTTTCTTTTCCATAGTATTCCTTCATTGCCTTCTCGATTATGTACTCGAGTTGTTTACGCATACTACGTTTATTGGCTAATGCCATTTTCTGTAGTTGCAGTTTTGTTTCGGCTGTTACTTCAGTTTTAACTACTTGTTTAACGAATGCAGGCATTTTAATACCTCCTTTTTAATCTAAATGATGGTGTCCATTCTAAATCGACATCGAATAGGTCACCGTCACTGTTCTTGAATAAAGAAACAGTCTTTTCTGTAGAATCCTGTTTGCCATTAATACCTATGACCTTACGTGATGCGTTTTCTATTGCACCACTGCCTTTACCAGCATATATATCAAGAACTTGGTTCCTGCTATATTCTCTAGCAACCTGACTTATCTGAATGATAATAATATCTAGGTTAACAGCTAAATTAGATAAGAAGTGTGAAACATATCTTACCTGTTCGTATTCTCCACGTATTCCTTTAGGTGCTTCAATTAAATCAATGTAATCTACAACTACTAATTGTGGCTGTAAATCACGTATGACTTTCTGAATCATTTCTGGACTGGGTGCGACTGTTTGTATGTTTAAGTGTTCTAAATACTTATTATAGTTTTCTCCAACATACTTGTAATTCGAAGTGACATCGTCTTTACTCATTCCGCTAACGATTTGTTGATTCCGTCTGTGCATATACCAACCACTTAATTCTAAAGATAAGTATAATGTTGGGATTTGCCATTCTTGTCGTATTTCATCGTTTGCGAAATCGTAACCAAGAGCTATGTTCTGTGCTAGAGCAGTCTTATTTGCTCCAGTAGGACCGAAAATAGTTACTAACTCACCGGGATAGATATTACAGTCCTTCTCGATACCAAACATTTCTGCAAGTGGTAACATTTTTCCTGTAAAATCTGATTCCAGTCTTTCCTCTAATTCGGATTGTAAGTCCTTTGATGTTTTAATATCCACTAGATAATCCTTATTTTTGTAGTAAACACATTTAGGACTACATACCGCCGCTAATAACTCATCATGACAACCATATTTATATCCATAGTTATATGTAGATTCGACCTTATCTATAACTATTTGTGGATTTAGCTGGTTATCGTTCCAGTGTAATAATGCCGCCTTCGTTGCATCCGAAGGGATACCATTACGTCGAAAATGAGATGCTATACGTAGTAGTGTATGATTTCGTGAACCTTTTGTTGGTCCCTGATTGTATATCTTTTGTACACATGGAACAACATTACTAGGTTCATTAATCTTTTGCATACTCCTGACCTTGGGTACTTCTTTAACAATGTATTCTTCAAGAGATTTATCACCCCAGAGGTCATTGACCCCGAAGTTTAATCTTCTATCTGATGCTATGCTAACGATGTTCGTAAAGTCAGTATACAGTTCTTCTAAAGTAAGTGGAACTTTGTATAGCTCTGATTTAACATTTAAGGTATGTGGTAATCTAATGATTGAGGTCCTTGTATAGACCGCTGGGTCTATTGTGAAACCTTCAAAGATGTTTAACATAGTAGCTTTAACGATAAAAGGCAGGTCAGGACTTGGTTGAAAACCAAAACACTCTGCACTAATGTCAACATGGTATCCCGTACCACTGTAGTATATAGCGTAGTTACCTGCCTTTAAGTTCATCTCTTTATTAAGATGTTCTACTATCATACGAGTCTCCTGTAAAGTGAACTCGTCAGAATTTTGTCCACGGTCTATGTCGACAGGAACAGTACTAATGTATCTAGTACCTAGGAAATTCTTTATTGTACCATTGGCTTTAATAAAGGCTATTGCTTCTTCATCATACTGATATACACTATGATAGACAGCTTGTTCTTTTCCCTGTTCGTAAACTATGTCCCAAACATCTTCGATAGGCACGAGAGCCCCCCTTTTGGAGGGACTCCCGATTGCCATTTCAACAAACACTAGAAACCTGTTGGTCCATCTATTGACCCACCGTTAAGTGGAGTAGTTGTTGTTGCCGCTCCCGGTTGCACCTCCTTGATAAGGTTCTTTGACTTCATAAAATTTATGTAGCCTTCGAGGTCCTTTCTACCCGCAGGTGTATTTGGAGCTATCTTTGGAAAAACAGTTGTATATGTCTTAGAGGGGTCTTTACGACCTTGCTCTTTATATACATATGCAGTGTATTCCATAGATGGTTGTAGAGGATTGGTTACATGATTCTGGCAAAGGTGTTGGATTAAATCCAAGCTTTCGCCTTCTTCATCTACCATTTCTCCTTGCACATTTGGTCCACCTTCAAAGCCGATGGTGTCAAAAAGCCAATAAACTCTTTTTAACAATGTACAGGTTTTTATGTTGCCATTTGGCTCTCTATCATAAGAACCCACAAGCTTCAGTTCTTGAGGGTATTGTGAGTCCTTGATAGCGAGGGTTGCGACTAGATACACATCAGCCCAATCAAATCGGTCTGACCTGTCTTCCCAGTCTACAATCCCCATTTCTACAAAACCAAGAAACTTTGAACCGCCATCACTGGCTTTTTCTAGGTCATTAGGTCTAAAACGAGTTTGACTCATTTATTCCTCCTTGTATTTTAGGATTTCGTTAGATATAGCACTATACTCGAATGGGAGTACTTTTTGAGCTAGTGGTTTTAGTCGGGAACCGACTACACGCTCATCGTACGCTTCAAAAGAGATATAATACTTACCGTCCTCTTTAGATGCTGTAGTATAACCTATAACATCTGCTTTGGCGGCTAACGAGTATCCTAAGCCTCTTGGCAATTCTGGTCCTAGTTGAACCTTACCATCCTGTAACTGTGAAGTTTTAGAATGACTAACTAGAATGAGGTTTCCCCCTTTCTTTTTCATAAGGTCTTGAAAGCGTTTTATGACATCTAGATTTTTACGTCTAGCTTTGCCCCAATCCGCTCCCCATTGACCTTCTCCCATAGCCGTGATACCTAGTTCATGAATAACGGATTGTTCAATCCAACTATTCACTTCACCTATAGTATCAATAGCTATGGTATCATACGGAAGTTTATCCCACTCTTTAGAAATCCAATTATACACTTCTATCATAGAGTAGACAGCGAGTGGCTTTCCCTTTTCTTTTCCAGAGCGTATATTGAATCCCCTTTCTTCAGGTGGAACTACTTCATTTGAAGGTTGCCCGTTCTTTACTACTTGTTTACCTTCGTGTAGTACGGGTCTCATAGGTGCATTTAAACCAGTCACAGTGACGACGTTAGCGTCTTTGACAAAATCAGAACCTAAGTCTGTGTCAATTAGCAGGACGCCGTCAGCTCCTTTGGAGCTCCATCTACTTACAGCAGTGGTCTTTCCTGTTTTAGGTTGTCCTATAATTAGATATGTCAGTCCCGCTGGCATTAACGTCCAATCGGTTGACACTTTTCTTACTTCTATCAATGGATACCTCCTTGATATTTGGTGTTATTAGTGTCCCAAATTCGACCATATTTGGGTTCAGGCTGGTCCAAATGTAATCATAGTATGCAAGGTTTGCAACTATATTATATATTTGTGCCAATCCTAAAGAGACAATATGGTTCGTAGCAAATACTGTATGCTTCATCGAACATGGTGCTGGTGGGATTGTATGAGTTGGTACCCAAGTTTCTAAATAGTCATCATGCTTTGCAGTTACTGTAACTAGTTCAACAGATGTCGCTCCCATTCTCAAATCTAGAAAGAAATGAGGATTAGGTTGACTTTTCCACTTATTATAAACTAAAAGCCTTGATTCCATATCATCTGTACAGACAATCATCTTAGGTTCAGCTACACTATCAGGTGAAAAATTACTATTAGGAAGAAATTCTTGCCAATCTTCAGAATATTGCTGAAAAAGTCCTTGAGCGGCATCCGCTTTCGTATTTCCAGATTGTTCTAAAGGATAACAAGTGGTACTTAAATTATGGTCTTCAATGACATCACTGTCATAACCTATAACTTTACTCCATCCCATCATAGCTAATCCTTGTATTAAGAATGAACCTATACCGCCTAATCCTACGATTGTTATGGTATTTAGGGACTCTAATCTTATTAAATCCTTATTTCTAAGGAATCTTGTTTTTATTTTATGACCCATTCAACGAACTCCTTTAACATTGCGTGTGCCGCTTCTTCTGTTCCAAACATGGCAACGTCTTTAATACGTGTTGATTCTGCCTTTAATTGTTCTTCTTGTTTTCTTACTTCTAAATTCTCGTCTGCTCTAATGTTGTGTCGTATCCTTTTATAATCTTCAAATCCTCTTAAAAGCTCTTCAAGACTTATATTTCCTAAAGAACCTTGAAATCCATATGTACCGTGATTATGTCCTTCCAATATTCTATCTATTGCTGTACAAAACATATCCTCTGTAGGATAAGTTATTTTTCCTGCTATCAGTCCTTCTTGTGCCAGTTGTTTATCGTATAAATCCGCTACTTTTGGTAATTCACTAATCTTTTGCATAGTAATCTCGTCGATTCTATTACAAAAGTACTTCTTTTGTGGTACTGTCATCATAGACGTACTCCTTTTTATGTATGTGTTAGGGGGAATTGTATTTATAAGAAAATTTAGGGCACTGCGGCGGCGTTACACTCGCTGTCGTAAGATAGGGATGCGACCAAATCTTAGAGCAACAGTGCCCTGAATCCAAATATACTAGAGTTAGGTGTATAAAGTCAAGTAAATCATCTACTTATGGCTTAAACCCTGTACCTAGACTATCCATATAAGAATATGGGTCTACATTTGGACAATGTTTTCTTGCTTCTTCGACAAAATCGTGATGCGTGATAGTACCATCAACAAACTGTTGTGTAATCTCTTCCATCTTTTCTTGTTCCTTTTTAGGAATTTCTGTTTGACGGTCCCAAGAGTATTGGGGCATTAGAGTGGTTTGTTTTTTTTCGTCTATCTTTTCGATTTTCTCCATGTCTTCATACATACGATTTAATCCATAGCCGTTATAATAACCGCCATGTGAATAACCGGGAGAAGGAACCAAATTCAGTTGGTTATTTTTACCAACGTAGGTTATGGCATTTTTCTTCTTTGCCTTCTCTATGTATGTTGCCTCTGTTTTCCATTCTTTAGGAACGTCAAACTCGGCTCCTTGTTGCTCTACTGTACCTTCACAAAGATTTGTATAACCAAATCTATCTCGGTATGTTAAACAACAATCATATGGGTCACTAGCTGATGCTACAACAGTTGAGAAGAATATTCCATCTCCCTGTGCTTGCTCTCTAGCTGTATCCTTATCCGTTCCCGATAAGAATGCTCCCATATTATGGTGAGAATGTATAAGTCCTAAGTAACAATCCTTTAAATCAGGAAATCTCTTATAGACTTTCGGTAATAATTTACCCATCTTGTCTCCGTCAAGCTCTGTTTCAGTTCCATGTCCCAGATGTATCGGTTTAAAATAGACTAAAGAAGCGACTTTTGGAAAGCCGTTCTTTTCAGTCTCTATTATTTGATACCATGCTGGACCACTCCATTCAGTCGTCTTAAAACGATTCAATAGATATTTGACTTTGTTGTTCACTAATTCCGGTACTGTTATCGTGAATAGTGGGTCGGATTTTGTCTTTGCCATTAGTAGTCCTCCTTTTAATGGTAGTTAACAGTAGTTGTTCGTAATCATCTAGCCCTTTATAAGCAAAATAATTAGCCAGTCTAGTCATTGATTCGCCATATGCGTCATTTTCTTTATTGACTGTCCAACTATACATACTCCTCATGTGAGCTAAAAACTCTTCCGCTGTTTTGTTTTCAGAATGCGGACTTGTTTTTAAACGTCCACCTAGGCTAATATGTTTTGAAATTGTATTTACTATTTTACAATATTCATAATAACCGTTAGGGTCTCTCATATTCCTTAAATAATAATTTATACCACTTAGTATATCTTCTTTATTTAAATAAGAATATTGATGATAAGCTGTGTTATCTTTACCATGTATATGTCTATTAAACTCAAATACATCGGTTAGTTCACAACTATCATACCTAGAATTTCCAGCAGAGGAAATATCACGAAGTCTTGAACCTATCATTTCTCCTATAGGTCCATTCTCATGTGATGCCGTTCTTGTTGGACCATTTTCCCAAGGATTATCAACGTACCTTCCTTTATCATCCATAAGAGCTTGTGTTACTAAAGCTCCTGCCATTTGTTCTGAACAAGGTAAATAACTCCTTACTTTATCCAAAGCAAGGTAATATATATCTTGTATATATCTCATGGCTTGTTGTACATGATAAAAGTCTCTTTCTAGAGTATCATCTTTAACAACTTTACTAATGTATGATGCATAATAACAGTCTAACAATTTTTCTAATGAAAAGCCTTCCATTAATAATTGTTGTACCATTTCTGCATTTCTAGCTACCCATCTAGGAAAGGCTATTAGTCTGATTCTTTTTGTTTCTAAATCATTTTGAAAATTGTAAAATAGATTTATTTTCGCTAAGAACATAGCTAATGGTATTTCCTTTCTAGCCCATAAAGGCATTATCCGCCAAGATGAATGTGCATTATTGATATTCCAATATGCGTCATTCGAGGTCCATGTATTTAGAAAGCTCTGAGTTACTGGTACCAATGAAATTAGATTTCCAGTTGATACTGTTGATGACCATGCGTTTGCCCAGCCGCCTAAACATGGATTACCGTCTCTTCCTACATGAGGATGACCGCTAAAAGCTCCAGTTTCAGGATATTGTAATGCCCTTTCAAGCACTCTCTGTCTTCTATTTCCATAGAGAGACTTTATCATTCCTTCATACCATGATGGTTTAACATAGTCAGGTAATATTCTAACTGAATTAGTTTCTGTTGACAGATGTAAAGAATGTGGTAAAAGGGTATAATTTACAGAACCTCTAAATTTAGGTTTTCCTACTCTAATCCTAAAAGACGCAAAAGGTCTTGATGGATTATCACTGTTTCTTGAAGTACACATATCATGTATATCCAATTTTTCAGCGTAATGTCTTGCTGTATCATAAGCTTCGTTACTAGTATAGGACATATCATGATATCTTGCATTCATTAATAGCCATTTTCTAATAAATAAAGCTTTTTGATGTAATAGATTCATCTTGAATCTCCTTATTATCATCGTAGGCTGGACAGCTATTAACTATCCAGCCACACGAATCTATTGGTCTCCGCTAGTCAGCCAGATGTAACCTTATCTGTTACGAAAGCGACAAAGTCGTCGTCCCGTAAGCAGGTGGTTGCATCGCCTTTCTTGGCGTTGACATTGATTGTGGTGTTGTCCAAAGACATACCAAGGGCTTCAGCTAATCCTGCTGGATGTTCTGCTTCCATGGTCTTTACTACACCGCCAAAGGTTTGTACTAGTACTTTAGCCATACTTAATGACTCCTTTGATGTCAGGGGTTATGAAGATTTCTTTCGAGGACGTCCCCTTTTAGGCTTTACAGTTCCTGCCTTGTTAAGTCCTTCGAAAGAAAGTTGTATTTCATTTACAATGTGATGTAGTTGCTGAATCTGTTTCAGTTGTCTACGTTGAGCGTACCAAAGGGCACGTTGCCCCCTATTCCATGGTTTTAAGATGTTGGAAATCATCCTTATAATGCGTTTAAACATTATAGCCTCCTTTTACAGGGTTAGTTGTCTTCTATTTCGTTGACATAGTCCGGTTCAAAACGGAGACGATACTCATCGGGGTCTTCTTGGTGAGAGCAGTTTAGGCATAAAATGCCAAGTTCGGATTCATCGCCTGTATTAGGCACGATGTATTCTTCGAAAACTGTATTTACTGATTCACATTCTGAACACTCCACTCCAGCATCGTCGCCGCCTATCGGAACTGTGTCAATTTTCTTCGTCACGATGTAACTGTGTTAAAGCCTGTTGTCTCCAGTAATTAATCTGTTCTTCCAGACTATTTACTTTAGAGATATGATATCTACTTATCATTATTAATGTGAAGACACTCATTAACAATAACATATAACCAATCACTAATAACAGGTCTAGATAATCACTAAGAAACAAAAAGCCGTCCATATTTACTCCTAACTATACTTGTTAGTTGCAAATTTGGTAGCAATACGCTTTTTATCCTTAACGCATTTCTTTAACACTCTTGTTGGTATAAAATGAGCTATCGCAGATTTTACTCTGTAAGGTGTCTCTACGTTTAGCAAGAAATATGCTAATTGACGCATTTGTGTCTTACGAGATGTTACTGCTTTATGCGGTTTTATTCCCACATATCTGCAATAGATGCCCATAACCATTTGATAAGTAAGAGCTGAATGCTTTTCACGTAATATTCTCTCGAACATTCCATGAGCATAGTTCTTACCTAATGCTGTGATTAACCAGTTGATTCTACTTAAATGATATTGAGGAACTGATGCTCCTTTCATGTATCTCCATAAATATTGATGACCATTAATTAACATGGTATCAGTATTAGCGGCGATAAACATACGGTCGTACATTTCATGACTATCACTGTTATGTTTGATAACAGGAATCTTTATCTCTGATTCCTTTTTACCGTCAGCTTTTGCTATAAGCTTTAAAGCCATGTGACGTCTATGACCATCTACGATAGTCATGTCATTAGCTACAACGATGGGTACTAGTAAACCATTATCCTTGATATTATTTGCTAATATCTCTGTCTTATTCTCCCTTGAAGGGGGGTTGTAAGGTGATGGTACTAGGGTATTTAAAGGGGTTAGTTGATATCTCACTTTAACTCTCCTTATTAGCTAAACAAACGAATGGTCCATTTTCATCTACATCGACATCCCATTCCTGTTCAACTTGTTCTTTGATTTCATCAACTGCTTTCTCCAGTGAATGTTCATGATTCTTAAGTAGAGCGTCTATTTCAGAAAGACTCATACTTTCGACTTCTTCATGAGACATCTGAAGCACATCTAGGACGTGCTCCAAATATCTCTTGACTTTGCCCATTTCTAGGCTAGACCAAACTGTGCTCTCGCACGTTCGTAGGCTTTCGCCTTAGTCCTTGCTCTAACCGTAATTAAAGCACAATTAATAATGAAATACCATTTAATGCGTGGTTTCATATTGAACTCCTGTTAAGGGTTGGATAATTAAACTTATCAAAGCAGAGGATAGTTTTCTCACTCTACAACAGCACACGGTCCGTGCCTTTACCATTGACTAATTAGTTTATTTGTCTGGGCGTGTAACACGCTACCAGTAGATTGATAGTCAATCAACCTATTTGCAAATCGCAACCGGTTCCTTTACAGTGAGTATGTATAAAGAATACCGAGCTATGAACTCGGCTGGATACTAGACCACCGGTAATGTTATAAGAGAGTGTAGGATGGTCTGTACCTGAGT
>Ga0315334_10000960_pt1 | contig 17728 bp, 4 predicted proteins | sample M150034915metaG_FD_205555 | JGI IMG/M metagenome (GOLD analysis project Ga0315334, IMG submission 205555) | Ammonia-oxidizing marine archaeal communities from Monterey Bay, California, United States - M1 500m 34915 | ecosystem: Environmental > Aquatic > Marine > Intertidal zone | place: USA... | reverse complement strand
CGCACCGACGGACGCACCGACGGATGAACCCACTGCTCCACCCACTGACGCGCCAACGTATGCTCTGTGCGTCGGTCTATCCGAATGGGCGACAGCGCAAGGTTTGACCGCGCTTGGCTTCAAAGCCTCGGATGGGTCCGCTCGCTACTGCTCAACAAAGAACAATGGTGGACAGTCCAATTGCGATTCAAGATACCAGTCAGGCAGTCAAAATACCATCGGAAAACCATGCCTTTACAACAACGGAACCGGGATATGTTCAGGTAATCAAGACAACACAACTTGGGGCAATTGTGACACTGCAGCACCGACGGACGCACCCACTGGCGTACCGACGGACACACCCACTAGCGCACCGACGGCACCAACTCTTGCACCGACCTCGCACCCAACTTCGAGTGATGTGTATGATTTCGACCTCCAAACACTGGCGCACTATGATTGCAACATAGCAACTCTCAACGTGGTGGGTTATTCCACCCCAACTGGTATAGCGACCAGTGTCGGTGGCACTTACTTATCTGGACGTCGAAACGTCGTTTATGTGTATACGAAATGGGCATGGCCTATCTACGCATCGCAGTGGAACACCTACACGTCTACGTACTTTCCGTGGGCAAAAGCGGACAAAGACGCGCATTACAACGTTGTGATGAGTGCAGAATACACGAACGAAACGGGCATTCAGATTGAGCGAACGGACGGGTTTATTCTGATCGAGCATGAAGAGGAGCTGTACCCAGTGGTGCAATTTTACGCATCAACGATGGCGACGGATGGACTAAGTACGTCTGACGACCCCGATTTAAAATTATTAACCGCAGACGGACGGCTTCTGGACAAAGACGCGCTACGATTCTGTGATCCTGCATTTTCGTTAGCCCCGACTACGGCTCCGAGCACGCCACCACCAACCACAGGCATTCAGACTGTGGCAGTCACAACACCAACTGTGGCCGTGGTCGCGGACAAAGGAATACACGAACGCGAATGGTTTTTACCGTTATTGATAGCGTTCCTTACCTGTGTTTTGCTATATGGTGCGATGCGTTTAGGTGTCTTCGGACCAACGGTTAAGGCCGCCAAAAAATACGTCCGGGAGCAGAACCAGAAACAGAACCGGAACACAAATGCAAAATACGGAGAGAATGTCCGATTAGTGTTCGGTGCAGCATAAAAATCGTCTGACATTTCAAATAATTTGATCAAAAAATCCGCACAATCGTATATATACCTCATCCCTGAAGCGGCTTTCGATATCATTGTGGTGACCGTCGTTCAACCAGAAATGATTTTTTTTCGGGCATGCACACAGATCGTATAATCGTTCCCCGTGCGTGAAGGGCACAACGTGATCCTGGCGACCATGAACAAAAAGTGTGGGAACATTATGTTGTTGAATTATGAACGACTCATTGTCGAAAAGGTCGAAAATATTGTGGAGGGTATTTGACACCACCCGAGCAATCGATCGAAACCCCGATTCAACCACAAGTCCGCTTACTTCGTCCTGAAATTTGGTCGCAACATAAATCGCTGGCGCGGAGCCCAGAGAGCGTCCCCAAACAATGATCGGCAGCCCCTGTTTTTTGACGTACGCGAAGACGGTGTTCGCGTCAGCGTAAACGTTTTCCTCGGATGGCTTGACATCGTCTAACGTTTTATGTAAACCATATCCCGCATAGTCGTACGAAATCACTTCCACACATAATTCCTTGGATATATCCTGCAAATAATCCAAAACAGTATGTAAATCCTCAGCGTTTCCGTGGGAGTAGAACACGATTGCGCGCGGAAGCACCGCGGTTTTTACGTGAACGTATGGGATAGAATAGTGTTCTGAATCAGTTTTTAATAATTTTATTTGATCATCATTCTTACCATCTATTGCAATATTTACCCCGGGGAACACATAGCCCTCGGCGGCCTTTGTGGCGACGGACCCCATCTATTATTATTTGAATTCCGCGCGCTAATTATATATTAACATATGTAAAAATACATAGCAAGTATAGTAGTGATGGGTATTCTCGAACCGTCCGTTCTGACCCTGTTCCAAGGATGGGGTCGACTGTTGGCGTTTTTGGCAGGCGCGACACAGTTAATCGTGTCGATCGAATCGTGGATCGATGAAAAGGGTCCTTACCAGAACAATGCATTATTGCACGCCATGTCTCTGGTGGCCGGATTCTGGTTCACCGCTGAGATGATTCTGGTACCGAATTATGTATTTGGCAGTTTTGTGAAAAACTCCAGCATGCTTGCTGCCCTGAGAATCCCGTGGGGGTTGGCAATGAGCGTGTTCACGTTCATGATGGTGGGCGTCAAACATCACTCCGACATGCTGGACAATGATCTGATCAAATGGTCCCGATACACGTTAGTAGGGCTTGCAATGGTCATCAGCAGTGTGCATCTGTGGGCCAATCCCAAGCACGGGGTCCATCGACTATTCGACCGACCTGAACGGAAACTCTGGACGTACCCAGATACGTCGTCGCATGGCTACATGACGAAAAGATGGTACGAGGAGAAAATCGTACAACAGGTCAACTTTGGCGGATTCAACATTAACTTTTTTTTTGGGCTCCCGTTATTGGTCTGTCCTGCAATTGCAATTATGGCAGAAACACGTGCGTTGCAAGACGGGCCGGAGGAAGACGTGATTGTGCACGCTGCGACCATCACCATCACCATCATTCTCATTTGTGACGCCTTTTTTTTTATGATTGATCGAAATCTGCGACCGATTCATCAAGCGACGTTATGGGTGCATCTGTACGTCGCAGCGCGTGCGGCAGAAGAGTACGGAAACTGGGTGATGTTTGCTGCAATCGCGCCCACTGTTCCATGGGTTTTGATCGAATTATGGGGTTCGGGTGGTAAGCTGTTCTTCGGATATGGTGCCGCCGCGAAACACAATTTTTTCAAAGAACAAAATCTGTACCGTACACTATATCGTTTTTTCTATATTCTTGCGGTGTGGTGCGGCGTATTTGCGATCGTGTGCTGGGTTGTGGGCTGGTATGGCGAATGGATCTCTTTCGACATCGATAACGGAACGTTGGTACAAAGCGTGATAGATATTATGCAGGCCATTGAAGAACAGATCACCACCTTCATCATGAACGTGTACAAGATAATAAATAAATTAAGCATTTGTGGCGCATTAGATATCGATCAGAGTCTCATCGACCCCGGACTGCTGGACGACGTTACATTCACGGATCTGGGCAAAGTCGGAGCCGCCTCGATCTTCGCTTACGTAGAGGCCGGATCCACATACTTACAATTCACGGATTCCATACAGACAGCAAATTGTTGCACATGTAATATGGAACGGCCACAGGGTTGGGCAGGTCTAGAGTTCCTAGAATCAGACTGCGACGCGACCTCGGCAACAGATTGTGCACAAAGCGACTACTTCTTGACCTCGATTCTGAACCAATCCCTTCTGGTCGACAGCGTTTCCGATGTACTCGATAACTTCCCTAAAACCTGCAAACAATCCGACATTCCTCCTCCTAGCGACGACGTTAACGACACGGAGGATCAGGAGATGATCGATGACCTGGCGGCGTGGACGACGCTCCAGGAAACTATGACCAACGAAGTGGATGCAGATTCCCAAAAAGTTCAAGAAAGTCCGCTCGCATCAAAGTGGGACCCAGACTGCGACGGCGACGACTGCTTGACAGATGTAGAGCAGTGGGAAGACCCGAATGCCGACTCCCAAGCGGGGGCCACGACCTGTGCAAAAGTACAATGTGGTATCGTTATTGCTGCGCTTGCGGGTGGGACAGTGGCCAGTTTTATTCCACTCATTGGTCCACTAGTGGGAACCGCCGCCAAAACGGCGGCCCGCGTGGTCTTTGAACTCTTTAAATTCGTCGGTAGGATGAAGCGTTCATCGCGGCGATCCAATTACAAACGTAAGAAATTCCGCATCGTACGTAAAGCTTTTGGAAAACTGTTTGACGTTGGCAAAAAAGCTGCTGGCGCTGCTGCTGGCGCTGCCAAAAGCGGAGCGAAAAAAATGATCGGTACAACAGAGGATTTAATCTACGCGTTTATACCGTTATTCGCGCTCGGCTTCGTTTCGATTTTCACCGCGTTCTGGGAACGAGTAGAATCGAAAGAAGCAAGACCTGCACTCAAGGGAATGATGATGGGGCTCCTGTTTGCAAACTTGGTCGGGGCAGGACTGGCCACGTTTATCCCGTACATCGCCAAGGTGATTGCAAAGGCACTCCCTGAAGAAATTGTGCAAATCACTGTCGAGGAAGAACAAGGATGGTTGTGGATAAAATACGCCACGTGGTTCAGTGCGGCGTCTTGTTTTTTTTGGGGGCTGTCTCTGTTATTTGACAACGCACACGACAGGGCGGTTGTTCCCATTACTCCTGTCGCCGAACCTGTTGCACCGAAAGCTGATCTGGAAACCTCGTCCAAACTTCGCATCGCGAAAGTTTTTCGTAAACCAGGGCAGAAAACGAAACCACTCGGGAAGAATCCTTTTGTCCAATCTTATTTTGACAACGCAGATTGGACCGCGAGGGACCAGGCAGAGTGGATAAACAACCTGCTATGGCTGACCCCAGTGATCGTGATCACAGCCATGGTATTTTACAACGGAACGCCGATTTTCCGTGTATACAGCAACGTACGGCCAGAAACCTGGGGCAACATGACCACCATGTCAGCCGAGGAAGGAATTCAAGAATCGTTGGCTGGTTTCGGCGACGAGGAGAAATCCAAAACGTTGTGCAGTGTTGTTGGCGTTTTCGTGCAGGGGCTTATAGCCGAAGCAGCTCGGACGGTTGGTCAGTCTGTGATCAAAATGTTCGATACTATCATAGTCTGGTTCAAGACAGCATTCTACCAACTCAGACTACTCCGCGATCTCCTTCGATTTTTACCGGAGCTAAATATCGACTTTTTGGTCGACAACACGTCCTTGTGGTTCGCATTCGGGTGCCCTATGTTGGCGGCAGCTATCAGCGTTTATGGGGTATTGATAAGCATATTACCAGTCGCCCCGCTCTTGAAGAGTTTGACCAATATTGACTACTTGCACTCTGTGCAATATCTACTGGGCGTGGGCGGACTTTCTCTCGCTCTGACAATGTACGGGATTTCTGGCGTGATCGCGAGCGTCCCGATACCTATCATCAGTTTCGATATACGGACAACAAATGTGTTATTACATGCAGTGATCTGCAATATCCTTGTCCTCGTTAGCTATCTCAATTACATGTTTAATGCTCGGGTTCCTCTGTACCCCAAAAATAATTAAAATAGAATTCAAAAAATAATTCGCCACACTTATTCTAAACAACCATGTTGACTCTGCAAACCGTGTGTTCACACTGCTCTGTATCGTCGACGCATTTAGCGGTAGTGGTGCCATGATCGCTCACGGACAAACAGACGAATTCCGTGATACATGATGTTAACTCTGTAATACCAAGTGCCATCAGACCCAACTCTGCACAGAGCGGCACGGACGAGTCGATCACGACGCTGGAATCGTACATGAGATCGTCCTGGATGGTCGCACACTCCACGGTTCCGATACGGTGAACCGGTTTTAAATCGTCGATCGTGGTAACTTCAATGCCATTGATATGAACCTCGGTTCCGATCATCTCTTCTTGATGCGACGGATCCGAGAAGATCTCCAGGTATTTGATTTCTTGAAACGGGATATCGATCTCAATTTTAACCGTGTACGCGTTCACTTTAGAGCCGGATTCATCCCAGCGTTCTGGACGTCTTATCAAGCACTCGTTGTCGCAGTTTGACAGACGATCTGGAGCTTTGGTAAAGTAGGTTTTTTTATGGTCTGCCAGGCTGCAATCGAAGTCGCAGCAAGCGGAGTCGCAGTGCGCTTTCCATGTGCTATCACAGCCTGAATGAAAAGCATCAAACCCCGTGATCTCATTATCGGCCAAACGGTATCCGTCGCTTTCGATCAAATCGTTGGTTAGCGTGTTCTCCTCCCCATCCCAGGTGGAGTCGAGCTCGTAACAATGGTGTGCGTCCTCTGTCGAACGAATTTTGTTCTTTATGCTATGCCCGTTCACACCAATTTCTGCTATTCGCCATCTCTGAATGTCGCAATCGTTCGTGACAAATGTATGGTTGCTATCCATACACTTGTCACGGTGTTTGCGTTTCAATGCTATCGTCGTTCTACCGTCATCCTTGGGCGTAATAGGTTTTTCCAATTTCGGCAGACAAAACTCGCGTAATTTGTGTTTATCGCCACCAATTATATTGTTCTTCAGTGTCAACTTGTTCAAGCGATGTAGTGCAAATACATCTGCAATGTCTCCATTAAACTCGGTATTTTCCAAATGAAGTTCAGTTAATTTCGCAGGGTTAAGTGATAAGGAATCGATGAAATTGCCACCCATCATGGTGTTTCTAATGGAGATTTTTTCTGTACCTGCATATCCGCGCCTCCCGACCCATTCACAGTGTCGTGAAGTGCCCAAATCTACCGCGGTGATTGAGCCCCCTTCATTGATGAAATCGAGATAATCTTGAGACCACGGTCGATAATTCATACACGAGTTTCGAGTATCCCGCCCACCACACGATAGGCTAACAGAAGGCGCATGATCATGTGGTACATGGCTATGTGGTACGTGATTATGATAGAAAGTAGGACTGTTCGTAGGACTGTTCGTAGGATCGGCCGTAGGAGAAGGAGGGGGCGTCGGGGCAACGTATGGGGTAAAGGGTACGCCATCAACTCGTGCATCGTTACGGCAATTGTTTTGATGCCCGGCATTTCCTTCCGTCACAGGGCACACTTCAGGATCTCCTTGATCACAATCTTTGCAAATACAGAAAACGGCACTTTCAGACTGGCAACAGTGTTCCCGGATTTCCCCAAGGAACCTCTCATAGCATATATCTCCATCCGGACAATCACACGTGGTGCCAAAATGTGAGCCTGGGACTGTGCGCATTGTGTCCTTGGTGTAAGCACATAGAGCATTGTAGTTGTGCCCGTAGTTGCAGAGTTCTTTGTTGATTTGATCCCATTGCCCTTGAAATCGAGAAACCTTAAGAGCATTGTACGCGACGGTCAACACATTCGGATCATTTACCAAACAAATATCTGGGTCGTAGTCTGCAGTACCAGGATCATAACATCCTTGGACGGCGCCCCAAGGATCCCACACACCTACTGGTACGTTAGGATAACGACAGGAGTCGTCCCACGGGTTATCGCGAATACAGGAGTCGTCCCACGGTATTTCAATAACTGGTAGCGGTGACGGCAGTGGTGGGTCCGGCGGCGGCGGCGGCGGTGGCGGCAGGGAGGCAACAGGTGTACACACAGTAGGAAGCGTGGTGCATCCCATGAAGGGCATGCACGACTTCGCGCCCGACGTACACTGTTCGCATGTTTCATGACTGAACGGGCCCCAGCCCTGGGACGTGCACTTTTTCCAGGTCGCTCGGGAGGCATAGGACACTTGTTTTGTACGCGCCGATAACAGGCGCCTTAGGCGACGCTGTTGCGATGGCTGCGGTGGCTGCGGTGGACACATGCATATCCGCTCATGATTTGCCCCCAACCCAAACTGGCCACGACCGTCTTCATACTCAAACTCACCGCTATCCCACAAAGGACCGCCGCTGTAGGTCGTCGTGGGCGGGGGGAGGAGGTTACCGTAGGTACTCAGACATCCCAGAACCCCCCCATGGATGTCTAACTCAGTGGTAGAACCAGCATATAGTTCAGGACACGTCGGGGTGTGGGAGGTTAGTGCTTCCATAAAGCACCCGCCACCCAGCTCGAGCCCGGGGATGTCGTAGAGATCTCCAAGTCCCAGCTCATGTACCCCGGCCTGACAAGTGGCCCGATCAGTGGTATTATCGACCGGGTAGCAACCCTGATCGGCACAGGTAACATTTGCAGGTATCAGCTTAAATTCTGTGACCGGTTGCGGTGTTGGCGGTGGCAGGGGAAGAACATCGGTACACTTGGGCCTGTCTGAGTAATCCGAAACATTACACGCAGCGCAACCACTACATTCTGGTTTCGTGCAAAACGGAACAGTAGAAGATAAAGAACAAGCATCGCTCGCGCATTCACAGGGAGGTCGTTCGACGCATCCATCCGTCCAACCACACACTGGCCGATTTTTAAAAAAAACAGACTCAGGATATTGAACGACGGCCATGCACTCGGCGTAGGTTGCTTTGTTGGTGCAATTGGCACCGTCCGGAAGCAAATCCAGTTTGGGATACAGTTCATAACACTTGTTGGCTGGGGTTTCAAATGGCAGTATGGAGTGAGAAGTAGACATTTCACACAGGTAGTCTCCAGTGCCGATTATTCCTGGGTAGTGTCTAAATTCACCCCCTGCGTTTTCACATTCGGCTTGGACCGTGTAGTCGTATGGTAGATGGTCGTTGGTCCTGACCCCCGTCGCCGCCGCGACGTACCAGCCCTCGCTGAACTCGATCGCCCCCGCTGGTATGTCGCCATTCATATTGTGCTCCCAACGAGGGGGGGAGTAATCCCTGCCCTGCGGCAGATGATTATTGTCAACGCAAAATTGGTGGTGACCCTGTTCTGGGGCGCATCTGCTGTACCCCATGCTGGCGGTACAGGTTGTCCCCACCATCTTTTGGCAGGACCCTTGTTCCGGGCGATCGTCGTATTCGAGCGGGGCGTCGACATCGCACCCGATGGAGTCGCAGCACCATGAATTATACCCCCTCAGATGGGCCTCAGCGTGTCCAAGTGAGTGAGTCCATGTCTTGTGGAAGACCCATGGGTGTTCTGGCGGGCATTTTGTCACACCATCCCACAACCGAGCCGGATCGTTCGCCATTGTTCCTGTCCCATACGCGGCGTGGGAGGGGTCTCGTAAGGTGCCAACTGTTTTTTTACAACAATGTTCCATTGTGTCACAGCCTTTGTTGTATTCAGTCACCTGTCCGTCGTCACTCAATACCCTTTCATAGTGGGCATCTTCCCAGCCAACTGGGCACTTTAGTACTCTGGCAAAACATCGCTCTTTGAACATTGAACCCTTGCAGAACACGTTTGTTTTGGGGGGCTCTGGCGAACCCGTAAATCCGATTTTCTGAATGTCGGTTGGCAGAGTAAGTTCTCCTCCAAACTCCTGCAAATTCGCGTCAATTTCAATTAATGCGGGCAGTTTACTGGCCAACGTATCCAACCCACTGGATAGAAACGCTCGCGTTCCACCAAACTTGAGAACTGTCACCCCACTGGCTGATACGGACGCGAGGAGCGCGTCCAGGTCAGCATCAAACCTGGGATTATTTGAAATATCCAAATATTGCAATGACTCCATGTCATTCCAGTTCCAATTCTCAGCGAATCCTTGCAAATCGTTCCCAGAAAGATCCAAATGAATAATCTTATCAGTATTCAGTGATAGTGGAACCCGTCCCGTAAACTGATGTTGATCGTCACCCGTGTCATGCAAATCGACGTGTTCGAGGTGGGGGAAGCGGGTAAAATTGATGTTAGTGAGCGCGCCACTCATGTGGGTATCCGATATAACCAACCGTTTCAGATAGGGCATGACAGAATACGAATGTTGCCACTGTATGGAGTCGATAGATCCGTCGTCGCTGAATGATATTTTAAGTCCGTCGGGGCGTAATAAGTCTGCCAAATTATTTTGAAACGGTGTATTGACGAGTTCCAGCGTTTCGAAATAATACATCTCACAGTAGTTTGGGTGGGACGGATCCGTAGCCCCTGTGTAGCAAGCGGCGTACGCCGCCTCCCCCGGCAGTTGTACTCGGAAATCAATTGCTTTGATGTTGCACGGCACCATGTTCACTAAGTTCGTTATTTTGACGGAATGAGTTCTCCCTTTCAGCCGAAAATAGGGGTCGTTGTCGTTGTTCTCATCTTCAACATCCAGCCAGATACTCTTCACGTTGTCGTTGTCTGTCTTAAAATCACACAGCTCGACGGTATTGTATTTCGTATCGTCTTTTTGGGCCGAGATTTCATTGGTGGAGTCTAGAATCCAATTCATGTTAAAAGTACGCCCTTCAGTACATATCGTCGAGGTTGTCGAGCCGCTAAAGGGGCAATCCTGCTGGTTTCGGATAGACCACACTTCTTCCTGCGTTCCATAGACCCCGTTCAAGTAGTAGGGATCAGTCGTCGGCATATGTTCGCCGCGCGTAACTCTAACCGCGGCGCTTAAACAAAAAAGGAGCGTGGAAATCATTTTTAGACAGTTACCAAAATAGTCCACATAAACTATATATAAATTTTATGAGAACTCTGTACAACCGTTAATATGAGTTTACCCAGCCTTTCATTTACGACAGTCAAACAAAAATATACACGCGTTGGTGTATCTGAGGAGGAGGTTCACATACAAATCCAAAAAGGCCAACAACGTTTTACCCTGATAGCGGTCGTGGCGGTTGTGGTAACGATTGGCGTCGTCGTAGGCGTGACCCAGGCAGCAGTAGAAAAAGAGACACCGGGGAGCTCGGGCGGCGGCGGCGGCGGGACCCAGACAGTAGTAGACGATACGATAGGACTACCAGCAGGGATTCCTTCAAACTTTCCTGCACTAACCGGATGGAACATAGGCCAAAAAATATGCCTAGAGCATCCCGGTCCGGACGACATTACCACAGCCGGCAAGGTCCACTCATGTCCCTGCGACAACGACGAGAACCCGTGTAAGGAAGGCTACACGTGTAACTTTCTCAAATCCACGGACACTATCGGTAACATGTGTATAAAGCCATATGGAATTAACTGCGTAGACACCGATGACGAGACGTTTCACTGCGCCGATTGTAACACGCGAGCGGATGGTGCTTGTACCAGTGACTTGGTACATTATTGCTTAGACGATAATACCTGCGCAATGACCTGTGGGGCGATAAATGTAGCTCGTACGACACCAGCGTTTTTTGATTACCCATGCGGATGTGTCCAACAGAGCGGCAACCGTTCCGACAGCAGCTCGTGCCCCGAGGGACACATATGTTTAAATCCCGGAACCGAGACATCGCAGTGTTCATTTAAGTGCAAACATCGTTTCGGATACAACAGCCCATTCGAGTATGATTGTGGATGTGACGGGGGCGTTGGGGCGGTCAATCGTTGCGCTCCTGGGTTTAGTTGCAAGGACAGCAAAAAATGTGAAATGGAGTGCGACTACTACTTACGACCATCGTTCCAAGATTACGAATGCAAAGGGCATATCTACGAGGAGAATGAGTGCTTGAAAACGCACAGATACAACGAAGCGACCCAAATGTGTGTATGGAATTCATGCGGTCAACCCGATGTAAACGAGTGCCATTGTCATACGGGGAACCCCTGTTCGCCCGGGTTCGAATGTGTCAAGGATCCTACCACCCCATTCTCAACGTGTACGAAGGGGTGTGGTGTCGTCCCAGACGGAGACTTCAACTCCGTATATGCCTGTCCTGGTTGTACTCAGGACTACGTAGTGAACCAAACACTTGAGGACGAGCTATACAACGACGGAACCGACACGTTCTTCAACCCCTGCGCGAAAGGGTATCGTTGCGACCCAGGAAGCGGATGTACATACATTGACGGTCCCGCTGGGTTTACCCAAGGGTTTGACGAGACTGAAGTGTGCCTAACCGACGGTACCACTGGATTTCTGGGCTACGCGCACTGGAGACTGATCCCTGATGATCCCTTATGCGCAGGGACTGAAGAACTTACTGACCGTCGTTGTATCACAGACTCTGACGCCAACTTGGCGGCAGGGAGCAGTCTTGCATGCACTTGTGCAGACATACACAATATCTTAGACCCTAATACAGGATGCAGTCCATTTTTACAACACACGACTTTTGGTCGGAATTTGTTATTCGACTTTCTACCAGCTGAGGGATCACAGAATGGCAAAAGAGGTATCCTCACTACCGAATTCCTCGTACCCGGCGATGATACCCTATGTAATGGAGATATTACAGGAACATCTACCACCCTTACAAACTTCCACAAGATGTACGCGTTTGAACGGGATGAAGGAGGACCCCCTAACTCACGCGAAGAGCGTTTTTCCGATATGATGGACGCTGGGGTAATTACAACTGAAGGCCTCAATGGCGAGGGTAGCCTTGCGGAGGCGGAGTGCATTAAATTCAAAACACATAAAACCGGCCTCTACCGTAAAGGTTTCGGTGACTTCTCGCAAGCGGATCGAATTGCGGACTACTTCATGGGAGGTCCCAGTGATCTGCGCGACGCAGCTGCGTTTGAGCGCCTCCGTGACGACATTTATGAGAACGAAGTCTATTATGGAGACCCGACGGCCCCCACCAATATGTATAAAGAGAGTCAGTTTGCCAACGATATGGAACAGCAACGACTCACGCTCTATGAAGTAATAGTTCGTTATGTGAAACCAGAACACATTGTGAAATGCGGTGAATTGCCCGGCGTGCTTTACAGTAGCAAAAAAGAAAAACTGGCCCGCCCGTACAAGAGTATTTTTGCAGAGTTCATGACCAACCTTAGCAATACTCCGTTGACCGGTGGTGCGAACACTGACGATTACACTCCAGAAGCATACTATAAGGAAACGAACGATTACGTAAAAGAGGTCACGCATTCTGGCTTCACCTCGAAAGAGATGGTGAAATGTAATGCAACGGTAACCTGCCCCGGTGACTGTTGCAGGGACTGGTTGTTCGACTCCTGGGAAGCTTTCAGGGACAAATACACCACCATTAAGGACAGTGTCTCGAATAAAGAAAAGTCATGGTCCGCACTGGATGTTTTATTATATGAGCTGAACCAGGGTATACCATACGATTTCCAAGTAACGTCGAAGAATTGGCAAGATCAACTATGTATTTGGAATGGCGTGGCAGCACAACCAATTGGTGTCACCAACGTTCAAGGGAGTGTTTTGAAAACCGACCGTTCGGGAAGCACGGGATCTCTCTGCTTGGACTGCCGAATTGAAGGTGCGGACGGTACGGCGTGTAAAGGTTCAACTTGCTCAACAGCGGTGGAAGTCTCCATGTTTGAAGCGACGAGGGGCGAGTGTGGGAGACAACCCAATCCCAATAAATGCATGTGCCAACACCCCCGCGAAGCCAAGACTTACGAAGATCAACACGGAGTCTTCCAACTGCATTGGTCGTCATGGGAATCGAATATGGTTCGCGATACAAATGGAGACAGTGCTGGACAATGCGGTAAAGCAGTCAAATGTTATGCAAATCCACACCAAAGCAGTAGTTTTTCAGATCCCACAACGGCCACATTGGAGGACAATGACTTCTCTAAATTTCAACCATATGAGTACTTCGCAATCGGGTCGTCCATGGAAGCAACGTGTAAATGCGGCTCTCCCTTTTACTACAGTGCCAAGACAAACCAATATGATTATTGCGAATCGTTAACTGCCGAAAACAAAGAAAGGACAGATTTAATCCGTTGCGAAACCAACCAATTCCTTGCGGAGGTTATTCCACACGGAAACCACTATCCGCGCGCGGTTGACATTGTTTGTGACTGCACCGGTGGCGCATATTATGACGTTGAAACGCAGACGTGTCAAATGCACAAATGCATTCCGAAGCACAGTGGTAAAGCGTGGAGTGATGCAACAGGAAACGTACTGGAAGCTGGTAAAAATCCACCACAATACTCTAATGATGATCTCGATGTACATTACGACGTCGATTCAGAAATGGACAAAATGCTAAAAAGAGAGCAGAACTCTGTAAACGGGCAATGTGATACGACGACAACAAACTGTGTGTGCTCCTGTCGAATAGATGAACGGGAAGCTGAAAAAGATGGAGTCGACCCGGAAGAGGGTCAACTATCGAAAATCACGTCCTACTACGGAAACCTCTGTCAACACAAACTTACGTGTACCGACCACAATATTCCTGGCAAAAATACGACCTCTCGACCAATTACTGGTGCATCCGGTATAAACCCAGAAAGGGAGTGCGTGTGTGCAGAGGACGATGAGGAAGGCAATTTCATACAAGCTGGATTCGCTGGGGAAAAATGCCAACGTTACTACGACTGCCACGATGGCTATCTCGAATTTGACGATTCACAGGCACGAGAAGGACCCAGATGCCATTGCCACCCGCACTCCCTGGATCAACTGACTTTAGATCGTATGGACGAGTCCGTCAGCGATTTCACAGAGAAGTACCTGGCTTACTTTAATTCGGATGAAGATATCAGATTGAAGCAAGACTTTGTGCAAGCACGGCGGCGTTTATTGCCAGGGTATTGGGAATCGGACGACTGCGATTCGGAATACCACCATTGCGTTTTTGGCAAAGTCGGTGATAGTACAGAGTGTCCACTAGGACAAGACCAATGTTGCATATGCTTTTCACAGTGGACTGGCGAGTACTGCGATGTGCCTTGTGGGTTTATGTGTACAACCGACCCCGCGCGCTCGAAGTACTCAGGCTCATTCAACTCGGACGGAGAACTTTGGCGTGGCGGAGAGTGGATGGCGTACGTGGACCCCGAAACCGGTTCTTGTATGTCGCGAAATTTGGACATTTTTAACGATGCCGAGTGCGCTGACGGATCTTGCGCCCGATCAAATGTATTCGGTGCTACCTTTCTTGGCGTTAAGCGACAACTTGAACGGGGACTTCGTTGTGGTACGGGTGATGATCCTTGGCTCGATTTATTCGATCAAAATTGCAAGACTTTTGAGGCTGTTGCGGTAGGGGGTACCTACGCTGGTCCGGATAAAATATTCCAGACGCCCACACAAACACAATTCATGGAATATACACGGAATTTCGATACGAGCGGTGCGATTGTATGGTTGGACACCACCGATGCCACTTATCGAGATTTCGTTAATAATAATCTTAAGGTCAACGGGTGGTCTACCGACCATTATAAGAACAACAGTGAAATCGATGAGACTACTGACAATCATGACATGAGTGACTGCTCAACGGGCGACACTCTGGACGAACAGTACTGTACCAAAGATGAAATTGCCACACCCGTTCCGCACGACGATGTGCTGAAACAGAAGGCCGGGGGGGTTGTCAGATACGTCAAACGGTTGTTGTGGTTTATAGTGCAAGCGCAGGAGGAAGACCGGCGACCGTCACCTGAGAACGGGTGGACTAAGGGAGATTGGACACGTTTGCCTCCTTGGTTCCGTTCGGACGGTGGAGGAATTTATTCAACTGGTGATGAAGGGGATGACGGGAAACCATACGGCGATAAATGCGACCACCCCGTCGAATTCCCCCCAGGCGCTCGCTCCGATAGTTACTGGAGCGTATCGATCGAACGGATGACTACGAGCGAAGTGGAGGGAGAGGGTGGAAACCTCGGGGCTGGCGATGACATGGAAATATTTGATCTCAAGCTCAAGATGAAATACTCGGGCTATTCACCAACGGCCGTAAGTAATTACGCACCATACGATATGCCGCGAGATATGGAATTGCGTCCAGGGAAGGGGTACAACGAGGATGGAGATTTTCAAGGAGGAGCCGAATTCACTGCGATTCACATGTTTTCAGACAGCGATGACGATTTTGATTGCTTCACCAGGCCCGACGACTGGGACCTGGGACAACGGTTCGCCGAAGACTACGCTGCCGTTGTCATGGGACGCAACGAAGAAGAAGACCTGGAAGCGTTACGGGAAGCGTTCGATGAATACACACAAAAAATAGTTCTACGTAACCTCATCGTTGGTGACGTGACTGAGCCAATTTATGGATTCAAGCATAAACACTGGTACAACAAACTGAAAACCCAGTTCCCTGCTCACGGAGGTCGATTCGCGGGCTGCGAAATACCATTCGGGGAAAACTATTTAAGAGGCGAGAATAGTCACGGCAAACAATATTTCCGTCTCGACAACCTCGAGCACATTCACGTCACTTCCTTTACTTGGCAAGACTGGGATTTCTGGTCCGCAAACGACGACCAGGGGGGCTCTCGGACACCAAACCTGACCCCCGACAAGGCGGGCAATTGCGGACTGCGGACTGCGGACAAACCCGGTTGCGAATGGGACGACACAGCATCAGACCTGTGGAATGACTGGACCGAAGACACTGACACAGGGAAATGGTTTAAATGGTTCCGCTTCTACTCGAGCCAGGACAAAAAAAGAAAAAAGCGGTATTGCCTCCACAAAAAAAATTGCGTCGGCACCTGCTCCATCATTATGGTTCAACCCAAGCAGTGCAGGGAAGAAAGAGCGCAAATTTTCGTGAAATTGGTTCGCACTGAATCTTTTCTATAATCCGTATATATTAGTTCGCGCAGCGACATCGACAAAGGATGTTTCATTATTATTTTCTGATAGTATTCTCTGAATTATTCTGTGAAGTATCTACCCAACATGCATCGATTCAGCGTCCATCGACAATTGCCAAACTTAAATCACACTTGCTCGCCAGAAATGACGCAAACAGCCTATTAAGCGGACACTCGAGGACGAACTGCAATGCAAACTTGAACAACTACGGCAAAACCACCGGCGACTCAACGTTCGTTGAACCGATGTGTAAGACGAATACGGGTAGCGTTTGGAACCACGGCAAGGATGATTCAGGGGGGGCAACCCACTCGTCTGGTAGCAAGCTATATTGTTATACAGATGATTGTTACAACTACGTAGCTGAAGACCACCCGTCATGCCACGACGATTATGAAGCCGTCTGTACCTCCGGTCATCACGCCTCTGTACCGTCCTGTCCACCGTGCCCGAAGGGAACAATCGGTCTGTTCTCGAACAGCGGCTGCATGTCCACCCCTCCAGGAACTTATAACGGCGTATCAGGAAATACGGTTGGCACCGAATGTCCTAAAGGGACGTTTCAACCGTACTTGGGCGCTGAAGGGTGCGCGCTGTGTCCTCCTGGACGGTACACTGCGAGCAAACGCAGTACAAGATGTACTGGGTGTCCTGCAGGAAAAACAACCTACTTTGAGAGCAGCGACAACACTATCACACCAGTTGTAGGTGCCACGTGCGCATCGGAGTGTCGAGCGCCGGTGAGAAAAGAAAAGGCATACTACGTACCCTATTACGATGGGGCGGTTAAGAAGTACGAACCTGGTGGAGTGATAGAATCGGATTGTGAAATACTGCTGGAGCGATATAACGCTGTCCATGCTCCGATTTATGATGCCTGGGCTGCTACGCATGCTGCATTTGTTGCAATTTTCGAAGTAATTGGCCGCCTTGACCTCGTACCACCTGCCCCCGTTTTTCCCCCGGACTGGACAAACCCCCTAGCGGACCCCGGGACAACGTTCACTAGGCAAGCCAGTACAGCTCAGGTCGGCGGCAACGATTTTATAATCTATGACGTTTCAGACAGCACCCTGTGCAAGAACGTTTGTACTTACGACCCAAACTGCAAGTCGTTCGAGCATAATTGGAAGTCGAACTACTGTCACATCAGCTATAAGGCCGACGATTCGAAGGTCGAAAAGGGGAAGTGGCCAGGGTGGACTTACTTCGAGATAACTCGACCGAATATAGTTAGCAACCCCGGAGTAACGGGCAATGTGTATACATACGTGGCGAATCTGCTGCTGAACCCGCAGGATATATTGGGGGACGCAAAACTTCAGAGCACGGAGACTGATCAGGGGGCGTATTTATTCGCTGCTATACTGACGGCCTGCTCGGTGAAAAACACTCCTGGTGCTGACATCGGACTAACA
>Ga0315334_10000958_pt1 | contig 17738 bp, 14 predicted proteins | sample M150034915metaG_FD_205555 | JGI IMG/M metagenome (GOLD analysis project Ga0315334, IMG submission 205555) | Ammonia-oxidizing marine archaeal communities from Monterey Bay, California, United States - M1 500m 34915 | ecosystem: Environmental > Aquatic > Marine > Intertidal zone | place: USA... | reverse complement strand
AAGTAAAGGAAAGCTGTCTGGCAGAGTCACCTCCCGCCAATAATTCAAGTAACGTCGCTTGATCCACTTTTGTCTTGTCGCTGATTCTGCCCAATCGCATTTCGAGCAACACCAGATCGTTTTCAACATCGACTCGCATCACGACCGGAAACTGCCACTCTGCGTGCTTGACCGTAAATGTCGCTGTCGACTTGTCCGTTTTGACGGCGAAACCGGCTTGTTCAACGAGTTCCTGAATACCGGAAACACCCGTGATACGCCCTATTTCCTTAGTGCGAACCGCAACAGGTGTTTCTGTTGCAACACGCTTTGAGTCGTTGAATACCGATTCCATAGCGACTTCCGAAAACAGTGCGTCCTGGCCCTGAAGGCTGGTGGAGGTCATGAAAACTGTGGCGATCAAGCCAAGTGCTGCTGACAATTTCATTTGATTACTCACATATCCCTGAAGGTAGCAAACGGTGGGTCTCTATCTCCACAGCGGGCAAGCGGCAAGAACGCAACACATATTCCCGGCGGGTTCATGATTGTTGTCAGGGATGGGTTTCACTGTCGGTTGTCTGGACACAACACCAGAGCAGGAACGCACACCGTGTCTACACAGGATCCCGCAAAACGGTCTCAGATTTCCTGTAACACTCTCAAGGCACCATCGCTTGGTTTACCAGTCAGGAAACATGCGAGAGTCAAGCACTGGGCAGAATTGCACTCTCGTTAACACAGATTTGCCCATGACTGGAGACGACCATGATGTTGAAACAAATCTTATTCGCCGTAGCACCGATGTTGCTGCTTTCTGGTTCAGCTTTCGCTGACGATGCTCTGCTTTCCTCGATCGCAAAGCTGGAATCACCGACGAGTGTCCAGACTCCCTCAGATCCAGCAGATGCCTATGGCAAGGCAGATGTCGACGCGTTGCTGGGAGACGATACGTTGCTTGGCGAAGAGGCCGTAGCCGCCTGTTTTCGCCGAATCGGATACTATCGCCACAATTCCTTTCGCCGCTGCTATTACGGTTATCGAAGCTGGAGAAGGCCATGCTATCGAACCTATTACAGTTACCCTTCGATCCAATGTTATCGACCTGTTTATCATCGGTACTATGCACCGATTTACTCCAGTTACTGGGGATGCTGGTAGTCCACCTATCGTTAGCCCACCCCCAGCACCTTGCCTGCATTGGTGCTGCCGCCAATCACTGTCCGCCCCGGCGCCCCGTATCAATCGTGGCCGCCGGGGTTTCTTGTAAGGCACCCCGCATTACGGGTGATCCCACGTTTCAGATCTTACAACTCATTCAAAACAGAGGCCAATTCGATGCATGTTCTGACTCAAACTCGATCACTGTCCGCCCTCATGATCACATTATGTTGGGGACTGATGGTCAACGCGCAGCAACTTCGCAGCACCGACGTCCTTCGTGGTCCTGAAACCTGTCGCCATGTCATCGGTCTATTGCAGATGCACGGGGTCAACAACAGTGTTGATCTGTCTGCTGCCTCACTGGTGGCTCCCCCACCGATTCATGGGCCGTTTGTCATGCCACTCGCCGAGTTGGGTGATTTGCGGATCGCTCAAGTCACTCAGCTACCAGCCGGTGCCCCCGACTCAGGCCCGCAAATTGCGATCATGGTGCACAATGCCAGCGATCGAATCGTTCGCAACTTTCACCTCACCGCGGTTGGATTTCTTGGTCAAATCTACCCGCATTCCCCAAGTACAACGGTACGTGTTGAACAGTTGAATCCCGGGCAACAGGCGGAATTTGTGGTGCAACTGCCGATCGAAGTGACTGCCTTGGGAAACCGCGATGGCCAAATCCTCGGCTTTCAACGGTTGTTGGTCGCCATCGACAGCTTTGACCAATTACTGGAAACCAATGAAGCCAATAACTTGCGAGCCTTTCGGGTGAGCGAATTACCCATCGTGGGGCCTGGACCGACGAGCCCTTCGGAACCATCGGGCCCCAGTGCGGCCGAACTGACGCCTGACACATCCGAATCGCTACCAGACGCTGTTCCGGCGCCAGCACCGGATGCCAGAGTTCCTCCAAGTTCGCCGGGTAACACCGAGTCGATACGATCCGCGATACGCATGATGGAACAACCAACCGAAAGGGCAGTAGCCACCAAGCAGTAATCCAGCGTGAGGGCAGCATGCCCTCACCCCGCCGATCGCGGCAGTCTGCGTGGATTCAAACGGTTTCCTGCCGTAGCAGACATTCCAAATGTCTCAGTCAGGATGCATCAATTCGCGCCAGGTTCTACGCTTCGCCGATTGGATCAGCAGACGCCCGGTGTTACTGAAAATGCTGGCCAGGTCACATGCGATTCAATCGGCGGTAGAAAGTAGAGTTTGACTGGAAAGCACGTCGGCGAGCCGATTCCATGTTTTCACGATGATTCGATAACAGTGAAAAGAGGCAATCAGACCCAGCAAACCTGCGCCAATCGCGGTAAGCATGAACGTCTGCGATGAACTCCGGCTGGTCACAAGTAGGGTCAAACCAAGAAGCGGTATGATGACGGCAATCTGAAGATATCCTTCGCACCGGTTCAGCATCTGTGTTCGTCGCCGCTCGAAGTGCTGATCATGTACGGTTGCTCGCAGCAGACGAGGGTAATAGATGTAACTGCTGATCCACGCGAGGCTGAATAGCGGATAGATCATGGCAATTGCGCCGCAAATTAAAAGCGAAGCAAAAAAGTGGATGGCCTGCAGGGTAGTGAATTCAGGATACATCAGCTTCATGATGCAAGGATATACCACGCCAGCAATTATCCAGAAGGCTCCTCCAATGATGGCCGCTCGATGCCCAAGATCCAGTACCGCGTCGATGTCCTGTTCGGTCGCCTGCTCTCCACTTCGAGTCACTCGCAAGGCGCGAAAAAGCGGTTTGCTGTACATGAACATCAGGCACATTGCGAGAGGATAAACGACACAATTGATGCAGGTGGATACAAACGACAGGCTTGCAGCCATCTCATCCGTGACGGTGACTTCCCTGCGGTTGTATTCGTAGTTGAACCAACCTGCCGCAACATTGGGAATCAGAATGACGGATACTACGACCAGCCAAGGCGGGCATTTCCCCATCCAATAGGCAAGCGATTTCTCATCGGGATTAAACAGGTTGGCTGCCTCAGAATGCATGGCCAGTCGCAATCGACCTGCCATTTCGGCCGCCGAATCAGGCCGTTCCTCCTGCTTATTCGACAACGCCAATCGCAGGATCGTTTCCAGTACCCGCTCGCAGGAACTTCCCGTACGCTCGGGGCTTCTCAGTGGCAATGATCGCGAGGCAAATTGTTGCTCGACAGCCTCAGCCCACGAACATGGTTTTTTCGGACACTCAAACGGTCGCTGTCCCTGCCACAGTTCCCACAGCAGAATGCCAGCGGAATAAATATCTGCTGACTCCGTTACCCGGCCGGCACATTTCAGATGCTGGGCAGAAATTGCCTTGAGGTGTTCGGGAGCCATGTAACCGATGGTGCCGCCAAAAAATGCGGCAGCCCCCGCACGTCCCGCCGCTCCTGAAAAGCTGACATTAAAATCGGCGAGTTGTGGAATACCGTCGGCAGTCAAAAGTACATTTGCTGGCTTGATATCCCGATGCAAAACCTGCTGATCGTGCGCCGCCTGCAAACCACGCAAGACCTGCATGCCAACCCAGGCAACCAGCATGGGCCACTCGATATTTTTTAGCCAATCACGTGTCGCTGAACGATCGGGAATCACCTGAGCCGCATGCAAAAGCGACATATCAATACGATCAAGCAACAACCGTCCGCGGCGTTCGTGAATGGGGACCTGCCGAACACAACGCACAACATCCTCGAGGGTCCCTCCCGGATGATATTGCATATAAAGCAGATGCAAGGTACCCGCATTAATCAACCGTTGATCATAAACTCGAACAATATTTGGATGATCAAGTCGAGCCAACGCGAGCGGTTCGTCACCACCACTGCCGGACACCTTCAAGGCAACCAATCGATGCATCGACAACTGTCGCGCCAGAACTACCTGAGCAAACGCCCCTCGACCCAATTCCTGGATGACCAGAAAATCGTCAATCTGGGTGCCTGATCGCAACTCGGTCAACTGGCGACGCTTGCTGACCGTCGCAGTTACATCGACAGGTTGTTCAAGCTGACTAAGCATTTCCGCCAAATGTGGAAACCGATCCCGGTACTCATCGCAGTCAGGTTGCTCACCCACCTCGCGGCGCAACTGGATCTCTTCCATGATCAGATCAATTGGCACTTCGGAACGGGGCAACTTTTCGGCCAGCGCCTCAAGATAGGTTTCCAGCGACTGAATTTCCCCCGATTCTGCCTTGATCGACATATCGAGTTTGATCAATTCCACAAGGACAAAACGGTCAAGAGGTTCTTCCAGTTCCGGACTGAACTTCAGCAGTTCCGCCGGATCCGCGACTCCCCCGGTATTCGCCAAAGCTTCCAGACAGGCCTCCAGCACTTCATCAAAGCCATCGGCCGTCTTGCTGTTTCTCTCATCAAACGCAGAATTTGACTGGCTTGCAGTCTGTTTGATGGTGCTGACGAACTCAATCTCGTTCCCATCAGCTCGATCATGCGGGGATTGAGACATGGATGGCTCTGCGACTATCGGCATGAGAGACTATTTCCTGCCATAATATCCGCTCTGATAACCCAATACACGCGTGTCCGAAGTTCTGGACAGAATTTTGCGACAGCAACCTGCGGCTTTTGTAGCATTTTCTGGAGCACACTGATGGATGATTCCAATCCCGCCCACGACATACCGTCCGATTTGCTGCAGCGGATCTGCAACCGTGATCCGGCTGCCTTGGCGGAGTACTTTGATCTCAAGCGTAGTCAATTGGCAGGTTTTGTCCGTGTCATCACCGGTGACCATCTGTTGGCGATCGTTGAAGTTGACGACTTACTGCAAGAGATTGTCACCACCGCGCTGCAGAGTCTGCAGACAGCCCCGCTGGATCGCTACGAACCCATGGAATGGCTGCAACAAATCGCAAGACGTCGCGTGGTTGATGCACACCGGTTTCACTTTGATGCCAAGTGTCGCGATGCCAACCGGCAGAAATCTCTTCAGGGTGGTGCCTCAGCCAATGTGTCCCAACTCAATTTCGAAGGACTTCTGGCTGCCAGCATGACGTCACCAAGTGCCGTCATCAGTCGAGACATTCGGATGGTACGTGTAAGGGAAGCCCTCAGTGGCCTGACAGATGAACAGCAAACAGTCATCCGTCTCCGTTATGCCGAAGGCTTGCCTTCCAAGACCATTGCCGAATCCATCAATAAGTCCGACGCAGCCACACGAGTCCTTTTGTCACGCAGTATGCGACAGTTGGAAAAGCGGCTTGCCGATGTGAGGCCAACTCGATAGCGTCATCAGCAACCAGTTCGCATGATTGACTCAATCTTGGGCATGCAGTAGCAGGTAAATCACCTCCCATTCCGTTACCCTACCGATTCAGCCACCCCGCGATCCCGATATGCAGAAATTTCCAGACAGACCAACCTTCGTCACTCACTTGGAATGTGGAAAAACAGGGACCCGATACGCAGCGGATCAACTGCATGGGCTATCAGAAACGGGCAGCCCTTTGATAGTGCGGTACGATCTGCCAGGCATCGCTGCGGCCGTCAGCAGGGACGAGCTTGAAAATCGCCCCGCAGACCTGTGGCGTTATCGCGAGTTCCTTCCTGTCCGGCGTGCCGAGAACATTGTCAGTCTGGGTGAAATCATGACGCCACTGATCGAACTGGCCGGATTTAAGACGGGTGAAGGACGGGTGATCGTCAAAGACGAAGGACGGTTGCCAACGGGTTCCTTCAAAGCCCGCGGACTCTGCATGGCTGTTTCAATGGCCAAAGAACTGGGTGTCACCAAACTGGCATTGCCGACCAACGGCAACGCCGGCGCGGCGATGGCCGCTTACGCTGGCCGAGCAGGAATGAAATCCTACGTCTTTTGCCCCGACGACACACCCGAAATCAATGTTCGTGAGATTGCTGCCCAAGGTGCCAAGGTATGGCGGGTCAACGGGCTGATCAACGACTGCGGAAAGATCGTCGGAGCAGGAAAAGAAACACTCGGATGGTTTGATTGCTCGACGCTAAAAGAGCCGTATCGGATCGAGGGAAAAAAAACGATGGGCCTTGAATTGGCCGATCAGTTCAACTGGCAATTACCAGACGTGATTCTGTATCCGACAGGAGGCGGGACAGGCTTGATTGGTATGTGGAAAGCTTTTCAGGAACTCAAAGAGATCGGCTGGATCCAAGGTCGCTTGCCACGGATGGTTGCTGTTCAAGCCACTGGCTGCGCACCTATTGTCAAAGCGTTTGACGAAGGTCAGCAACATGCAGAACTGTGGAAAGATGCACACACCGTGGCTGCGGGAATTCGCGTTCCCGCCGCTATCGGTGATTTTCTGATTCTGAATGCTGTTCGCGAAAGCGAGGGATTTGCTACTGCGGTCCCGGATGACGCAATCCTCAAGGCTCGCGATGAGGCATCCCGACGAGAAGGAATGCTGATGTGCCCCGAAGGTGCTGCAACACTCGCAGCCTATCAACAAGAACTGGAATCAGGTCGCATTTCAGCCAACGAAACCTGCGTGCTATTCAACTGTGCCACAGGACTCAAATACCCCTTGCCAGCCATGGATGATCGAATCGACGTGCATCAGCCAATCGATTTCACCTCCTTGTAACCATCAAATCCCGTCATTTTGCAAAGCGGTTCTCCGTCCGCACGGTAAACGGGACAAATCTGTTAGTTTGCCAGAATCCATCCTCGGCACTGACATACCTGGCTACGGTCTGGACCAGCCCTGAATTGCAATCATCGCCGCCTTTGATCACCCCATGATCCCAGCATTCATTTTCATCGCCGTGTTGCTGCTACTTGGCATTGGGTTGCGGCTCAGATTTCCAATCTTTCGCTGGTTGTTCATACCAGCTTCGGTGTTGGCTGGGCTGTTAGGTTTACTGATCGTCCAGATCAATCTCGGCGATACCATTTCACGATACACCAGTGAGTGGTCGACGACTCTTGGGAGTTGGCCGGGCTTTCTGATCGCTGTGATCTTTGCCGGAATGCTGCTGGAGCGCAAACCAGCACCTTTGCTCCAAAGCGTCTCACGAGTCGGTCGCCAAGGTCTGATGGTGTGGGTCATTGTGCTTGGTGAAACCGCGGTTGGTCTGCTGGCAACGTGGTTGTTCATCAAACCGTTTTTTGATGTTCCTAATTCGATCGGAACACTGATTGAAACAGGATTTGCGGGCGGTCATGGGACTGCCGCCGCCATGGGTGAAGTGTTCGCCCACCCAACTATCAATCTCACAAGTGGTCTGGACCTCGGAATCCTGATGGCAACCTGTGGCCTGATCTACGGTCTGGTCTCGGGCATCCTCTGGATCAATCTTGCTGTACGGGGTGGCTGGATCGCAAAACCGGCAACGGATGGCGATCGCCATGACTCGGCAGACCCTCACGCCAATCTGCCCATTGGTCATGCCAGAATCGGAAAAGAAACCATCGACCCGCTGCTATTGCAGGTGCTGTGGTTGGCGATCGCGTTTGGAATTGGAATCGGACTCCAGATGCTGGTCACCTCGATGGTTGGATTTCTTGAGGACATGGTGCAACCTGGCATGACCGCCGTTGAAGTTGAAAATCAACTCAATGATCGGATGACACTGCAAAGCATTGCTGGCAGCTTTCCCCTCTTCATCTACACGCTGTTTGGTGGTTGGATAGTACGAATCACACTTGGTGCCTTCGGTTATGATCGCGCCATCGATCGTGAAACGATCAATCGCCTGACTTCAACAGCAATGGATATTTTGATCGTGGCAGCTATCACCACGCTGAACATCACCGCAGTCGCCACCCTGATTATTCCATTCACCATTCTGTTCGTGTTTGGTGCAATATGGACAGGCTTCTGCCTGATGGTGTTGGCTCGCAGAATGCTGCCGCGTGAGCACTGGTTCGAACTGGGGCTGATCAACTACGGCATGTCGACCGGCACCACTGCTACCGGCTTTGTCCTGCTACGTCTGATTGACCCCGAACTGGAATCAGGTGCGGCAGAAGACTATGCACTGGCCGCTCCTCTATCTTCACCCTTCATTGGTGGCGGTATGATCACCGTCGCACTACCGTTGTTGGTTCTGGAACGACTGCCACTTGCTGCTACCGCACTGGGATTATGCCTTGTCGTTGCGGTCCTGATCATGATCGGACAACGTTGGAACACAAGCGCAGAACGCACCGAACCACTTGGCAAAAGCGAACACACCAAGTAGCGACACTCATGCCTGAACGATCAGACGCCTGTGACGGGACTTTCGGCACAACAAATCGCCTTGTACCTGGCAACGGGTTGGCGAACACTCTGGAATGCCAAACCGCAGCACACTCTGCAAATTCTTCCGGTCAGGTCGCCCACCAGCCAATGAAGAAGGTGCACGCCTCTTTCATCATTCCAGGCTAGCTCATGATCGCAGATATCACACATTCCCTCACTCTCCAGCCAACTGCTTCTCGCCATCATCGTCAGGGTCGAAGCCACTGTTAACCACGTCACTAAACAGGTCATCCACGCGGTCTGATTCCACTGCACTGCTCCACTCCCGAACGACCGCCGAAGACGGCTTTCGCTTGATACCTGAAAAATCCTTGTTCACTGAAAAAGGATACTCCTACTCATCCAATCGATTCATGGCGGAACCCCTCTGGACGCACGCGTTCACTTTATCGTTGATGGAAAATCGGTTGATCAATTGCCTTTGCTACAATTGATGGGTGAAGCAGCTGTAATTGATGTCACGGAATCCTGTAACAAAGACCCTGATTCTCAAATCGGTATCGAGGCCGATCGCTTTGATGGCACGATGTTCCGCCAGCCATCGACTACGGACAATCGCAACGATTTCAAAGCCATGTGATCTTGTTTGAACACGGGACACCCGCATTCGAGAATATTGCTGACATGAGTCGGTTGCCGATCACAGGTGCAACTGTCGTGGTATTGCCGATGAAAATTGAGGGCGGATCGGGAGGCCCGCTTCGAATCATTGTCTAGCTACCCAAGTGATCAGTGTCGCACCGGCATCGATCAAATCGTTGCGTTTTTGTGGTCCCCACCAGCTAAATTCCGGCAGATCATGATGAAAAGGTCGCGGTCGAATCGTGGGTAGGGCATAATGGCGGTCATGGCATCGCTGCCATGGGGTCGAATAAAAAAGGCTGTTCATCCACTGTATGCGGGTGACTATCTTGATCCTGAAACGACAGTGCTGATGTCGCGACCCAACCGCCGGAAACTGCGAAGCACCCTTCCCTGCGCCCTAGCCCACCACGATGTTGCGTTACCCATTCCTGACGTGGCTGATCCTGATGACTGCGACCGCCGTCAGTGCTGATGGTTTGCTGTTTGAACGGGACATCCGCCCGATCCTCAAGACCCATTGCTTTCACTGTCACGGCGAAGACGGCGTGCAAAAATCGGATCTTGATTTACGGCTGCGTCGTTGGATCGTTGCAGGTGGTGAATCGGGACCCTCGATCGAACCAGGTGATCCGAGCAGCAGTTTGCTACTGGATCGCGTTTCCTCTGGAGAGATGCCACCCGGCGCCAAACTGTTGCCCGAATCTGACGTCGAAAAAATCCGCCAATGGATCGCTCGGGGTGCGCCGACAGCCCGCGAGGAACCAGAGACGGTCAGTGAAGAAGATTTGATCACCGAGGAAGACAAACTCTTCTGGGCTTTTCAACCTTTCGTTCGACCCGAGATTCCCAACGTCGGTCATCCGGAACTGACTCAGAACCCGATCGACAATTTCATACTGGCACGACTCGAATCTCAGGAACTGAGTTTTTCGGAGGCGGCAGATCGACATCCTTTCATGCGCCGAATCCATATGGACATCCTCGGTTTACCACCAACGCCCGAAGACGTGAAGCGGTATGCCACCAACACATCACCCACCGCAACTAAACGACTCATCGAACAGCTACTTGCGTCCCCCGCTTATGGTGAGAAGTGGGGGCGGCATTGGTTGGACATCGCCGGCTATGCAGACTCAGAAGGATACACCGAAGATGATCGCGTCCGCGAATCGGCATTCAGGTATCGGGATTACGTAATCCGCGCATTCAACGCTGACAAGAAAATGGACCAATTCATTCGCGAGCAGTTGGCCGGAGACGAACTCGCCTCATCATCAACCACATTGACCGATGACGATGTCCAGAAACTGACGGCGACCGGCTTCTTGCGGATGGCAGCCGATGGAACGGCTTCGAGTGGTATCGACCAAGATCTTGCCCGCAACCAGACGATATCAGACACAATTGAAATCGTTTCAACGTCACTGATGGGGCTGACTGTAGGCTGCGCCAAATGTCACAACCACCGCTACGATCCCATATCGCAAATCGATTACTATCGCATCCGCGCAATTTTTGAACCCGCGCTTGATTGGAAATCGTGGCGCAACCCACCTGCGAGACAGATCTCGCTTTACAGTGATGCGGAGCGACAGAAAAAAAAGGACATTGAAAACGAAGTTGCCAGCGTCGCGGCTGCCAAGAAAGAGAAAACCGAATATTACATCAGCCTTACGCTCGAGGAAGAGCTATCCGAACTCGATGAATCATTACGTGAACCTCTGCGAACTGCTTACACAACCCCGTCTGACAAAAGAACGGCAGAGCATAAACAACTGCTGAAGGAATATCCCAGCGTCCAGAACATCAGCTCTGGCTCGTTGTATCTTTATGACCGCCGACGCGATGAACAAGCCAGAGGTCTGGACACTCTACGAAGCAAAAAAGAGCAGCAGTTCATCAACGAAACGAGACAACGGAGCATCGCGGAAGCACCGCTGGATGTCCAGGAAGCCCTACGGGACGCCACTGGAATCAAAGCATCCGAACGAAGCCAACAGCAACAGGGTCTACTGAAACAATACCCGGCTGTCCTGGTCACCAAGTCGAATCTGGCAACCTTCAACGCCGAAGCCGCCGCCGAATTGAAAGAACTGACGGAGCGGGCGACGCTGTTCCGCAAAACCAAGTCAGCGGATGACTTGAAAAGCTATACCGACCAGATTGCTGAGATTCGCCAACGGATCCCAAAAGAAGGATTCATTCGGGCACTGACAGAACCCAAAGGCCATCAACCGGCGACTTATCTGTTCCACCGTGGTGATCACCAGCAACCACTTCAGAAGGTACCGCCCGGGGGACTCTCGATCCTGCGTGCGAGTCAGGCAATTGCGCCGCAATCAGAATCATTGGCGACCACGGGAAGACGGCTTGCCTTTGCAAAGCACCTGACAAGTGGTGATCATCCGCTTGTTGCTCGCGTGATCGTCAATCGAATTTGGGCGCAGTTTTTTGGCCGTGGCATCGTCGCATCACTCGGAGACTTTGGAAAACTTGGGGAACGCCCCACCCACCCTGAACTCCTGGACTGGCTCACCTCTGAATTCGTTCGCAGCGGTTGGCAGATGAAACATCTTCAGAGACTGATTCTCTCCTCAGCCACCTACCAACAGAATTCAAGGCGTCGGGCGTCACTGGAAGAGGTCGACCCCGACAATCTACTGTTGGGGCGAATGCCAGTCCGAAGACTCGAATCAGAAGCTCTTCGTGACAGCTTGTTGGCTGTCAGTGGAGAATTGAATCGCGACATGTACGGGCAAGCCGTGCCAGTTCGTGAAGACGAAGTCGGGCAAATCGTGATTGGCAAGGAGATGCTTGACGGGGAACGAAAGCCCGTCAAAGGCAGCGGGCTTGGTGGACAGGAATTGCGCAGAAGCATCTATGTCCAGGTACGAAGAAGCCGACCGTTGGCTGTTTTGGAAACATTTGACGCTCCACGAATGACTCCCAACTGTTCACAGCGTTCCGTGTCCAACGTGGCACCTCAGCCACTGATGATGATGAACAGTGACTTTTCGATTCGATGCTCAGAGCGATTTGCGGAACGCATTCGCAAAGAAGTAGGACAGCAAACACCACAGCAGGCTGTTCGTGCCTGGGAACTGGCATTCGGCAGAGCACCAGAGGACGGTGAACTGCAAGCGGCCATCCAGTATCTGGAACAGCAAGCCAAGTCACTACCTGATAACAAGGATCCGCTGGCGACGCTTTGCCATGCTCTGATCAGCACCAACCAGTTTCTTTACATCGACTGAGCTTCTGCATGAATGTGATCCAACAAATCGCCAGAAGACGCTTCCTGCAGCGTGGTGCACTGAATTTATCTGCCTTGGCAACCGCATGGCTGATTGGTCAGGACAAAGTCCAGAGTGAACCCACCAAGCCGGATCTGGAGCGAGCCGCTTTCAATCTTCGCCCCAAACCTCCCCATCGTGAACCACGCGCCAAAGCGATGATCTCGATGTTCATGCAGGGTGGCCCCAGCCAGATGGACCTGCTGGATCCCAAGCCGGAACTGAATCGGCTGGACGGACAGAAATTCCCCGGCAATATCAAATATGACAACGCCGCCCAAGCCAGTTCGAAAGTTCTGGGTTCGCCGTGGAAATTTTCCAGGCACGGGGAAAGCGGTATCGATATCTCGGAACTGCTGCCGCATCTCGGTGGCATTGCCGACGATATTCTGTTGGTGCGTTCGATGCATACCGGCGTGAACAATCACGGTCAATCAATTCACGCACTCAATACAGGACGCTCCCAACGGGGCCGTCCATCGCTGGGCAGCTGGATGACCTACGGCCTGGGTTCTGAGACCTCTGAACTGCCAGCGTATGTGGCGATGACAGATCCCAACGGATTACCCGTTGAAGGCGTCTTAAACTGGTCCAATGGATGGTTGCCATCTCTTTATCAAGGCACCGTTATACGACCACGCGAGCCACGAATCCTGAACCTTGAACCACCTTCCCACCTGCTCGGCGAAACGCAAAATAATTATCTGAACTTTGTCGACCGATTGAACCGATCCCACCTGAAAGAACATCCGGGTGAATCAGAACTTGAAGCTCGTATAGCAAACTACGAACTGGCCGCTCGGATGCAGTCAGCGGCTCAGGAGGCACTCGATATCAAGCAGGAAACCATGGCGACCCATCGGCTGTATGGGCTGGACAAGCCTGAGACACAGGAGTTCGGCGCGCGCTGCCTGATCGCCCGAAGATTGGTGGAACGGGGAGTCCGGTTCATTCAATTGTTTACCAAGAACCAATATTGGGATCACCATGGATCGATCCGTACCGCACTGCCGAAGTCCTGCATGAAGGTCGATCAGGGTGCCGCTGCGCTTGTAACTGACCTCAAGCAAAGGGGCCTGCTTGACTCAACCGTTGTTCACTGGGGCGGGGAAATGGGGCGGTTGCCAGTGATCCAGAATGACGCCGGCAATGCCAAGGTCGGTCGCGATCACAACACTTATGGTTTCAGCATGTGGCTGGCTGGCGGCGGATTCAGAGCAGGGCAGATTCACGGTGCCACCGATGAATTTGGTCATCACGCCATCAAGGACATCGTCCATCACTACGATTACCACGCAACCCTCTTGCATCTGTTTGGACTGGATCCTGATCGACTTGTCTTTCGGCGAGCAGGGCGAGAACAGAACCTGTTGGACGGACAATCTGGACAGGTCATTCCCGGCCTGCTTAGAAACAATATCTGATCTTATCGGGTGTCGGTAACCTGCCACCACTGACTGACAACGACCCCTCAAGTCAATCGTCCTGCGGAACAGCCTCTCTCATCGTAAACGGATCGCTGGTTACAATTGCAGTCACCAATTCACTGAAACGATATCCGTTTTTTTGCAGTTTGGCGTAAGTATCATTGACCACGCAGCGGTCATGGGAAGTGAGACCGCGACCGAGACCATAAGTGAGCAATTTTTGCGTCAGGCACCGGCAAAACTGCTCTGCCTTGTTCTTGGTCAGAATCTGCATCAAATCCTCGGCACCATCAAATTTCATGCCTCCAGGCAGCTCACCAGTGGCATCAATCGTGAACCTTCCATCCTGATCACGCCAGGCCCCGATTGCGTCGAAGTTTTCAAGCCCGAAACCAAGTGCATCCATGGTGCGATGACAAACGGCGCACGCCTCGTTGGAACGATGTTGTTCCATCTGTTCCCGCAACGAACCGAGGGTCTCGATTCCCTCTTCCAACTCGGGGACGTCAGCGGGTGGTGAAGGCGGTGGTTCAGCAAGAATGTTTTCCAGAATCCATTTGCCTCGCTTTACTGGTGAAGTACGCGTAGGATTCGACGTCAGCATCAGAATACTGGCATGCGTGAGAACCCCACGCCGCCCCTTGGCCAACGTCACCCGCTGAAATCCGTCACCAACAACAGGTTCGAGCCCGTAATGTCGGGCAAGTCGCTGATTCACATAGGTGAAGTCTGCCGTCAAGAACTCAAGCACATTGCGATCTTCGCGAATCATCGTTGCAAAGAAGAGCTCGGTTTCCCTCCGCATCGACACGCGCAACTCACTATCAAAATCGGGAAACAAATCGGGGTCAGGCATCAATCGGGAAACATCCCGCAGTTGCAACCACTGGCCAGCAAAATTATCGACGAGTGCTGTGGCTTTGGGGTCAAGCAGCATTCGCTTTGTTTCGGCGATCAACACACCACGCCTTATCAAATCACCTGACTTGGCAAGATCAAGCAATCGCTGATCGGGCATGCTGCTCCACAGAAAATACGACAACCGTGAGGCCAGCTCGAATCCATCAAGTTCTCGAATTCCATCGTCATCGTTCTGTTCAGGATCCTTCTCGACCCTGAATAGAAAATGTGGACTCGAAAGTACGGCAACAATGATGGTCTTGTAGATTTCGTCGGGTTCGCTGTCGCGTTCCCAAGCGTTACGAATGATCGTGAACAGACGAATCTGTTCCGCTTCCGTGACCGGTCGCCTGAAAGCCATCGACGCAAAGTGCTGTACATTCAGGCGAGCTGCCTCAGCCTGTGCCAACAAGCTTTCAGCTTTCGGTTGATGAGGCAAAAGCTTCTGCTTGATGGCATCGTCTTCAAAAATGCCGTCCGCAATCGTGTAGGCTGCATCGAGGTATTTTTCCAACAGGATCGGCGGCAGAGACAATACATCGCCGATGTTGTCAAATCCATCACCAACGTCATCCGACGGAAAGCTGTCAGACAGATTCAGATCAAGACCCGTGAGATCGCGAATCGTATTGTTGTATTCAGCCTTATTGAGCCGGCGAATGGTCACACGACCAGGGTGTTTGTCAGTTGAACAATCAAACTTTCCCAGCTCCGCTTCCAGTGCGGACGATACTTTGGCAATCTCATCCTTGGCAGGTTGTGGTTGATCAGCAGGGGGCATTTGGTGCTCATTCACCAGCCGGATCACCTGTTCCCACAGGTCATAGTTTTCCTGCACATTGGCAGATTGTTGATATTTATCGAAGGCAATTCCCCCCTCAGATTCCTCCGTATTGTGGCATTCGAAGCAATGCGACTTCAGGAAGGGAATCACATCCCGGACGAAAGTTTTTTCGAGTGAAGGGCGTTCATCGGCTTCACTGGTAACGCAAAATGTCGTCACCATCCAAAGCGTAACAAACAAGCGATTCTTGTAATTCGATGCGTTCATGCTGACACGTAGGACTCCAAACATCCCGCAACCCACAATGGTAAATGTGGGGAAATCGCTCGGCAACCCGCCGCATTGAAATCGACTTGTTTCAGACGCAAAACAGGGTGCAAGCCAAAGCTAAATTGAACAGAGGTTGATTGTACTTGAGCCTCACCCTGACTGCGATTGGACAACCTGTCCGGCATGGTTAAAAAGACGCCCATGGCTTCTAGACTCTTCTGACCCCTTCAACAGTACTGAACAGTAGATCACCAGAAAATGACCACGATCTGCGACACAAAACAAACACAGGGTAACTCGCGAGGCGAACGACCCGTTGTGCTACTGAGCCCATCGACATTTTCTTGGCACCCTTCCTGAACACATGGCTGAATTGCCGCCCAAGATTCCAATCATGACGCAGTGCATGACCAGAGAACGATCCTCCATCGCTGCCAGCAAGTGGATTCGATTTACTCAACATGAGCGGAGGACTGGAGGCATGGCAAGACTCGGGACTCACTGTGGTGCGTTCGCAGGAAGTGAACCAATTTTCATGAAGCTGGCATCGTGGAATCAACTCGTTGGTGATTAAACTGTAGGGAAGAACCGACGACAGATTCAGACGGATGCCACCATCACGAATACGATCTCTGATACGCAGGAACCCTCTGCCGGCCCTTGGCTTTTCCCAAGGGTTTGGGGTGCTTTTCTACTGGTCCTGATCCTTGCCACCTATCCCTTATGGTTGATACCGCAGGGTGACAAAACGTCCTTGTCGATCCCTCTGATCGCTCACGGTCTTTCATTGCCCGCCTTCGTGCTGATCTTTCCGTCCATGATTCTGCTGGTCGCTCTGGTCGCGGCGATTGTGGCTCGAAGAAGTTACCAATTTGCGTGGGCAGTTGTCGCAACTTCCCTGTTTGCTTGCTTTCTGCTGGATCAACATCGACTTCAACCCTGGGCGTATCAATCGTGTATTTACGCTTTGATTTTCGCCACCATGAGCCCTGCTACGGGTCGAAAATTATTGATCCCACTGGCGGCCAGCGTGTACGTATACAGCGCTGCGGGAAAGTTTGACTATCAATTCACGCACACCGTTGGCCAAGATCTGCTGGCCGCGGTCGCACGACTGATTGGTGGTCTACCCGAGAATCTTGATGCCACTACCAAGACCCGCTTGGCTTTGTTGTTTCCAGCCGCTGAATTTGTTGCTGGACTTGGGCTTCTAGCATCGAGAACGCGTCGACCATCGGCGGTTGTTCTGATGTTGATGCACCTCTCTCTGCTTGCCATCCTCGGCCCGTGGGGCTTGAACCACAGTCGCGGTGTTCTGCTTTGGAACATGATGTTGATCGCCCAAGCATATCTGCTCATGTGGTGTGAACCAAACCAACAGGGTCCATCGGCAGACAAGTCCACTATCGACAAGCCGACCATGAGTAGCGAGAAATCTTGCTCCGTCAACAAGAATGATGCGGGAGAATCGATCGCAAGCTGGCTTGTCAAAATCATTGTCGTTCTGGTGATTCTAAGCCCCGTTCTGGAGAGATCCGGCTGCTGGGATCACTGGACATCGTGGTCGCTCTACTCACCGCACACCAGTCGTGCCGAGATTGAACTTCATCGATCAGTCATAGGAAAGATCGACCCACATCTGGCAGAATTCCTTGAAGAAGACAAAGACGGGGATGGGTGGCATCGACTTTCGCTCGAATCATGGTCTCTTACGGACCGCTTCGTGCCGATCTATCCACAATCACGATACCAACTATCGCTCGCCAATCAGCTTTGCTCCTCGAACAACTTTGATGCTGAGATCCGCGTTAAGCTGCGTGGAGTGGCTGACCGCTGGACGGGAGAACGCAGCGAGAGTCGTCTGATCGGGCAGCGACAAATATCGCAGGCCTGCAACGACTTCTGGTTAAACAACATGATCGCCCAGCACTGATGACCTGATCACTGAGAGTTTCTTATTCTCGTCTTTTTGGTCAAGAACGGTCTGAATTTAACTTATCACCGTTCTCAATTTTTCCACGTCCACTGCATCAAGGTGATCGGATTCACGGTGTACACGGTGTACAACTGCTAAAGCATCTGTGAGT
>Ga0315334_10000956_pt1 | contig 17762 bp, 15 predicted proteins | sample M150034915metaG_FD_205555 | JGI IMG/M metagenome (GOLD analysis project Ga0315334, IMG submission 205555) | Ammonia-oxidizing marine archaeal communities from Monterey Bay, California, United States - M1 500m 34915 | ecosystem: Environmental > Aquatic > Marine > Intertidal zone | place: USA... | reverse complement strand
TGGTTGCGCACGTTATCCGGGGTCTCGCCATGGGGAATCTTCCACAGCAACTCGCCCTTGTTCATATCGATCGCTGCGATCACACCATAGGGTGGTTTTAACAACGGTAGGCGCTGTACCAGCAAACTAATCGGCGGCCTGCCCCGGCTTGAAACCTGTCGTTCGCGGGCAGCGGCTTGAAATTCGGTGCGACCACCTCCGGCCGAGGAGCCGGCACCGCCGGACGTGCGTGGGCCGGTGGCGGCGTTACCCTGGATATAAGCCATATCCGATTGGCCGGGATAGGGTGGCACGACGGCCAGGCCGACAACCGAGCTACTGGACGAGACGTATAGAATATTGGTTTCTGGATCGAAGGAGCCGCCGGGCCAGTTCGTGCCACCGCCGGTTGCCGGTGCCATCAAGATGCCCAATGGCCCGTCGATGTTGCTGACCACCGGCGGTGTAAAAATTGGTCCCAGCTTGTACCAGCTTGCTACTTCCAGCGCCTGCTGCCGCAGTTCGGGGCTGAAATCCATCAAATCGTCTTCGGTCACTCCCTGCCGATCATAGGCTGGCGGTTTAGTGGGAAAGGGCTGGGTGGGAGAGTACCACTCACCCGGCACGTTCCCCGCCTCCACGGCGCGCTCCTCGATTGGCCACACCGGCTCGCCGGTGATCCTGTCGAACACATACAGGAACGCCTGCTTCGTCGGCTGGGCCACGGCCTTGATCTGGCGGCCGTCGACATTGATATCCAAAAGTATGGGCGCGGCGGGGATGTCGTGATCCCAGATACCGTGGTGCACCAGTTGGTAGTGCCACTTGCGCTCGCCGCTGCGGAGATCCACCGCCAGCAGGGTTTCACCAAACAGATTATCGCCGGGCCGATAGGCGCCGTAATAATCGCCGGTGGATTCCTCCACCGGCAAATATACTGTCTCCAATTCCTCATCTACTGAAATTTGTGCCCACACGCCGGTGTTGCCGGTATATTCTGCCGACCCGTCTAACCATGATTCATAACCATACTCCCCGGGCAAGGGGATGGTGTGGAAAATCCACAGCCGCTCACCACTGAGAACGTCGAAGCCCCTGACGAAGCCCTTTACATTTTCTCGGCTACGGGGATTGCCGCCGGTACGATGAGCGGCGCCGACGATCACCACATCCTTGGCGACGATGGGTGTCGCGTGCAGGCCTATCTCACCGGTCACCAGGTCGATCTGCTGATCGGCATTCTGTTTCAGATCGACGATACCATTATCACCGAATTCCGGCACCGGTCGACCGTTGCCTGCATCCAATGCTATCAGGCGGTAGCCAGGTGTCACAAATAATACCCGCTTGTCCTCGCCCTCCTGCCAGAATGCCAGGCCCCTGCCGGATAATTGCCTGGGCGCCGCCCCGCCACGCTCCCCCTCGTCGAGACTATACATCCACAGCATCTCGCCGGTGCGGGCATCCAGCGCCACCACGGCGCGCCGGGAACCCCCGGTTGTGTACATGACACCATCGATGACCAGTGGAGTGGCCTGGTAGCGGTACTCCGGCCTCGGACCGAGATTGTCGGTCTTGAAACTCCAGGCAAGTTCCAACTCCGAGAAATTCTGCGCATTGATCTGCGACAACGCCGAATAGCGAGTGTGGCCCAGGTCACCGCCGTAACTCGGCCATTCACCATTGGGCGCGCCTTGCTGGGCGACGAGCAGTTGGTCGGCAAATCCAAGGTTATAGACTAAAGCCGCGAGCAGGAGCCGATTGACCAGGCTTGTTCTCATCATTATTTCCTGGCATTACATTGAGATCTCGCCGTACCCGGTAGGATTTTCTGGCGAGAATCGAGGTAGTATTGCCCCAGCTAAGCAAAAAAAGCTGGCCTTGTCTATTTATTACGGGCGCCACCCTGGGCGTGGCTACGATCACTGCGCTGGGCTCATTTATCGTGATCGCCTGCGGCCTCATCGTTGGCATGACCCTGCTGCTCTATGCTTTGACAACCGTCGTTGGAATACTGCCGCTGTTACAGTTTGCCCGCACCGTGGCACCGGTTCAGGTAATTGGATTCAGCACCCGTTCTTCTCTCGCCACCTTGCCGGCAACGATAGCCGCAACCGAGAAACTTGGCATTCCCAGTAAAATATCCGGGATCGTTCTACCTATCGCAGTAACACTGTTCAAATTTGCCTCTCCGATTGGGCACATCGCCGGCAACCAGGCAATGATCCCGCCTGAACTTCAAAGCCTCTACACACGATAAAATTGACTTAGGTCAAGTTCTCTACCCTGTGGGCTCTTATCATCATCCTATGCTTGAAACCGAACGGTCTTAGGGATTGCTATGAACAAGTTAAAACTACTTATGGGAATTGCGACTTCCTGTACCCTGGTGTTTACTCCTCTGAGCCAAGCCGAATCGGTAACGGATGGCATATATTTATCTGTCGGCGATGCCGACGGCAATAGCAAATGCGAATTGACTCTGCGGGGGATCGATGAGCCGCACAAGTAGGGCGACGACGCCTTCCAAATGGAGTCTTGCGGAGACGGAGTCTGCGAGTGGAGTGCAATCGGTATGTCCAAAAACTTCGCGATTACTGCAGGTCTGATTACCAGCGGTGGCGCCACTGCCTTAGTCAAGCTGTCCTTCCCATTCGGGCCAGCGGGGAAGCGCATCGAACTGACTGCCTTTGATCTGGACGGCACAGCGCGTAATTCAAATAGCTTCAGCAAGATCGATAATCTTGTCGCTAGTGCGTAACTTCCGAAAGCAATAAAATGCGCCCTTATTAGTTTCCGGCGGTCTAGTCACCGCCGGACTAATCGCCTGTCTCGGATAATACTAAGCCACATTTTCAGTTTTTAGCGGGTCTGGGTTAGACTGCTGACATGCAACAGAGCGAATCCCCAGCCTCCACCATCGACCCCGATGCGCCCGCAAATATCCTGACGGTCAGCAGCCTAAATCGAATGGCGCGCTCGATACTAGAGTCTAATTTTCCGGCGGTCATCGTCGAGGGCGAAATTTCCAATCTGGCGATGCCCTCTTCCGGCCATTGGTACCTGACATTAAAAGACAAGTCCGCGCAGATCCGCTGCGCCATGTTCCGCGCTAACAACAGGAACGTTCGCTTCAACCCGACAAACGGCAATCAGATCATCGTCAGGGGACGCCTGAGCATTTATGAAGGCCGCGGCGACTACCAGTTGATTGCCGACTCCATGGAGGAAGCTGGCGATGGCGCCCTGCGGAGAGCATTTGAAGAATTGAAAGCCAGACTGCAGGCCGAGGGCCTGTTCGATCAGGAAAAGAAACAGGAAGTACGCTCCCGCTATGACCACATCGGGGTCGTGACTTCACCCACCGGTGCGGCGCTACAGGATATCCTCAGTGTGTTCCGGCGGCGGTTCCCCGCCACCCGCATTACCCTGTTTCCCGTAACCGTGCAGGGTGGCGATGCCGTAGAACAAATCGTCAGCGCCATCGAATCCGCTAACCGACATCGGCATAAACTCGATCTACAGGCACTCATCGTCAGTCGCGGCGGCGGTTCCCTGGAGGATTTGCAGGCATTCAACGAGGAACGGGTTGCACAGGCAATTTATGTCAGTGAATTGCCGGTAACCAGCGCCGTTGGCCACGAGATCGATTTCACCATCGCCGATTTCGTCGCCGATCTGCGGGCGCCGACCCCTTCTTCCGCCGCCGAGCTGATGAGCCCGGACCAGGAGGATTATTTTCAGTTACTGCAGGCCTATCAGTTACAGATTCGCAACGCCATCGGACAGAAACTACGGCAGGCGCAGCAAGTGCTGGCATGGTTGATAAAACAGTTAAAACATCCGGACCGGCGCTTGCAGGAGCAGGCCCAGAATCTGGATAGACTCGAAAACCGTCTGCGGCTGGCTATAAGTCACAGCTTCAGCCGACAGGCCAGCGATCTCAACGAACTAGCCAGATCACTGTTAGCACACTCACCGACGCAGCGCCTGCAGCAACTGAAAATTCAGATGGGCAATGGTATCAAAAGCTTGAGGCAAGCGGCGACTACTCTCATCAAAACTGGTGATGCAAAACTGGGGGAATTGAGTCGTAGTCTCAACACGGTGAACCCCCTCGGCACACTGGGCCGGGGATACAGCATCACCTATGACGATTCCGCGAAAGTAATCCGCCGCAGCGACGATGTTAAAATAGGCAGCAAAATTCTATCTAGATTGAATCGGGGAAAGATAATTTCCGTGGTGGAGTCGGTCGCAAATGATGAGAAGTAAGAGCATACACAGGCTTATGTTTAAGCAGAAAGTAGCTGTAGGTCATCTTACTCTAACTTGTCTGAGCCTCTTATTGCTCGTCAATTCCGCTCACACACTGGCAGATGTTGCGGTTACGACGCTGCCAAAATCTTCCCTGGTACCAGGCGGCATCGCCGTCATTCCCACCAACGCAGAGGCGCTGTCCGGCCGCTTTAAGGACCACCGCATTGCCCTCGCGAATTACAATGGTGAGCAATATGCCATCATCGGCATTCCCTTGAATGCGAAGATCGGCTCTCAACAATTTGATCTCAGTTACGCCGATGGTCACGACGAGTCACTGCAGTTCTCTATCCAATTAAAGGAGTATGCTGAACAACATCTTACTATTACCAATACTCGTCAGGTAAATCCTAACGCTGAAGATATGGTACGAATAAATCGTGAGAGTGCTGAGATGACCAGGGCATTTTCCAGTTGGAACGATTCTCTGACACCCGTGTTCAGCATGCGAGCGCCGGTGGCTGGTATCCGCAGCAGTTCGTTCGGCCTTAAACGCTTTTTTAACCAGCAGCCACGCAACCCCCACTCTGGCATGGATATCGCGGCCGATGAAGGCACGCCTATCTTCGCGCCTGCGCCGGGTATTATTCTCACCACCGGTAACTATTTCTTCAACGGCAACACCATCATCATGGACCATGGCCATGGCTTGATCAGCCTCTACTGCCATATGAACACGATCGATGTCGAGCCCGGCACGGTTATCCGTACTGGCGATCAGATCGGTCGGGTCGGGCAAACCGGAAGAGTAACCGGGCCTCACCTGCACTGGAGTGTGAATCTCAATAATACGCGAGTCGATCCTGCTCTGTTTTTGACAGAATGAACAGGTGGTGAACCGCACCGAGGATGGTGGAGCCAGCTTCGAGTCTTCGGGCGAGGGCCTAACACAAACTCATAGTTATGGCCTGATGTACCGGCATTGCCTGGATGTTGCCAGCGTCGGCGAAGCTTTAATGATGGGCTCTACCCGCGGCAAGCACCGGTGTTCCAAAAATGACGGCGGAAGATAAGAACCCTTGGCGGCTAGTTTAGTAGATGTATATTGTGTGAAATTCGGTCAAATCCCTGGATAAAGTTGAGCATAAGTGTGATCTCTGTAGCAACTTCGTATCGGCAAGCGTGCCCCTGAGCTGTTTAATGCCTATTATTGTGGAGCAGCGTAATTCGTGTTGTTATCCCCTGTGCAGAAACAGACCCGGAAAACATTCGCGGTGCTGCGTTAAATCTGACAGGGAAGAACGAACTTAGCTGAGGACCCGGACATGCCATTTATTGAAACCCTTTTCTTGCTGGTTTTTGGCCATGCACTGGCTGACTTTGTGTTGCAGCCCGATGCCATGGGTTATGGCAAGAATCGCAATGACAAGATTCACGATAATGAGGCGAGCCTGTTCCCGCTTTGGTATTACTGGCTCACCGCACACGCCATCATGCACGGTGGTATCGTCTTCCTGATTACCCACAACCTGTGGCTGGCGCTCCTGGAGATCTTCCTACACTGGATTACGGATTTTGCCAAGTGTGAAGGCTGGATCGGCATGCATCAGGATCAGGCTATACACATTGGTTGCAAAGTCGGCTACGCTCTCGTTTTATGGTATTAAGGCCGTTCTTTTAGCTAAGGTCAGCGCCGCTATCAAGCCCTGCCTCGCTGGTTCTGTCTAAGCCAACGCCATCGGTGACATTAATCTGAGATGACCTGATGACGGTGGTGGCTTTGCCTCATCGACATTTCTGGTTATAGTACATAGCCCTGTAATCCAGGTTTCGATGCCGGCCTAGCACTGGCATCTTCCAATACATTTTATTCAGGTGTCCGACTTCAAATGGATAAACGAGATCAGCAACGCCAGATAAAACAAAAGAAGCAGCAGGCAGCCAAACAGCGAGAGCACACCCGGAAACTCATGGCCAAGGTGGGCAGTTTCGTGGTCGCGCCAGTACTGTTGCTATTCGTGCTGTATACATTGTTCAGCCAGGGCCCTACCTATTCCACCGTCGAAATCGTGGCCAGCGACCATGTCCGCGGTAGCGCGGGGACACCTGTTAGCATCACCGTCTACGCCGATTTCCAATGCCCGGCCTGTGCCACCGAGCATGACACCATGACCCGCCTCTGGCCGAGTATTCGGGGCCGGGCTCACCTGGTATTTCGGCATTTTCCCATGACTGCGCCCCATCCCCACTCCTGGACTGCCTCGCTCTATGCAGAAGCGGCGGGTAAACAAAACCGCTTTTGGGAGATGCACGATTACCTGTTCGCTACCCAGGCCATCTGGTCCGGATTAACCGATGCAGAAGCGGAATTTGACAGTTATGCGCTGGAGTTAGACCTGGATCTCGACCAACTTTGGGCCGACATCGAATCCGACGAGGTCATCCAGAAGGTCCGTAACGACCAGCGCAGTGGCAATGCCTCCGGAGTTCGCGCCACCCCAGCGGTGTTCATCAATGGCCGCCAGCTGGCGCGACCGACCAGGGAAAGAATCATGCAAGTGGTGGCCGAGGAATCTGCAGAATCCTGATCCGCTCGGATCTGCTCGCCAGTCCCGACCGATGGGAGTTCTTGGTGCTCGTGAAGTCCGCGTAGCCTGCCGACACCGTTACTAAGAAGTCAGCTCAACAAACTTGCTGACTCGGGCGTTGGCCGTACTTTTTGTAATAGTGCATCCGGCATCCAGACCTTCCATGGCGCCAGAGCAGTGACGAAAGCCGGCGAGCCGATTTTCATAATTAGTAATTTCCTCTTCACGCGAGCTCTCTCAACCATCAAAATATTTGGATATAATAAAATACAACAGTTTGTCTATTATAATGCTAATGTTTAGCGACTAATTGGACGGGCCAAGAAAGCCACACAACAACCCAATACGGAGGAACTAACGACATGCTAACCAAGCTAAATTCACTACTCGGCAGATATGAAGAAAAATTCCAGGTTATTAGCTGGACGATTTTTCGACTACTCACGGCTTCCATGTTTATGACCCATGGCTATGCCAAGCTCTTTGGCGAGAACCCACAACCGTTTACCGGCGGTGGCATGACCAGCATAAATATTGGTGAAGTAATCTCCTTTCCCTTGCCCGGCGGCATCAATGCCTTGTTTATCGCCGGGCTTATCGAGTTTTTTGCGGGCCTGATGATTTTTGTCGGTTTCCGTACTCGTCTGGCGGCCTTGGTGACGATGTTAGAATTGACCATTGCGTATTTGATCGCTCATCTTGCCTGGTTTCCGACCCTGAATGGGGGCGAGCTGGCAGGCCTGTATTTCGTGGCATTTATGGTGATCCTTGCGGCGGGTGCTGGCCCATTCAGCGCGGATGCCTGGCTCACCAAACGTGCTCAGCAAAAGACAAGGCCAGCTAGTGGTAACTGAGGAGCCTCAGTAACCTATCTGAACCCATTGGCAGGCGCTAATCGAGGCCAATCCCGGGCGCCTCTGAAATACTGCCGAGCAGCAGCTCATGATCGCAGCGGATAACATCTGGAGAAACCCCGGGTTTCGCATTTACCTCGGCTCCACTGCTTTCTCCGGCGTCGCCTTCGCCATGCAGCAGTTACTGCTGAGCTGGATTCTGATTGGCATTCTGGAATTGCCAGCCACCCAGGTAGGGATGATACAAGCCCTGGCGGGCATACCGGGAATTTTTCTGATGTTGTTGGGCGGCGCCAGCGCCGATGGTCGCGATCCCAGGGCGCTGTTGATCCAGGTCTACTCAATTGCGCCAATAATGCCGCTGTTGCTCATCGCCATCATCAATGTAAACCAGCTCAACATCTGGCCGGTGATTATCTGGGCTCTGGGAATGAGCGTGGTCATTTCCTACTCCAGCCCCGCCCAGCAGGCCATTCTCAGCCGCGTCGCCGGACAAGACATTCAGAAAGCGGTGTCGGCGACCACGACTATAGGGTTTCTGGTTCAGATGCTCGGCCTCAGTGTCGCCGGCACCATGGATGAGCTGGGGCTCGTACCGGTACTGACTTTTCAGGCGATCTGTGTCGGTCTCGGCGCCGTTGCCGTACGTCGACTTAAACCGCGGCCGCCTAAGCTGCCGGCGTCGAAACAGCCCACCTGGAAAATTATCCTGGATGGACTGCATGCGGTCTATCGGCACAAAGTCATCTTTCAGGTGCTGACGATTAACTTTGTCTCCAGCATTTTCAATGCCGGCGCCTTCGCGACGGTGTTCCCTTTCATTATCAAACGGATCTACGATGGCGACGCCCTGTTGCTGTCCATGATGATGATTATTTTTTTTGGTGGCGCCGCCGCTTCCAACTTTATGATGTTTCGAATGCTGCCACTGACTCGTCCCGGCAGGATATTTCTCATCATGCAATTATCCCGGATGCTCATTCTCGGCCTGATGTGGTTGCGGCCCGAATTCTGGCTCATGGTGATCGCCAGCATCGCCTGGGGATTGAATATGGGCGTCACCACGACGCTCGCTCGCAGCATCGTGCAGGAATCGGCGTCAGTGCAATACCGCGCCAGGATTCTCTCTGTCTACAGCCTTGGTTTTATAGGCAGCGCACCCATTGGGGCGCTTATGCTGGGCTGGATGATAGATATATTTGGTATCCTGAACGCCTTGCTACCGGCAATGTTTATCTCCTTCGCCCTGTTCCTGTATGGCGTATTTTTTAGCGATGTTTTCAACTATGAGTCACCCGGGCAGGGCCCGGTGTAGCCTCGCTTAAGGGCCGACGCTATGAGCCTGCAGCGTACTCAACCAGTGATCCAGGCCCTGGGCATTGAGCTCCATATCGCGGCCGATGAGTGCACGGATAGTGTCTACATCGATGCCGCATTGCGCGTCCAGCAAGTAATCGATACTTGCCTGCAGTAGCGACTGGGCGATGCGGTCACATCGATCCGGTTCCTGGGCAAGATCTTCGGCGGTATCGGCGTGATCCTGAATGGACTGTCGCAATAGGGTTTTCATCGCCGGTACATCTTCATGCATGCCGAAGTGAGTAACAAATACTCGCTGCAGGTCCAGCGTCATCAAACGATCGAGGCTGGATTGCCAGGCCAACGGATCGAATTGTATAGGCGTGGTGGGCGGAAAAATAAACCGTGACCGGCCGCAGTTTAATTCGGGATAACTGGCGCCGAAAGTATCGCCGGTGAACAAGCCTCGACTCAATTCGTCGTAGACCACGTAATGATGTCGCGCGTGGCCCGGGGTATCCAGGAAGACCAGCCTTCTACCATTAAAATCCAGCTCGAAACCATCCTCCGCTATCTGTATACGGCCGGCATCGACAGCCGTGAGCCGCCCAAACAACTTGCCGAATTCTTCTTCACCATAGACTGCGAGCGAACCAGCTTCCAGTTTTGCCGGGGCTATCATATGGCGAGCACCGCGGGGATGGATGATCAATGTCGCATTGGGGAATTGCTGCATCAGGCCGCCGGCGCCACCGGCATGATCGAGATGGACATGGGTTGGCATGATATAGGCGACAGCAGTGGGCGCTATGCCCTTGCGCCGCAAAACTTCACATAGTATCGGCACCGAATTATTAGTGCCGGTATCGATAAAGCCTGCCATTCCCCCATGTTCCAGAAGATAGCAGGCAGCTAGGCCCCGACGCTGCAGCATGGTATCGATGCAGCTAATCCCATGACCGAGGTCCTGGTAATAAACCGTGTCAGCCAGCGATGTGTCCCCCATTCCTATTTATTCTCCGATTTCGTAAAATGCCCTTCTGCTCCGAACCAGGCTCTGGCACGGTATACTGAATTAAAGACTTACACAGACGGATACTGCTGCAGACAATGCTGTAAGGTCTGGGGATCCATATTACCACCGGACAAGACCAGGCCCACGGTTTCACCGGCAACTTCCAGCTTGTTGCCTAACAATGCCGCCAGCGCTGCTGCCCCGCCCGGCTCCACCACCAGCTTCAGATAGCGAAAGGCATAGCTCACGGCATAGGCTATGTCATCTTCGCTCACCACGAGATAATCATCCACCATCTCGCTATTGATGGACCAGGTTATTTCCCCCGGCGTCGGCGCCAACAGCGCATCGCACAGAGTTGGGCGGTTGACATCTATGCTGACGCGCTCCCCGGCCAATTTCGAGCGTCGGTGGTCGTCAAAATATTCTGGCTCAACCCCGTAGACCCGGGTCGGAGGATGCAGCGCCTTAACGGCTGTAGACACGCCCGCCAACAGACCGCCACCGCCGCAGGGGCTGAATACGCTATCCGGCACCCTGTCATTGTCCGCGAGCTGCTGCATGAGCTCCAGACCCGCCGTGCCCTGACCGGCGATAATATCCACGTCGTCGAAAGCCGGAATTAATATCGCCCCGGTACTCTCCGCAATTTCCGCGGCAATGTCTTCCCGAGATTCGCTATGGCGGTCGTAAAACCGTATGGTTGCTCCCAGGTTTTCCGTGCCTTCTTGCTTAATCGCCGGTGCATCTGTTGGCATCACGATAGTCGCGCGCAGTCCCAACAGTTTTGCCGCATAGGCGACACCCTGGGCATGGTTGCCAGACGAATAGGCAACCACGCCGAAGGCTTTTTCCGTATCGCTTAGTTGGCAGATGCGATTATATGCACCGCGAAATTTGAATGCGCCTATGTGTTGAAGACACTCAGGCTTGAGAAATACTTCCGCCCCCAGACGCTGGTTAAGAACATTCGATTGCAACAGTGGCGTTTTTATCGCCACGCCCTGTAGACGGGCGGCCGCCCGGGAGATATCTTCCAGTGTTACTGCCATATTCTTGCCGCCATATTTTTTCTGCTTAACAAAAAATAGCTTATTATTTAGAGGCGCCCTAGTTTTCGATTCTTTAGAATTCTTCGCTTGCGCGCAACTTGTTGTTGGTTAAGATTTTCCTCAGCCTTGACGAAGGGATTGTCATCGGATCGTAGTAGGATTTTTATCGGCGTGCCTTCCAGTTTCAACCTTTTACGGAATGTTTTTTCCAGATAACGACTATAATGTCCGGGTAGTTTCTCAGTCTGTTTTCCATGAATGACGATGATCGGCGGGTTATGCCCCCCGCTATGAGCATAGCGCAGTTTGATACGTCGACCGCCGGCCATCGGCGGCGCATGGTCCACCACCGCATCCTGCAATATTTGTGTGAGTTTATTGGTGGCAAGTTTCTTGTTAGCGGAGTCATAAGCCTTGTGTATAGATTTATACAAATCCCCCACGCCGGTGCCATACTTCGCGGAAATGAAATGAAGCTTGGCGAAGTCGACGAAGATAAAGCGCCGCCTGATCTCCGTTTTAATATGATCCTTGTCTGCGCTCTCCATACCGTCCCATTTATTCAGTGCGATCACCAGGGCGCGGCCGGTCTCGATGACATAACCCAACAGGTGTAGATCCTGCTCCACGATACCGGTGCGGGCGTCTACGATCAGTACTACCACATTGGCATCCTGTATTGCCTGCAGGGCCTTAACTACTGAAAATTTCTCCACGGTCTCTTTGGTCTTGCCGCGCCTTCTGATACCCGCAGTGTCGATCAGGGTATAGGGTACGCCTCGACGCTCGAAGGGAATATAAACACTATCACGTGTCGTACCCGGCTGATCGAAGACCACGACCCGATCCTCACCGAGCATACGATTAACCAGGGTGGACTTGCCCACGTTGGGCCTGCCGGCGATAGCAATTTTAATGCCCTTCGCTGCGACTGCTTCGGTGCTGGTCTCATCCTCGTCAGAAAAATCCTTCAACACCCGTGCCAGCATATTGCTTACGCCACGACCCTGTGTTGCCGTAATCGGGAACAGATCTGCCATGCCCAGGCTGTAAAAATCTGCCATCGCCTGGTCCGGGTCCAGGCCATCGATCTTGTTTACCAGCATATAGCTGTTTTTATTGTTTTTGCGCAGATAGTCGGCAATTTTGTTGTCGTCTGGTGTGAGCCCGTCCTTGGCATCGACAAGAAACAGGCAAATATCGGCTTCTTCGATAGCCTGTAGCGACTGCGACGCCATCTCGTGATCTATGCCATCTTCATAGCCGGTGATTCCGCCGGTGTCGATGGCGATGAAATGCTGCTGGCCCAACTGTCCATCACCGTATTGACGGTCACGGGTCAGCCCCGGAACATTTGCCACGATGGCATCGCGACTCCGGGTGAGACGATTGAATAGTGTTGATTTACCGACGTTGGGGCGACCAACGATGGCGATAACTGGCCGCATGGTACAAACCTGGTGAGATTATCATTGCAAACTGAGGGCCGCGAGACTGCCGTCATTACTGAATACATAAAGCGTGCCGTTATTCGCCAGCAAATTTGCGCGGACACCATCACCATCGACCTGAAAGCGACCAACCAGGCGACCATCAACCTGGGAAATAAGATGGATGTAGCCTTCGAAATCAGCCACGGCAATATAATTGCCAATCACAGTCGGCGCCGTAATCGACCGGAAATGAAGATCGTTGTTTTCCCAAACCACGTCTTCGCTATTGTCTCTGATAGCAATGACGCGGCTCTCATCATCACTGTAGTAAATATTGCCGAAGCCCTGCTCCATGCCGTGGTAGCTCGATGCCTGGATACCCCATACGATGCGACCGGAGTTGATTTCAAAGGCCATCAGATTGCCTTGGTAGCTGGCGGCAAGAATTCGATTACCATCAAGCAATAAATTGCCATCCACATCGATCACACGATCGATATCGTAACGACCCTCGGGTATCGCCACCCGTTCTTCCCAGAACAGGACACCATCTTCTGCGGCCACCGAAATCAGCGTGCCGTTGCTGAATCCTGCGATAACTGACCCTGAAGGCGTGATGACTGGTTGACTGGTCCCGCGCAGGGTGAGTGCCGGCAAGGTGGTTTCATAGGTCCAGCGCTGACTGCCATCGGACGCTTCCAGCGCCACCAGTTTGCCGTCCACTGTCTGGGCGACGGCGATATCACCATTGGTTTGTGGTGCCGAAAGCACTTCACTGGAAACCGCACCGGTCCACAAGATCTCGCCGTTACCCTGGTCCAGCGCGACTACTTCGGCGTCCTCGGTACCAATCATGACCAATCCATCACCCGCGCCAACACCACCAGTGATGGTAGACGCTATACGTTGACGCCACAATACGTTACCAGTGGATAGCTCAACTGCCAGCACGATGCCGTTTTCACTTGCAGCATAGATCACGCCGCTGTCGATAATCGGCGTAATTTTTGTATAGTTGTCACCCTGGCCGTTGCCCACACTGATGCGCCATTGCCGGTTCATTTCTACTTCCCTGTCGAATAGGCCCAGCTCCACCGGCAGATTGATCTCCTCATCGTCAGCAAACCAGTCCAGCGGGTTGAGGTAGTTGCAGCCGGACAGGGCCAGGGCGAAGACGGCGGCGACGGCCAGGCGCAGATGGCTGCTCTGGAGCCTGGACTTAACAGAGTACGTGGGAATAATGTGAGGGTTTTTTTCCATAATGGTTGCTTGCGGAAAACTCAACTTCCGTCGCTGATATTATCCAGCTTCATGCGCAGGATATCGCTATTGGAACCTGCCTGCTGTGCGGCAACATAGGCTTCCCGCGCATCGACAATACGACCCATGGCGAAATAAATATCGCCTCTGAGCTCGGCGAACCCAGGCTCGTATGTGACCGGGTTGACGTTGTTTACCAGGGTCAGGGCACGCTCGGCATCACCTCTTGCCAGGATAACCCGACCTAATCGCAGCTTGGTCGTGAGGATCAAACCGGGATTGGTCTGCTTAAAAAACCCGCTTTGCTGATTATCCAATATCCATTGCAATGATGACTCTGCCGACTCCAGATCATTAACCCCCACCGCTTGCTGGGCATCGAACAGAGAAGCGAACAGTGCATAGATAGTGTCGTTGTGCTCGGCCCGCAATGCGCTGGCCAGCTCGATTACCCGGGCACCGTCCTCTGTGCTGACGGTCACGCCCTCGCTCACCGCTGCGATACTCAGAATCCCCTCGTACAGGTCTGACGCCGCATCCGCGCTGGCGAGTCGAGAGTTTTGCCAGAGCAACCAACCGGTATAGCCGGCAACCACCACCACGATCATCAATACCAGCTGTTTGCCGTTCTCATCCCACCACTTCTTGAGGGCTTCTACTGTCTCTTCTTCTGCCGCGTTCAACGCCACGACTCACTCCTGTTTCTGCTTCAGTTAGATTCGATCTGGATTATTCCGATTGGTTCCGGATGCCGTGTTCATTCAACGGGTCCGGTCGGCCCAGCGAAAAAGTGCTAATTCTACCTGTTTGTGTGCCGTAGGGCACGGTGCAATGTCCCCAACAGGCTCTATGACGCCGAAATACCGAGAAATTTCCCGACTTTCTCTATACAGCGGCCTATTGCCACCGTGGTCGATACCCCTGCATCATCCAGTGTACGAATTTTCACCTCTGCAAGCGGCGTCTCGGCGTCGCCTTCCCGTTCCATAATCACAGCCAGGCCGGCGCCACTGTTGAAGGCACGTTTTAACTGATTATTGTATTTACCGCCCCCGCTATGACAAATCACACCCAGATGCGGGTATTGATCACGGATTTGTTGACTCAACTGCAGGCCCTGCTCGGCCAGATTGCTGCCAACCACCAGCACGTACACATCGATCCGCTGGCGCGCGGAATCGGGTACTTTCTGCAGGGAATCCAACATCAGCACCAGTCGCTCGACTCCAATTGCAAAGCCGGCTGCCAGCGTCGGCTTGCCACCTAGCTGCGCAACCAGGCCATCATAGCGACCGCCACCGCATACCGCACCCTGGGCTCCGAGGGACTCCGTAGTCCATTCAAACACACAGTTATTGTAATAATCCAGACCCCGCACCAGGCGTGGGTTTTGCCTATAGTTAATTCCGGCGGCTCGTAACAGGTGCTGCAATTGCAGCACCTGGGCCTGGCTGTCGGCATTGACGAAATCAGCAAGCAGCGGTGCATCGCTTAACGCCGCCTGTACCGCAGGATTTTTGCTGTCCAGCACTCTCATGGGATTGCTGAGCAAGCGCTTGCGCGCATCGTTATCGAGCTGCCCAGATTTCGACTCGAGGAATTTTCTCAGCGCCTGGCCGTAGTGCCGCCGGTCCTCTGCACTGCCAATATTATTAATCTCGAGGGCCACAAAGTCGGTCAAATTCAGTTCGCGCCACAGTATCGCCGCCAACTGGATAATCTCCGCATCGATATCCGGTCCCGCCATGCCAAACGCTTCTATGCCAAATTGATGAAATTGACGATAACGGCCTTTCTGCGGGCGCTCATGCCTGAACATGGGACCCTGGTACCAGAGCCGCTGTTGCTGGTTGTACAGCAGACCATGTTGGTCCGCTGCCCGCACACAACCGGCGGTGCCTTCCGGTCGCAGGGTCAGGCTGTCACCGTTACGGTCATCGAAACTGTACATCTCCTTTTCGACAATATCGGTGATTTCGCCAATCGAGCGCTTGAATAATTGGGTTTGTTCGAGAATAGGAAAGCGAATCTCTCGGTAACCAAAGCTTTGAACCACGCGGGCAAAGCAAGTTTCAAGATATCGCCAGGTCGGTGATTGCTCTGGGAGAATGTCATTCATCCCACGGATAGCTTGTAGTTTGGCCATAGTGCAGATTCAGTTACTTATGTCGTCGTTACTGTGCGACCGGCGCTTAGCCGGTGGCAATAATGTCCTTCTCGAGCGACTGTTTTTCCATAACCCGCGCTCGAACCATTGCTTCCAGCTCATCGACAAGATTGGCGTTGCTTATTTTATGATCCGGCACCCCCTCCACATAAACCAGGTTATTCGGGCTGGCTCCGGTCAGGCCGATCTCGACCACCTTGGCCTCGCCCGGGCCATTGACGATACAGCCGATGACGGCAACGTCTATCGGTGTGGTGATGTCTTCGAGACGAGATTCCAATTCATTGACCACGCCGATCACATCGAAGTTTTGCCGAGAACAACTGGGACAGGCAACCAGGTTTACGCCACGGTGACGCAGGCCCAGGCTCTTCAGGATATCAAAGCCCACTTTCACTTCTTCCACCGGATCCGCTGCCAGGGATATTCGAATAGTATCGCCGATGCCTTCCATCAGCAGCGATCCGAGGCCTATGGCCGACTTCACAGTGCCAGAGCGCAAGCCTCCTGCCTCCGTGATACCCAGGTGAAACGGCTGCTCTATCTGGGATGCCAGGCTACGATAGGCCTCTAGGGTCATAAATATTTCCGAGGACTTGAGACTGATCTTGAAGTCCTGAAAGTCCAGCTTGTCCAGAATCTCAATCTGATTGAGCGCCGACTCGACCATGGCCTCGGCATTCGGCTCCCGATATTTCCGCAGCAGGGCCTTGCCCAGCGATCCCGCATTAACTCCGATTCGCAACGGTATGCCTTTGTCTTTTGCGCTATCGACAACGGCTCGAATTCGCTGTTCATTGCCTATATTGCCCGGATTAATGCGCAGACAATCGACACCGTAATCCAGCACCTTAAGAGCGATACGATGGTCGAAGTGGATGTCGGCTACCAGTGGCACCTGCACTTGAGCGCGGATTATCTTGAAGGCTTCGGCGGCATCCATGCTGGGTACAGACACCCGCACGATATCCACACCGGCCGCTACCAGACGTGAAATTTGAGCCACTGTAGCCTCTACCTCACAGGTTTCCGTGTTGGTCATGCTCTGCACGGAAACAGGTGCATCACCGCCTACGGCAACGTTGCCTACCATGAGCTGGCGGGTCTTGCGACGGGAAATAAGCGGATTGGGATTCATGGCTTACAAGCCTACAATGAGGCGGGCAGAATTGTCGATACGTATCTTCGTGCTGACATCAATTTCTGACCCATTTAACGACATCCGAATAAACACCGCGTCTCCCAGCAGGATATTGAACGGTGCATTGCCAGTGATTTCAAGCACATCTCCGGCTTCTCTGAGGTCCCGATAAATCTGCCTGGATTCGCCGTCGTTGACTTCGATCCAGCTCTCACCGGAAAACGTAATCCTCAGCAAATCTTCACCCGCGGAGCCAATTTCAATAAGCCTGCTATTTTCCAAACTGGACGCCACCGCTACCACAAGCGCATCGATTTCCCTGTTCCCCGCCGCTATAGTGACCGACTCTATCGGAGTTGACGGCGCGGTGTTCTGCGGATTGCCGACGGCAATGGCGGCCAGGACTGCAATAACGTTTGCATCGGAGATGGGTTTGCTCTCCGGCCCGACAGAAACAACGGGACTTGACCGGGGCACCTGTGGTGGTGTGCTGGCTCGGCCTGGCTCTGCTGCTGCGGTCGAAGTCGTAACCTGGGTCAGTCCTGGTGGTGATGGCCTCGTCCCGGCCCCATCCACCTCGTTCTTAGTGACAAAATTGTGGTAAAGCCACAACAGTGTAAAACCACCCACAAACACCAATACTGAAACCACGAGCCAGAACTTGTTGCGGTCCAGCTTGCGCCGCGTGTTGCAGCCGAGCTGGGATTCGGACAC
>Ga0315334_10000955_pt1 | contig 17776 bp, 17 predicted proteins | sample M150034915metaG_FD_205555 | JGI IMG/M metagenome (GOLD analysis project Ga0315334, IMG submission 205555) | Ammonia-oxidizing marine archaeal communities from Monterey Bay, California, United States - M1 500m 34915 | ecosystem: Environmental > Aquatic > Marine > Intertidal zone | place: USA... | reverse complement strand
AATCCCGCTTGGGTTTTATTACAGTAATTTAAATTATGATCTATTAGAAGAGCACGCTAAATCTGAACTTGAAGGTATGGCAAGAGCTTCTGCGCTTAGTATTGAAGTTGCCATTAAGTCTAATGACTTTGAGATTGTTGAAGAAACAATTGATCGGGTTTCTAAAGACCACAAATTTTCGTTTATTGCAATTCTGGAACAAGACGATGACTCTGATGAATATACATTATTTAAATGTTTTCCGGATTCTTTAACTCAAAATCAACCTTATTACGACACGACGAATTATCACCTGATAAGCTCTCCTCTTAATTCGGAAATAATTCGTGGGAAAATCATTTTAGGCATTTCCAAGATTGAGGATCATAAAACAATTAATGCCCTTAACAGACCAATATGGGATTTAACGGTTCTAGCCAACGTTACATTATTGGTTTTGTTCTCACTCTTTCTCATTTTTGTTACGAATCCAATACGAAAAGCAAGTCAATTTGCATCTCGATTAAGTAATTCGGATTATTCAGCAGAATTAACAGCAACACAAGGGAAAAATGAAATCAGTGTGTTAACAAATTCTTTAATCTCGCTTAAGCATAATTTAATCTCGCTAAGAGTGAAAAATGATGCGTTGATGAGCAACTTACAACACGAGATAGATAAACAAACTGTAGAAATTAAATTTAAATCTCAATTACAAGAGCTTTTGATCAAGATTTCAAACGACTTCGCTTTTATTAGCGCAAGCGATACAAGCATAAAAGAAAAAGTAAAAGAATCACTTCAGGTCATCAATAACTTCATCTCTTCGAATTATGCACTAATTTTGAAATTTGAAGCTAATAATAAATTAACCCTTTTTTGTGACTGGATTGATAGTCCCGTATATTCTCCCAAAACGAAGTCGATTAAACTTAAAGCTTCCGAAATTAACGATTTGGAAATTTTGTTCAATGATAGTGATCATGTAGAAGTAAATAACGAAGCAAATCCTGTTATCTGTAAAATAATTGAAGAATTCATCCCCAACAGAAATAATCCTGTTTTGTTCAAGATAATTAACCCAGACCTTTCGTTGGGTGGTTTTATTGTTTTTGAAGAAAAACAGAAAAAAATCAAATGGCTAATTCATACGGAAATTCAGGAAATGATCAAGGTTTTTATGGAGATGATTGTAAATCTTGATATACGGTACAAGCAGGACAGGAATCTCAAAGCTCTACAGGAAAGCCTTGAGACCAAAGTCCTTGAGAACACCAAACAAATTCTAACCCTTTCCAATAATTTAGTTGCTCAAGATAAGCTAGCCATGATCGGTGAAATATCAGCAGGGATTGCCCATGACCTTAACACACCTCTTGGTGCGATAAAATCAGGGGTTCAAGGCATGAATTTTTGCGTGAATGGATTCAATGCAAAAATTGCCGCTGCTCCAAAACAATATGTTATGGACGCGTTCAACTTCGCAAATAATAGAACATTGGAAATTATGGGTAGTGGCATTCAAATAATTAAAGATAAAGAAGCATTTGCTGCTTATTTTGAACGGAACAAATTCCCCCAACACAAAAACGACATTGACAAAATAATATCCTTATTTGTTGAAATTCAAATTCAATTGAGCAATGAGACGTTAATTAATAGCATCATGAAGTATGAGTCTCCGGCGAAATATCTGGACCTTGTAAAAAGTGTATTAATGATGCGAACTTTTAGCTTTTCAATTGAAGAGTCAATCACTCGATCGGTAGAAGTTATTTCAACACTCAAAACCTACGTCAGAGAAGACAATGATCTTATAAAAGCCAAGGTCAATTTGAAGGAGAACATAGGCAATGTGCTTTCGGTATTTCGTTACCGAATATCAAAAAATGTTTCACTTGAATTTGTTGTAGATGATACAGCATATATAATCGGCAATGAAATTAAGTTGTTTCAGCTTTGGTCCAATATTATTAAAAATGCACTCGATTGTTTGGAAAAGACCCAGAATCCTACAATCAGAATAACCTCAGAATCAGAAGGCGATCGAATTAATATAATTATTGCTAATAACGGCCCCGAGATTCCTCAAGATATTCAAAGTAAGATCTTTAAAAAATTCTTTTCCACAAAACAATTGGAGAGTGGTTCCGGATTGGGGTTGAGTATTGCAAAAAGTGTTATTGAAGAGTACAATGGTACCATAAAGTTACTCTCTGATAAAAAGAAAACTCAATTTATCATCTCTTTCGATAAAGCGAATTAATATGGAATTATTTTAATTAACCAAAGCCTCTACCTCTAAGGTTTGTTCTGATTCCTTATGCACTGTTGGCTCATTCAATGATTTTTCCACTATGATCTGTTCTTTCGATTCTGCATCTGGAATGCGACACCCATGAAAAACATATTCGCAAAGTGTTTTCACTATTCTCTCTCGTTCTGGCTCCAGATTGTTTTTTAGATAATTATTGAAAAAATCGGATGGTAAGAGGCGACCATTAAATGCATTTAATATTTTCCCAACAACAGTATTAATATGTTTAGCAGAAACATCCGTTTCAAGCCCTGCTTTAACTGCATAACTTTTTCCATCTTCTAGAGGTTTTACATACAATGCACTGCAATAGTTGCTAACTCCGTTAATCCCCACCGCTAAAGACTCATAATGATCGTCTGTTTTTCTTGAGGCCACAGCCAGAATAACAGGCACACTAACTCTGGCGCCAACCATTTGAATAAGTTTATCTAAAGACCTCGATGAATCCTTTTTTCTCCTTTTTAATTCTTGTCTCAATAATTTTGGTGATAATTTTACCGAAAGATGAAGCAATCCGAAACTTTTCAATCCGGGCTCTCTTTGTATGAATTCAATAAGATGTTTTAGATCGCCATACAAATGAGGCGCCGTAGCCCGATATACCTCATCGGGTAACCTTAATTCATTAGCTTGATTTTCGATCAGTTTTTCGACGCGCTTCACTCGAAGCTCCACACTTTTATGAAATAATGGCAGTCCCGTGAATCTATCATCCATCCAGCTTGTCATTTCATTGAAATTAGTGGCTCCCGTAACTTTAAACTCTATTTGTTTCAGTTCTGTGAAACCACTTTTTCGTTGCATAAATGTTTTGTTCATTTGACCGCTCATTATGGATACTAAGCGAATCGATTTAGCACGACAAATGTAAGAATAATAACCCAATTTATAGTAGCAGTTTACGGAATGTAATTATTCAATCTCCGCTAATAGCGATCTGCTTAAATCGATTATTAATTAGGTGCGTTCTTTATTCTGCAGAACTTATTTTATCTTAGTGTACATAATTAAACCTACTGCGTTATGAAAATTATTTCACTACTTTGTGTCTGTCTGTTAATTTCAGCTAGTACCGTTTGTCAGCAACCTATTCGAAAAGTTTTGCATATAGGAATTGATGGCTGCCGTGGAGATGCTCTAGTGTCCGCAAACACTCCAGCCATGGATAATTTAATCGCACAGTCAATCTACAGTTTGGATGGCTTATGTTCGCCTCCGACCTGGAGCGGCAATGGTTGGAGTAGTATGCTCACGGGTGTATGGCATACAAAACACGGGGTCACAGACAATACATTCTCAGGTTCCGATTTCGTTACTTATCCCGACTATTTATCCAGGATCGAAACGTATGATCCCAACCTTAGAACCATCTCCCTTGTAAACTGGGGGCCGATAAATTCAAATATCGTTCAGAATGCAGATGTTGAGGCAACATACGGAACCGATTTGGAAGTAAAAACCGGTGCTATAGATGCTTTAAACAATGATGACCCTGACGCCCTTTTTATTGCGTTTGATGAGGTCGATCATGCAGGTCATACGTACGGCTTTTCACCAACAATTTCACAATATATCCAATCAATAGAGCTTGTAGATAGTTATATATCTGAAATTATAGCCGCCATGCAAAACAGGCCAACATTTGTGACCGAAAACTGGTTGATTATTATTACAACAGACCACGGAGGAAATACGTCCGGACATGGGGGAGGTACAATAGAGGAGCGCACCATTTTTACAATTTATTCAAACCCTGGATTGACGCCACAAGAATTAAGCAAAAGTACAATAGATCAGAATGCAACATTTAACGAAGCATTTTTTCCTGCACAAACATATGCTGTACCGTCTGACCAAAGTTCTTTTTTATTTGGTGCTGCGCAAGATTTCACCATTGAATTTTGGGTGAAACCGAACGCATTCACCGGCGATCCTTCTCTGATAAGCAATAAAAACTGGAACAACGGGTACAATCCAGGATTTATTATTTCGACATATCAAGGGCAGTATTGGAAAGTCAATGTTGGCGATGGTACCGACAGGTTGGATATTTCCGGTGGTAGTCTTACCGCGAACGAATGGCACCATTTGGCGGTGAGCTTCGATCGAGATGGTCTAATGACAGCATATGAAGACGGGGTATTTGTGGGCTTCGAAAACATGAATGGAATAGACAATATAGATTCCGGATTGCCCCTGGTAATTAATCAGGATGGAACAACGTCTTATGGCTACAACCTAGACGCGAGCTACAAAGATATCCGTATTTGGAATACGGTTATCCCGGATAGCATTATTTCGACATGGGCAACAATCCCTGTCACCAGCTCCCACCCACACTACAACGACCTGGTCGCAAATTGGCAATGCGAAGATGGATCGGGAACAGTTTTACAAGACCAAAGTCTAAACAATAATAATTGCACAACTACGGGAAGCATTAGCTGGACAAACGGACAAAATAACACGTTTACCGTTTTCGATTATTCAGAAACTACTCGCGAACCGGACAATGCCGTGAATGCTCTAAGTTGGCTGTGTATCCCGATACAACAATCGTGGAATTTGGACGGTAGGAATTTTGTCACTCTGTGTTCTGGCAGTGCTTCTGTGGTGGAGCCAAATATCGCTTCTACTTTTGAAATAAACATACAGCCGAATCCGGTTACAGAAGAATTAACAGTGACTTTTGAATCAATGAGTCCAAAAGCAGAGATTATAATATTAGATACTCAGGGACAAGCTGTGTTTGAAAAATTTATTTTTTCTAAAACCGATATTTTCAAGACCAATCTGAATGTCAAAAATTTAGCCAGTGGGACTTACACACTGACGGTTCGATTCGGTGAAGCTTATAGCAGTGCAAGATTTGTAAAATAACAGATACGCATCACAATCTTCTTTTATTATCTTTGTTATTGTTATTATTATTGGACAATAACTATTTGTAACTGAGAAAACAAACCATGCATTAAAAGACATGAAATTAGCGTTACGCTGCTTAACTGAATCGTTCAAACCACTATATAACCAACGCAAACAAACATGCTGTTCAAATCAATCCTCTCTCGAAAAAAAAATAACAAGGTCAACTCCTCTGCTCTTGCGCACGACACTTATTTTAACAATTTAAGAGAAACAGAATATAAAAGGCTTTCAGAACAGGGACATTCGTACCTGGATTATACAGGTGGCAACCTATATGGTCTCTCACAAATTAAGCAGCACACTGAAACCCTCGCTAATTCCGTTTTTGGAAATCCTCATTCAACAAATCCAAGCTCTCAATTTGCAACAAAATTGGTGGATGATGCGCGAACTAAAGTTTTGGAATTTTTCAATGCAGAGGATTATTTTTGTGTGTTCACCGCAAATGCTTCAGGCGCACTAAAAATTGTTGGCGAATGTTATCCTTTTAGTCCGGAAAGTCACTTATTACTTTTTTCGGACAACCACAATTCCGTTAATGGAATTCGTGAGTATTGTGATAAAAGGGGCGGGGAATATACGTACGTTCCTGTGCATTATGAAGACCTTGAAATCGATAAAGCTATACTGGAAGAGAAGCTTGAAGCTTTCGAAAATAAGAAAACCAAATTATTTGCTTTTCCAGGACAATCGAATGCATCTGGAGTAAAACATGATCTTACATGGATTGAAAAGGCACACGAAAAGGGCTGGGATGTTTTATTGGACGCTGCAGCATTCGCCCCAACGAACATTCTTGATCTGCAGAAAATCAAACCTGATTTTGTTGCCGTTTCTTTTTACAAAATCTTTGGTTATCCAACAGGCCTTGGATGTCTTCTTGTCAAAAAATCAAAATTCAATACTCTTGATAAACAATGGTTTGCAGGTGGTACTATTTCCATTGTATCGGTTGGGGATCCGAATCATTTTCTACTCGAAAATCATGAACGATTTGAAAACGGGACAATTAACTATCTCGATATTCCTGCAATAAAAAATGGCCTCGAGTATGTTGAAAAAATAGGAATGACTCGAATAAATGAAAGAGTTAATTCTCTAATACAATATTTGTATGGCGAGCTCAAGCAGTTAAAACACGACTCGGGTGTGCAGCAAGTTAACCTTTTGGGTCCTACAGACCGAAGCAGAACCGGGGGTAATTTAATTATGACATTTTGCAACCCTGATAGTTCACTTATTCCGTTCGATCTAATTGAAGCAAAGGCAAACGAGAAAATGATCTCAATACGCTCGGGGTGTTTTTGTAATCCTGGTATTGACGAAACAAACCACTGTTCCACTATAGAAGAACTTAAAGACTACTTCACAAGCAGGGATCATGGTCATTATTTTGAGATGACTTCTTATTTAAATAAGTTAAGGGGATCAACACGTGCTTCAGTAGGTATTGCTACAATTAAAGAGGACCTTGATTGTTTTATTGATTTTGTGAATTCATTAAAAAACAAGTCTTTTGTGGATCAAAAATCCATAATGCATTAAAAATCGAAATGCATTTACCTTTGTTTATTTGTTATTTCTGAATCATTTAATTTTGGTCCTATTGTTGTGAAAAATAAAGACTCATGAGAAAAGTATCGAAGCGCCTTATTGCAGCTTTTATTGCAGTACTATTTTGTTTTTCATACTATGCACAAACACCCGATACAGAGCATATAAAAATTGAGCTAGGGATTTTGAAATTGCGAGCGCGGGTAATAGTTTTCTGATTCTTTCGTTATTAGCTCTATTATGTTTTGGCCTTACGGCTGTTTATATTTACAAAATTAAATACGATTGAACCATTATGAAACGATTATTTCTAACTGCAACAGTACTAGCGTTACTCAGCAGTATCCATCTCCATGCACAAAACACCGTTTGTTTTAACATTGTTGCAAACCCAAATGCTTCCGACCCTGCCCTGGGGCTGTTTACAAAATACGTAGATGTATTTGGCTGCGGAATTTACGCTGAAAGCTCAGTCTCGGACGAAAAAGTGCTCCATGCCGCAGCGGTATGGGCCGAATTGATCGATAACAATGAAGACGGAATTGTAGATGATCCGGCTTTACTTGCTGAATTGCAAAGCAAGCAGGCCCTAATGCCAATCTTCCAGACGGATGGTAATGCGGCAATGATCAGCTTTATGAACAATTACAATGGCGATGGTGTTTCGGCCGTGCTATGGCAATCCGAAATTGACCCAAGCCAAACAGGGCATTGGGGAGCTGATGCATCGGTAGAAGAAATTCTGCATACCATAAACGGCGTAGGCCATGTTAATGTCTACCCGAATGCTTTTGATCTTGCCCCGAATTCTTCCTTGTTGAGTGCTGCTATGGATGTTGCTCGCGGAGGGCAATTCATGAATGTTCCTGCATCCTACCCTGCAGCTGCGTGGTACCACTACGATGATGGAACCTGTGATTATGAGTGCATGGCAATTGAATATTTGTACTGGATGATCGTCAGCAATATGGGCATTCTCGATGATGCTGCAACCTGCTTGGGGATCGCTAATGAATGGGAGCCTTGCACTCAAGCCCTGCTCCAGTCTGCCGACTTGTTGGGTTATGCACTTATTACAGACCCTGCCTATAAGCTTCCGCAAAATGCTCCCGATGGCAATTACTGTCCAAGTGGGCTGGGAGTTGATGCATTAGACCAAGGGGCATCATTCAGCATCTATCCAAATCCGGCAACACAAAATACGGTAACCGTAAAATTGGAAAAAAAAAGCACCAATGAAGTCATCAATATCCGCGATATTTTTGGAAAGATCGTTGCAAGCGAAGTGGTTTCAAGCCAGTCAGAACAAATCAATATCCGCGGATTATCGAGCGGTATCTATTTTGTAACCTGCGGTGGTGCAAACACAAAATTAATTGTTGAGTAGTTAAGTATTGAGGATTTGTGAATTTAATGAGTGGATAAATACAGCGCTTATTAATTGGTTGCTTTTGTAATGTTCTGCAGAATATTTATCTTAATGCTTCAGTTTTAAGTGGAACGATTACAGACACCTCAAGGTTTTATGAAAACAAGTGGGAAAATAGCATCAGGCAAAAGATCATTTCGTATCGGAATGATCGTTCCGAGCTCAAATGTTACCATGGAGAAAGAGATTCCCCAAATGCTGCAATCCTTAGACGGCGAGAACGCATCACAATTCACATTTCATTCAAGCAGAGTGCGCTTGCAAAAGGTGTCCCCTGAAGAATTAAAGAAAATGAATGCCAATGCAGCGAATGCTGCACTGGAGCTCACAGATGCCTCTGTTGATGTTATTTTGTATGCCTGTCTGGTTGCCGTGATGGTAGAGGGAAAGGGCGCACATATAGAATCGGAAGAGCGCATTAGAAACACCTTAGCAAAAGAGGATAAATCAATTCCAATTGTTACAAGCGCCGGAGCACTTGTTGCCACGCTTCACGATATTAAAGCTTCGAAAATCGCAGTTATAGCCCCATACCTTCCGGCACTAACCCAAACCGTTTGTGGCTATTTGCAGGCTGAAAATATTGAGGTGGTTTCATCCTGCTCGTTATCGGTAGACGACAATTTAGAAGTAGGAAAGCTGGACCAAGGCCAGCTGGTGGAAATTGCGCAAACATTACCTAAAGATGTAGATGCTGTAGTACTCTCGGCGTGTGTTCAGATGCCATCACTTGATGTAATTGAAGAAGTAGAAAAATTGCTCAGAAAACCAGTTATTTCTGCTGCAACAGCTACGGTATATCAAATGATGAAAAAACTTGACATACATCCGGATATATTGGGCTACGGAGATCTTCTGGCCGGAAAATTGACCCAAAAAGTTGATTCTGTATGAAAGAGATCCACATTACAGAAGGCGGTATCGCCGACGAAATTTTACGTGTTTTTGATTCAGAAAAACCCGTAATTATGTTCCAACTCCCTTCTGTCTATACATTATTTGCACCACCAACAAAAGCCGGTGCTGCTGCGCTCAATGAGGCAAAGCAAAGACTTTCTGGTAAGAATTATGGAACGGCAATAGGAAGCCTTAATTCATTTAGCGCCATGGCAATGGAAAATTCACTTCCCAGCGAGCTGAGCTCCCCGGAAGCACTTAAATTATTGACCGGTGCCTTTATTAAAATAAATATTGCCCCAAACGATTTTAATTCCGTTGTTGTGCGCAATGGCACGCACCAGGGCGTATTGCTCGATTCTCCGCACAGAGATGTATTTATGGCTGTAGAAGAAGAATTGCAAAACAAAACTGAACCAGCTCTTTTTTACGGAAAACATTGTGCAGCGCCATTATGTACGAGTGCCAACCAAAGTGGCGATCCTTTGGGGTCTATTACAGACTGGGAGAGAGCTTATCGTTTCGCTAAGGATCGAGGTGTCGAGCTCATCATTCGATCCGAAAAGGCAAACGGCACCCCGGGGTCTTACCCTATTTTTCATGTAACACCAAAAAAGATAAGCATCAAAAGAAGTGGGCCGGGTGAAGAAGAAATTAAACGTAAATTGCCACAACATCTTTTTGAGTGAAACAATGTACAAGCAGAATTCCACCACGAATACACCCCGCTATTTAATGCTCAAGATTCCTATCACTTGTGTTTTCATTTATGCGATAACGTTCACCTTCGGACAGAATTATGGTAAAAACGGAATGGTTGTTTCGGACAATACCATTGCATCAAAAATTGGCATTGAAATATTAAAAAAAGGAGGAAATGCAATTGACGCCTCTATTGCCACGGCTTTTGCCTTGGCAGTTACGCACCCGCAGGCCGGAAATATTGGTGGCGGGGGTTTCCTGGTGTATATGGATGCACAAAGTGCCGTAACTACAATTGATTTTAGAGAAAAGGCACCCCTTGCGGCAACCCAAAACATGTATCAGGATGAAAATGGCAGGCTCATTTCGGGCTCGAATCATGAGGGGCTTAAATCGGCAGGTGTTCCAGGCACCGTTGCAGGCCTCTTTCTTGCGCACGAAAAATATGGAGTATTGCCATGGGAAGAGCTCGTAGATCCTTCGGTTGCACTGGCAGAAAATGGTTTTCCAATGAGCTGGTCGCTTTATCAATGGGCACAGGCTATTTCCGGCTGGGACAACTCGATGGATATACTTGTGGATTATTTCAAAAACGATGAAAAAGAAATAGTAAAGCCCGGTGAGCTATGGAAACAGCCCGCACTTGCGCGTACACTGATGTTGATCCGCGATAAGGGGAAAGCAGGGTTTTATGCCGGAGAAGTTGCCAAAGAGATCGAGACATACATGCATAATAACGGAGGAATAATTACTGCAGAAGATCTTAAAAAATATGAAGCAATAGAGCGGAAACCGATCAAAGGGACCTATAAAGGATACGAAATTTACTCGATGCCCCCGCCGAGCTCCGGAGGAGTTGTACTTATCGAAATGCTCAATATAATGGAGCAGGCCGATCTGGATAAGATCGAATTTAATTCTACCCAGTACGTTCATCTTGTAGCAGAAACCATGCGACGCGCCTTTGCCGACCGTGCCGAGCATCTTGGCGATCCGGATTTTAATTTGGAAATGCCACTCGACAAGTTAACTTCGAAGGAATTTGCCAAAATGCGACTGGAGAATATCGACAGGAATACTGCTTCGGTAAGCGATTCCTCTTTGTTCGGTCAGCTATACGACGGAGCGAACACCACGCATTTTTCTGTAGTAGATAAGGATGGAAATGCCGTTTCGCTCACCTACACGCTCGAACAATCGTACGGCAGCGGAATGGGATCTTCGAAGCTGGGTTTTATATTCAATAATGAGATGGGCGATTTCAATCCTGTTAAAGGAATAACAACGCGAACGGGACAAATAGGAACTGAAGCTAATTTAATAGAGCCTGAAAAACGGATGCTCTCCAGCATGAGCCCCACAATTGTTGCTAAAAATGGAAAGCCATACCTCATCATCGGAAGCCCCGGCGGGCGCACGATAATTAATACTGTTTTCCAGACCGTGCTTAATGTTCTGGAGTATGAGATGGATATTAATGCTGCCATAGAGGCGATGAAAATCCATCATTGCTGGCTTCCGGACCGCATACTCTACGAGCAACATTTATTATCCCCAAACACAAGAGACGCACTTTTAGAAATGGGGCACACCCTGAAAAGCGTTTCCAATTTAGGCCGGTTAATGGGTATTAAAATTGACCAAAAGCAGCACCTGTACAAAGGCGCTTCTGATTCATCAAGCCCGGATGGCGGTGCCGTTGGTTATTAGCTAATAAGCACAAGCAATTCCCTTAAAATCACTATCTTCGCAATCGAAAAACCAAACGACTATGAAAAAACTACTAGTAACTGCTAGCCTCTTTTGTGCTTCTTTTTCGTTTTCACAAATTGAACTTTCGCGCGATGTTTTTGCTTCGGCTGGGATGGAAATGAACAACGCTGCACTGCAGGTGAGCTTTACGATGGGCGAAACGTTTACATCCACTTTTAGCCCGGGGACGACCCATACTCTGGGCTTCCAGCAGGGAGAGCGCTCGAATGCATTTTTGAATGAAGCAAGCACTATTGTGTTTTCGCTCTTTCCGAATCCGGCCGACGAGCAAATTACCTTCACTGCTTCTTCGGATGCTTCTTTTGTGTACCGCATTTATGACGTAACAGGAAGGATCGTTCGCAACGGCAGAAACACCAACGGCACTTTAACGCTCGATGTTTCCCAAATCGTGGAAGGAAAATACTTTTTAGAATACATGCCTGAATCAGGACAAACTCAATATTTACCATTTATAAAAATCCTTTAATATGAAGAAGATAATAATATCATTCGCGTTTTTAGCTCTATCTGCTGGAACTTTTGCTCAAGCACCACAGGGCATAAACTATCAAGCAGTTATTAGAACCAATGCAGGTGTAATTCTTACGAATTCAAATGTTGGACTAAAAATATCACTTATTCAAACCTCTCCAGGTGGGACGGTTGTATATGAAGAATCGTTTTCACCAACTACCAGCAATTATGGTTTAGTAAATATTGTTGTAGGACAAGGAACGGTAATCTCTGGTGATTTCACATTAATTGATTGGTCAACAGGAGTATATTTTGTTGAAGTATCAGCAGATGAAACTGGTGGAACAAACTACGCTGTATTAGGTACTCAACAATTAATGAGTGTACCTTATGCATTGTATGCAGAGAATTCAGGAACACCTGGACCGGCAGGACCACAAGGAATAGCAGGAAATGATGGTGTTGATGGTATTGACGGAGCAGTTGGTGCAACGGGACCACAAGGACCAATAGGAAATGATGGAGCAGTTGGTGCAACAGGACCACAGGGACCAATAGGAAACGATGGCGCAGTTGGTGCAACAGGACCACAAGGACCAATAGGAAACGATGGTGCAGTTGGTGCAACAGGACCACAGGGACCAATAGGAAATGATGGAGCAGTTGGTGCAACAGGACCACAGGGACCAATAGGAAATGATGGCGCAGTTGGTGCAACAGGACCACAGGGACCAATAGGCAATGATGGCGCAGTTGGTGCAACAGGACCACAAGGACCAATAGGAAACGATGGACTTTCTGTAAACTGGTTAGGATCATCTGCTACAGCACCATTAACTCCAGCAATGAATGATGGTTATTACAACAGTACTGTTGGAATTTCATATATCTGGAATGGAGCTTGGAATATTATAGCACAAGATGGAACCTCTGGTTCCGGATCAGGAAGCAATGCAAATACATTAATCTACACTGTAGACGGATTTTAAATTATATCCAAAAAGAAAATTATTATGAAAAATATACTCTTAATACTCGCAATTGCATTTTCAAGTGCTTCTTTTGGGCAAGGGAACTTGCAGTTTAATCAGGTTGTTAACTACGAAAGCAATGCGAACACTGGCGTTAATAGCACGTCTACACATACAACGATTACAGTACCCGCTGGTAAAGTTTGGAAAATTGAAACCTGTGCATTTAATTATTTACAAGTCATACAGAAGCCAGTGTCCTATTCTTATAGTAATGTTCGTATTGGCATGAATACTGTTTTCCATTACACTGCATCGTCTAATTATCAAGCGCAATACCTACCTCTTTGGTTGAGTGAAGGAACTTATACTGTTATTGGGACTTCTTATTCGGGGTGGACCGTGACAGTTGCGTTTTCAGCGATAGAATTCAACGTAGTACCATAAAAAACTAAAAATGAAAAACATACTCTTAATACTCGCAATCGCATTTTCAAGTGCTTCTTTTGCGCAAGGCAATTTGCAGTTTAATCAGGTATTAACTTTCGAAGGCCAATTTACGGGTCCTGCAAGCCCCTGGTTCAAGACACCAATAGGAAAGGTTTGGAAAATAGAAAATAGTTTTATGACCTCGTCATTTAATGCCAATAAAGATCTAGTATGTAACGGAATTACTGTGTCACGTAATAATAGTCAGAGCACTCCAATTTGGATCAATGATCAGGATTCAATTCAGCTATTTATGGGTGGTAATAATTCAAACACATATTTCATTTCAATAATCGAATTCAACGTAGTACCATAATGAAATTTGGTCTGGTTTATATAGCATTTCTATCCTTTTCTGCTTTTGGGCAAGAGGCTACATTTTATAAAAGTGCCTATGCCGGAGGTCATTTAGTGGTGCCACAAACGGAAAGCTGGGAATTGGACAGAGTGTTTGTAAATGATGGCAATGCCTACAGTATTCAAGTTTCCAACTCAAATTTTCAGGAAAGCTACAGTGCAGGAGATACGATACGTGCTCCATACTATAGTGCAGAAATGGAATTGCTTTCCAACAAAGAAATGGTTCAATATCAATTTTATTTTAAACAGAAATGAAAAAACTAATCCTCATAGCAATTTGCTTTGTATCACTGCAACTTTCAGCACAAGGAAATCTGCAATTCAATCAGGTGCTGCTTTTGGATGCGTCCAACCCTGCTAACGCAGTGAGTGTTCCGGTAGGTAAGGTCTGGAAAATAGAAAGCGTGGCCTTAAGCAATAACAATGCATACGTGCAGCTGGAAATTGGCGGTACAAATTTTTTTCTTGCCAATTCATCTGTTCCGTTCGAACACTTCCCGTACTGGGTGCCGGGCGGTACTTCTTTGGGATTGTACGGCAGCGCCCCGGGAAAGCTGAGTGTTATTGAATTCAATGTAGTACCCTAAATCATACGCCATGAAAAAATTACTAGTGTCTTTTATTTTCGTCCTCGGAACGTTTTTAACCTTTTCCCAGGGCAACCTTCAGTTCAACCAGGTGCTAACGATACGCGAGGTGGCCACAACTGTCCCGACCGGTAAGGTGTGGAAGGTTGAGAGTTACCAGCAGGCTACCATTTCCGCAACTAGTAGTGGAGCGATCAGCACTTGCGCTGATCTTACCCGTACACGGCCTTATACCATTGACGGTTATTTGTACTATGATATTGGAAATGTTGCTTCGGGTAGTGGAGGTTATATCGTCATTGCGCAGAATCAATTTCCTATCTGGCTCAAGGAAGGGCAAATAATAAATACTACTTGTATTAATGATTTTTTGAGTGTTCTTGAATTCAACATTGTACCGTAGTCTGCAATTAAATAACTAAAGCAAAGATTTGTATCTTTGGCTACCAACTTAAAACCAACAAACCATGAAAACAATAGCCATCCTCTTTTTTAGTTCGATTATCTCTTTTGGCTTTGCACAGCAAACAATAAACGGAACCATTGAGCACGATGCTATTACGCGATCCTATATATTGTATGTTCCCGCTACGTACGTGCCAGGAACACCAGCCCCACTGGTGCTTAATTTTCATGGCTATACAAGCAGTGCCGACCAACAGATGTTCTATGGAGATTTTCGCCCTATAGCAGACACCGCCGGATTCCTACTTGTACACCCTATGGGAACACTTGACGGAGGTGGAGAGACTCACTGGAATTCAGACTGGGGAACCGGAGTAGACGATATTGGCTTTACGCAGGCATTGATCGATTCGATTGCTGTAGACTATTCGGTAAATTTAGATCGTGTGTACAGCACCGGGATGTCAAACGGTGGCTTTATGAGCTATACGCTTGCTTGTTCTCTGAGCAACAGAATTGCCGCTATTGCATCGGTTACCGGTGCAATGAATCTGGGGCAATCCACATCCTGCAATGCCCAGCACCCAACCCCCGTAATGGAGATTCACGGAACCGCAGATGCAGTAATTCTGTACAACGGATCGACCTGGTACGTTTCAACACCAAATACTCTTGGATTCTGGACAGGATACAACCAATGCGATGCCTCGCCAATTATTACGAACGTTCCGGATATTAATGTAATCGATGGATGCACGGCAGTGCATTCTGTATATAAAAACGGTGCCAATGGAGTGGAGGTAGAGCATTATCAGATCGTAAACGGCGAGCACACCTGGCCCGGTGCGCCTTTAGTAATAGGAGTAACCAACTACGACATTAGTGCATCGGAGAAGATCTGGGAGTTTTTTGCAAAATACGACATCAATGGTCTTATCGCTCCAATGGGTGTAGATGACAAAACAATGAATAATGTTACGGTATATCCGAATCCTTCTGCAAATTCAATTAACATCGAATGGGGAGAGCTCGACGCACAACAAATTCGTATTGTAAATACCCTTGGTGTAGAAATTACACTGTTTGATGTGGCCAAGCTCACTTCAACCAGTGTTGCAGTTCACAAGTGGATTCCTGGAACCTATTTTATAGAAATATACGATCAGCAAGGCGAGAAATATGTTTCGCGATTTGTTGTTGAATAAGTCCCAATTTTAGGCGTAGTATTTGGCAGAATTGAATAAAGTCAGACCTTTTTCTTATTTAGAATGAATAAAAATACCGTTTTTGTGGTATTGCTTCATCACCTTTGGTTTCGTTTCTTTGTGCTCAAATTAAGCCATCAGAATAAAAATGAAATCGTTACTGCTCACAACGCTTGTTTTCTTTTTCGCAGCCACAAATATACTAGGGCAAACCTACCTGGACAGCACGGTTAACAGTGCCACAAAAAAAATCTTATTCAACGACGCGCGGCTTGGGGTGGGAAGCTATGGTGAGGCACACTACAATGCACCAATTGAATCCGGTAAATTCCGGAACGGAACTGCAGACCTGCATCGCGTAATATTATTCATGGGCTACAAGTTCAGTAAAAAGCTTCAATTTTTTACAGAGATCGAATTCGAGCATGTAAATCAAGTGTATGTGGAGCAAGCTTATCTCGATTACAGCTTCAACAGTGCACTAAATTTAAAAGCAGGTATCATCCTCATTCCTATGGGATACGTTAATGAATTTCATGAGCCCACACTTTTTAATGGTGTTGAGCGACCTGGTTTTGACAAATACATAATTCCAACAACATGGAGAGAAGCTGGGGTCGGATTCCACGGCTTACTAAAAAGAGCAAATCTTAAATACCAGCTATATGTTGTTAATGGTTTTAATGGCTTTGATGGATCCGCTAAAGTTTCGGGAAGCAATGGCCTTCGCTCGGCACGACAGAAAGGAGCAGAAGCTAGCTTAAGATCTCCTGCAGTTACCGGCAAGCTTACTTTTTATGGTTTGAACGGGTTGCGCGTTGGTTTCTCGGGATACTATGGAAAAACAGAAACCGAATTGTACGATGGTTTGGACCGTAACGATGAGGCAGCTATTGCGAGTGCCGACAGCTCACGCGTTGGTGTAACAATGGGTTCTGTAAACATCCAATATACCATTGGCGATCTTCAGCTCACTGCCATTGGCAGCCTCACCTCTTTATCGAATACCGATGCATATAATACCTTCACTTCTTCAAATGTTGGAAGCCAGATCATGGGTTATTATGGCGAGCTTGCATATAAATTAAAGCTGAACAAAAGCGGCTATCCAAAGCTGATCCCTTTTTTACGTTATGAAAATTACGATACGCAAGCTGCTGTTGGTGTCAATATTGTAAAGAACGATGCATACCATAGAGAGATTTTAACAGGGGGTATAGGCCTTCAGCTAACGCCGGGAACGATATTCAAAACGGATTATCAGTGGTTAAAAACCGCTGCAGATCCAAAGCCGACAGGTATGTTTAACCTTGGATTTGGTTATTGGTTTTAAATTATGAAAAAAGGAATTAAAATAGCATCTTTTTTGTTGGCAGTAATGCTGGTCTTTGCCTTCACCAGCCCTGGCAAACAGATCAACAAACTCGTTTCTAAAGTGTGGAAAGGACAGGAAATAAGCATGGAAAAGATTAGCTTACCGGATTCGTTCAAAATGAAAATTGTAGAGCTCAACAAGGTCTATTCCAGCAAAGTTCTCGTTGGATATGCATGTTTCACAACGGCCAAAGGATGCCGTATTGGAGGATGCGCCGCTCCGGAAGTTACCAGCTCAGCGTCTTACGAAACATTTGATTATATAGTTATTTACGACACGGATTTTTCCATCTTAAAAGTTGAAGTTGCAAACTACAGCGGGCAATACGGTTATGAGATCTGCCGAG
>Ga0315334_10000954_pt1 | contig 17780 bp, 18 predicted proteins | sample M150034915metaG_FD_205555 | JGI IMG/M metagenome (GOLD analysis project Ga0315334, IMG submission 205555) | Ammonia-oxidizing marine archaeal communities from Monterey Bay, California, United States - M1 500m 34915 | ecosystem: Environmental > Aquatic > Marine > Intertidal zone | place: USA... | reverse complement strand
ACCGGGAGCTTTCCCTCCTCCAGTTTTAAGCCTCGCTCCTTTTCTCCGAATCTTAGAGTAATCGAAAACGACTTTTCTACCGGTAAAAGGGGTTTGTTTGAAAAAGCTGTCAAGTAAAACTTCGATGCTATCCGCCCAGCCTTCTATGCTGTCTTCGACGGAATATGTCATAACGATTCCTGTTTTGTTTTCAGCGCTGACTAGGTCAGGGAGTCTGTGGAGATATTTTTTAGTAATTCCGAAATCGACCCCGCAGCCGCAAAGTAACAAATAAAAACATTCAGCAAAAGATCTAATAGAATCTATATGTCTACATGAACAGTTAAAAATTCTTGCGTTGTGAGCTAGGACCGCTGGACCTGCAAACTGCATAGATCTCATAGAGGGGATTATCTTCTTTTCCCTTACTAAGCTAAAAGCTTTCTTAATTTCCTCTTTGTCTTCGTCTGGTAAAAAGTTATATTTTTCTAGGTGCATCCCCTCTACTCTGGAGACCGCTTCATCCCATGTTTCTCTTCGTTTGTTTTTATCGCTATAGCGAGCGTACTTGCTTGTAAAAATAAAATTTGAAATTTCCTCTAATCCGTTAATCTTGGTCTCGTCTTGTGTTTGCATCTCTTTAAGAAGGTAAATCTATTATTACACGAACTAGGGTGTCGATCAAGATATATCTTTCAATTCCGACAGTTTTGTGAAGATTTTTTGACTTTGAATGCCGATGTTATCGATAAAGACAGCGTCGTCCTTCTTTAAACCTCTGATTATCACTATGTCTTCCTTAGCTGGAGCCCTGCCTCCGTTTATAAGGTTGCTTTCGTCTATCTTCCGATTGAACTGAAGAGCGGTTATTACGCCTGTCTCGTCTGAATTAGTTAGCCTAATGTAGGTTGAGCCTTTTCTTGATTTCCCCTTATAGTAGTCCTCAATAGTTGAGACAAACAGTACTTTCTCCCCTACTCTTTTGGAATTGACTTCTCTGATACTCTCTAGCCCCGGCACACTTTGACCAAAGACTTTTCTGAGGGAGTTTGCATGGGAATAGCCTAAAAGCTTTTTCTCGTAATACCAATTAGCTAAGCTCTCGGATTTACTGTTTTGATTGTAGATTTCCTTATAGGGTGTATATTTCTTTTTAATAGTTTCAAATCTTGAGCCCTTTATATAAACCTTGCCGTCTTCGTCTTTTCTGTCAACCAAGCTTTTAATAATTTTAATTAAATCAAATTCAAATTTTTCCCCTAGGTTGTAAGCTATCCTTTTCTCTCTTTGTGTCAAGATATTCCATAACTGAGCTTCTAATACTATTTTGCTTCTAGACTGAGGAAATCCTTCGAACGCTCCAGCTTGAATCAGAGCGGAGAGAACCCCTATTCCAACCTTGGCTTCGCTAGCAGCTTGGAACACTTCAAATTTATTTGAAAACTCAGCTCTAAAATTATTTAGTTTTTCTATAGTCCTATCTGATATTCCTTTTATAGAGGTTAATCCATATCTTATATTATCTCCTTCGATACAGAAATCCATTTTAGATTTAGTTATGTGCGGCGCTAGTAGCTTAATACCAAATAGACTCAGCTCGACTTGTATTTTATTAATCTCCGCTAACGGGTCAGGCTCATGTCTTGTCATTTTTAAAAGAGACAAGAAAAATTCTTTGGGATATTGAAATTTCAAATAAGTTGTAATAGCTGATAAGGCAGCATAACAAATAGAATGAGATTTATTAAATGAGTAATTAGCGGAATCTTCCAAGACGCTCCACAGTACATCTCCAACATCAGTACCCCCTTTGTTTCCTGTCCATTCATTTGTGAGTCTATTTTCTTCAACCTTCTCTCTAATCTTCTTTTTCCACTGTCTGACTTCTTTGACTTTCTTCTTTCCTACTATTCTCCTGAGAATCTCTGCTTCGTCGAGTGTGAATCCTATTTTATGAGCCATCTGCATCATTTGCTCTTGGTATAACGCTACCCCGCCTGTGCTTTTCAAAATATCATCAAAAAGGGGATGTATTGCCTCGTAAATATCATGGTTTGCGTAGGCAGCATACTGGTCAACGAAAGCTAACGCTCCCGGTCTGCCAAGAGCCAAAACAGCGCTTAACTCTTCCAAACTTTTAGGTTTAACTTTCTGGCATACTCTATAGTTGGTGTCAGCTTCAATTTGAAACAATCCGTGAGGAGCCTCTAAGTCCTGCAGGTTTCTATATATACTGGGATCGTCAAGAGCAATATCCGTCACATCTAATCCAACTTGCTCACATACATCATGTACTACCGAAACACTCCGAAGGCCAAGTATATCAAGCTTAACGTTGAATAGAGAAACCCAATTCATGTCGTAAGAAGATACTACAGCCTTGTCACTCGTAAGTTCTACAGGGCAACTATCCTCTAGTTCATCATAGGAAAGTAAGATACCGGAAGCATGAACGCTCTTATTCTTAATTAGTCCTCTTAGCTTTAGGGCTATTTGGTACGCTTCCTTATTCTCTGTTTCGTCACACCACTCTCTGAGTTCTGATACCTCATCGTAAGCTTCCTCTAAGTCTTTTACTTGTCCGTAAACTTTAGGGATGAAGCTGGAAACCATATTCATCTCTGTTTCACTTTTACTTGCTATTATTTTACCGCACTCTTTTATGAGAAGCTTTCCGCTAAGAGTATTTAGAGTTAGGATTTTAGCTGTTTTGCCTTTGAATTTATTATCTATATATTCTAAAACCTTTTGTCTACTGTAGTAACAGACATCATTGTCTATATCAACCATTAAATTACCATCAAGGTACGTAATACCGTCAACGGTTTTCTTCTTGGCTCTAATTTTTGATATAAACCTTTCAAAAAATAACCCGTACTTGATTGGATCTAAATTGGTTACCCCAAGAAGGTATAAGACAAAGCTTCCCGCTGCTGAACCTCTGCCAAGTCCAACTGGTATGCCTTCTTCATTACAAAAATTTATTACGTCCCAAGTTAAAAGCATATAGTCTACGAAACCTAGTTCTTCCATAGTTTCTAGCTCGTGCTCGGCTCTGTCAGTATATTCTTTTGCTTTTAGTGGGTCGAGTTGTCTGGCAAGCATTCTTTTTTCGTAACCTTCGTAACAAAGCCTTCGTAAAATCTTTACGTTATCTTCTGACTTGCTTGCGTCTAGCCTGTCCCGCAAAGAATCACTAATTTCAAACGAGGGTAAGCGTACCCCATGAAGAGGAAGGTCTATATTTTTAAATTTTTTAACGAAAGTGTTTACTGTCATAATTCAAGAGAGTACTTGAGCTTGTTCCATATTTTTAAATTAAGTCCTAAATCAACAAGAGCATTATGTAAATTTTCATAATCATGCTTTATGTCAAATTCTTTTCCTAAGGCTGTCATATTGGTTCTGATCCCTTTCCTTCTCGTATTGTAAATTCTGTATTGGTATTCAATAAAGTCTTCGCCCGGCTTGTATGGTATATCCATTTTTATACCGCGAGCAATACAATTTGTATCTATAATTTTTGGTATCAACGGTTTGTAGTCCGCTCCGTGAAGTTTATATAATTCTTTAATCAAGTAGATGTCAAAACCAAGTATATTGTGACCAACAATATAGTCAGCCTTATCCAGCCACTTCTGTATAGTTGGCACTGTTTGTTTGAGCGTCTTTCCATTCTTCTGAACAAGGTCGTCATCGTATTTCGTTATCCTAGCTGCGTCTTTGCTAATCTTGAAGTCCGTATCCCACTTGATGTAGTAGTCTCGATCATCTGTTTTTTTGGTTCCATCTGTCTCTATCATCGAAACCTGCCAAGTTACATTATGGCAAAAGTTAAGACAGAGGTTGTATGTTTCGCAGTCAATGAAGACTAGCTTTTTATCTTTTCTGAATCTGAGTAAATGTTCGTCCATTTAATTTAATTGTGAAATTGCTATATTGTAGCAGTCTGCTTTGAAGGTAAAGTTATTATCCGGATCTACCTCTCCTTTTTTGTGAAAAATTGCCTTTTTGTAGAAATCTGTCTTGCTTATTTTTCCTAAATACCAAGCTTGTTTTAAACTGTTTAGCACGCTAACAAAAGCGTATTCGTCGCAGTCCTGCTTGGTGTTGAAGTCAGCAACAGAGCATTCGTAATAAGATTTTGGGGCAACTGTCCTTTCTTTGGTTTTAACATCAACTTTCGTACCACTGTAAACCAAGTCGTAATCATAGGTATCTCTAATTTCCGCGTTTAATACATGCTTCGCCACCTCTTCCCCTATATAGGCCACCACGCCTCCTTCTCCGCTCCTTATTGAATTATTAAGTAGGGGTAGCTTTTGGGCTCTGTCTTTCGCGCGCGAAAGGGCTGACTCTGTAATGTTAAACTTTCTCATATCTATAGTCCACTATTAAATTGTTTCCTTCGCGGATTTTTTTTTGCTTTTTCCAATTTTCTGTTGATTTTTCCAGCTTTCAAAACTAAATTCATCTGAGCACAGGTGGTCAAACTTGGGGTTCTCTAAGGTTGTTCTCTTATTGATGCATTTAAAAGTTAAGTAGGCTTTGAAGTCTTCTTTGTTCTCGTAGTATATTGACTTCACTTGAAGGGTATCTAGATTATTTTCCTTGCAGTAGTTAATTACTTTTTCTCTCACTAGGTAGTCGAAGGGCATGTCGTTATCCTCTAAGAAGAATACAGGTTTGGTAAAGCCGAAGTCAGGCAAGCAAACAGAGAAAGTCATAGTGTTATTAAACAAAAACGAATCATAAAAGGGGATGCACAATTGCAAGTCTTTGTCATCCCAGTACTTAGCTACAGTTTTTAAATCTGTTCTCGGCTGGTAGTAAAACCCGTCACACGAAGCTGCGCTAGAGATTTTAATCAGTTTCTTGTGGCCTTCTTGGTTTCTGGCGAGCAAGACGTATTTACACTCTTTCTCTAGTGATTCCTTAGTCTTGTCTTGTGCGTTTTCGCATATATTAACTCTAAGACCAAAAACTAACTTGATTTTATTCTCTTCGCAATTTTTAAAAGCTTCTAAGAATCCGCTCATGCTGTCCTCCACTAGAAAGACAGTCTTCATCTTGTTTCTTTTCGCTATCTCAATGATAGAGGAAGGGTTATTAGGCATCTTCTCTTCTTGATCTTCTAGATTCAAGATAGACTTGCCTATGCTGTAATGGGATTTAAATAAAGGAATAGATTGCATCTTCCTAAATAAGGGTAACGCGTACTTGAGTAAAAGTCAAGTTAAAAATCGGTAAAATCGAAAGCTGGTTTCGCCTCTGATTGGAAAGAGCTATGCCAAGCTGGGCAACCATCGTACTGCTTTTTTACTATTTCTTGACCTTCTGATGCCTTTAGCTTGTCTTCAGTATGCGCGCTTTTGATTATTTTTCTAGAATTTTTTTCTATTAGAGCGAAGAACTCAAAAGGCCTCCTAGCGGGGCAAATCCATTTACCGGGTTTCTCACTACCGCATAGCCATCTGTATTTTACCCCATTTTTAGCCAAGTTTTCTAAGGCTTTGTCTTTATCGTAATCTGAAAGTAGATCAGCAAGCTCCGATAGGAACATCTCAAAGCCTTCTAGCTCTTCTTCAGACAACTTGGGCGCGGCCTGCTCGGCACGATCCGGAAACCTTAGAAATAGAAACTTGACTTCTGGTATGATTCCGTCTTGCTTGAAAGTGGCCAACGAATACATCAAGGCTTGATAATTAGACTCTATCTCCTCTTTATTAAACCTAGCTTTACTGCTTTTGTAGTCCCAGATATCTATTTTATTTTTATAAAAAGCTTTTTTATCGATGAAGCCGTTAATAACAAAATTATCCCCCTCTATTTCAAAATGCTCCTCTTCCTTTAGTTCTTTGTTGCCCTTGCAATAAAAATTGTGATTAAATCCAACATACAGCATTTGGTAAATAAGGGCTAGGTTGTCTTTATCGTTAACATTTAATCTTTTTGCGTGTTTATTTAGCAATCTGTTGAGAGATTTAATTCTCAGTATTGATGTGGGGCTCTTTTTAAGTTTAGCAAAGTATTTCTTTTTATGTTTGGGTTTTAATAGTAATTCAAAAATTAAATGAACAATGGTCCCTCTGGATGCTCCATCATTTGTCGTATCTGGTAGCTTGAGGTGGTATTTGGAGAAGAAAAGCCAACTACATGTATCCAAAGTCTTTATTTTGCTTGCGCTGAGTCTTATTTTTTCTTTTTTAGACATTAAAATGTTTTACTACGAGGTCAGGTTCTGCGAGGTGCATTTCGTTAAAGTCATTATGTTTGTTTGGTAGTGTTATTGTTATTTGATCTTTATCAAAGAATTGCAATAGTTTTTTTCTTGCTGTGTACGCAGCTTTATTGCCTGCCTCACTGTTAGATGAATCGTTGTTAAAAGCTACGAAAATTTTGTCAGGATCAAGCCTAGTGAGTAAACTCATAATGTCTGGTGAAAGGTTTATACCAAAAGTTACAATGCAATTTTTTATTTTATTCTCCCAAAGAGAGAGCATGTCTCCTATGCTTTCAACCAGTATAGCATGCTTTTCGCCTCTGATTAAAGAGTGGTTTGCTATTAATGGATAGCGCCATTTAGATTTATCTCCAATAAGCTTCCACTTGGGTCTGAAAAACTTCTTATCTTTCTTCTCTGGGTTTAAATCTCTACCAGCAAAACCTATTATTTGTTTTTTATGATTGAATATGGGGAAAACATATCTACCGGCCATCTTTCCTGTCTGAGTGACTCCTCCTTCGAATATCTCGAGAGTTTCGTTGCTAATCCCCCTTTTGTTCCAGTAGCTGTGGTCCGGCACAAGCTTGTGTAGTAGTTCATTTTTGAACACCTTAGTCTGGGTAACTTTAGGCTCGGCTTTTCTGATTTGCCTCTCTGGGTCTATCCCTTTATTTATCAGCCAAGACGTCGTATCATCCTTAGATTTCAGTCTCAAGGTTATTCGGACTAGGTCCTCCAAGCTCCCTCCTATATCCTCCCTAAAATCTTTCCATACCCCGTCAGACTTTCGTATGCTAAGCACCGTGCTGCTGCTGGAGTCTCTGTATAAGGGTTTTGTTCTAAAGTACTTACCTTGATCGCTGAGGCTGTAACCAATCTCAGTGAGAATATCTCTTATTTGATCAGGATCTAAAGTTGTCATAGAAGCTCACTCCTATCTTGTTCTTCGTCGCCCAATGTCGCTTGCAAGGCTTGGTTGTCGATTATATCTTGTAAGGTCCCGTGTTCTGAGACCCTAAAGTTTTCTATATTATAGTTTATGAAATTAGGAACATACTTGTACCTATTCCCTTCCGCAACCCTAACTAAATCATGATGCCCTTGGGCGTCCCTTCCTTGGAAGCGCGTAGCTAGGGGTATTAGCTTATGTGTCCCATGCTCTTGCCCTTCGCTCGCTATCTCCTCTGGGGTTTTCCTCCTGAAAATAGCTACGAACGAAGCAAACCATTGTAGCCTGTCTGACTGGGCTATGGCGCTGCTATCATCCACCCCGCTTTCGGCAGACCTGTTCAGCTGGCAAGCAGTCAAAATGGGGACATCTAGCTCTAAGGTAAGCTCTTTGAGGGCGTTTACCTTCTCTCCTATAAGCTCGTACTCTTTTTTGTTAAAGTCTTTCTCTCCTGTTAGTTTTATGTAGTCATAAACAACCACGCAATCGTTGCCTCTCCCTACTTGAGAATAATACCAACGCCTAATTATAGAACAAATTTCTTCTATTGGTTTTCCAGCTACAGTCATGTGCTGAACTTTTTGTTTAGCTAGGTTAAGGCGCTCTTTGTTTTTGTTAAATTTCTCAACCATTTCCTCGCTCCTCCTCCATTGCCCTGTCTCAAGGTACCAAACCGGTATCCCTGTTACTGACGAGGCTATTCTGAATTGAACATCAACAGTTGTCATTTCCGTATCCAGAATAAGAGCAGGGCAATTATTCATAACAGACATTCCTGTGGCAAGGTGGGACAGGATGGTAGACTTTCCATGTTTCGGACGACTCACCCACGCATATATGTTTCCCTTTCTTATCCCCCCAAACATCCTATCAAAATTTCTATAGGGGGTTTTGAGGCCCATCTCTTCTTTAGGTTCATTGCCTCTCTCTTGGATTAAATCCTCTATGCCGCCGAATAATTCCTCAGGCTCGTTTAATTTAGAGTAGTTCTGTATCTTCTTGTTGTATATTTGGTCAGCCTCGCTTACTATTGAGTCCGCGTCTCTGTGCCCATTGGTCTTAGCAAAACTTTTTAACTTATCGGCTGTCTCGTCTATCTCTCTCCTAATTCTTATTTTACATAATTCTTTGCACGCCTCTATTACTGCACCTCTGTTTATTTGAGTGAAAGATATGTCCTCTATGTAGTTAAATATATCTACCTCGCTCTTAAAAGACACTCCTAAGTTTTTAATTTGATGGGCGAGTAGAGTCTTATCTAGTTTTTTCCCTGAAGATAGAATGTCTTTAATCGTAGAATAGATAATGTAGTGTTCTTTTGAAATAAAATCAGAAGAATTGACAAACTTATCTATATCAAAGAAAGCGTCAGGATACTTAAGTAAGCCGCCTAAAACGTGTCTTTCTATCTTAAGGGAAGAAATATTCGACATTCAAAGGCAATTATAAACTAAACTTAAAAAAAAATCAAGAAGAAAAGCTTCCGTCATCGTCGTCCCCTTGGTCAAACCAATTGTCTTCGTGCGGGTCTACTTCCTCGTCTTCGTTTTCTTGAGAAGCAGTATTAAGGTGCTCTTTGATGTTGTTTGCGCTGATTTCGTGAACCCCTTGGAGCCAATACTCCGCTGACTTCTGCAAAGCCATCATGTTTAACTCGTTATCGAACTGACCGTAAAAACGAGGGGTACCTTTATCATCAAAGGAGAAAAGAAGAAATCCCCCATAGGAAAATTCATTCAATTGGTTCAATATATTCGTAGGGAGCTTAAAACCTTCTTCCTCCATGTATATAAATACACTATAAATCTACTTTAAATTTCTTTTTAAAAAAAACCTTTGAAAGAAGGTCTATTTCATCATAGTTTATTTCTATTAAGTTATAGCTGTTTTGCTCAAGCCATTCCAATTTTTTAAAATCTCTTTTTATGGAATTAAGATAGTTAATGCGTGAGTTTGCATGGAAAAACTTGTTATAGTTGCTGTGCTGCGCTCCGTTTACCTCTACTGCTATCTTTTTGGTAGCGTTTAGTATGTCTACCTTCATTCTGGAACCGTAAACAGGGAATTCCTCGTAGACAACGCAAGACTGCCAATATCTTTTAAGAAACTGCTTTACTTTGAATTGAATTTTGGACCTACTGGGCTTGTCCCATTTTATTAGGTATTTATTTACGTTTCTTCTTTCGAGTCGGCCATATGTATTAAAGAGCCTCATTTCCACTTACAATAACTTGGATTCTCTGCTCTTTTGCGGCGCATGTAATCTCTCTTCTGCTCTCGACGTTTCTCTGGATTCTCTTCGTCGTATTTTTTTTGAGCGCGATAACGAGCGTTCTTTCCCTTGCCCGTTTTAGAATACTTCTCTTGATGTTTGTCCTTCATGTGTCGTCCACTATAAAAAAAGAATCTTCGCGGATTATTTTTCAGTTTTTGGTGTTTTAGGCTAAGACTTCTTTGAATTTATCGTAAAAATAATTTGTAACTTCTTGGTTGTCTTCTAGGTATTTAAACAAACCGTTTTTGCCTTGGAATTTTTCTGGTATTTCTATTTTTTTGCTCGCAAGCTCTTCTACGATGTCGGGAGAAACCTTGATCCAAGCTCCAGATTTGGAAACAAACTCGTATTGAAGTAATACGTCTACAATCTCAAGCTCCCTCCAAATACTTGTCCCTCCTATCCTCCCTCTTTTAATTGGGTAGGTTATTACTACGTTCGTTTTTTCGTTTGGGGATTTCTTTACTGTAAGTTTAGACCATTGCCCTAGAATTTTATTTGTGACTCTGTTTGGTGCCTTTTTGTCGTCTTCTAAAATATAATCCTTTTTATACCTTGCTTCAAACTCGAGGATCCAGTTGGCAAAATGAAGTAGGGCGTTTCCTCCTGTAGCAGAAGTTTGTCTTATTGGGGCCTTGCTGTAAGGGTCTAGTTGTATGTCGGCTCTTACTTGACTTATGAATATGGCCATGTGCCCTCTCTTTGTTAGCGCTGTCGCAACTTTCTTCATAAATACAGAACTAATAGTCGCTCCTCCAGCGACTTTCGTCGCGTCGTGAAGAGCTTTCTCGCTGTCTCCTTTTGTTTGCAATCCGTCAACAGAGTCTAGTATAAATATATATCTTTTGCTTTCTTCGTTGAACTGAATCAACATTTTCATCATGTCGAAAACAGATTCATAGATATTGCTTTCGTATATGAAACACGTTCCGTCTTTCCAGCTTTCCGGATCTGCTGTGTGTACAAAATCTACGCCACACCTTTCTCTCATCTCAGGGGTTAGCCTCCCTTCGCATTTAAAGTATACCGCTCTAGAGTTTGGCATCTTAAGAAAGTTTCTAGCTACCTCTAAGGCTTCAGATGTCTTTCCTCCCTCGTTTATTCCGCAGAAACGATGTAACCCCGGCCCAAACCCTCCGCCGGTTTCTATGTCTAAAGTCAGGGATCCTGACGAGACTTTATATTCTATAGCTTCTTCGTAATTGTAGTGGTCCTCTTTGTGAGTCTTGAGGAATGATGATAGTTGTTCTGACGCTGTTAGAACGCTATCCTGTTGCTTAATCTTCTTTTTCGCTGCCATATCTTAAGAAATCCATTAATGTTTTAGGTTCTTTTTTTATTTTTACATTTTCGCCTACTGAATCTTTCTTTATTTTAGCATGTTCTTTCCTGAAGTCAAGACTTAAAAGATCTTCTTGTTTTTTTAAATATTTTTTAAATTTTTCAGTGCGAAACTGAGCTAAGCTCTCCATCTCTAACGAGCTAAAGTCTAAATCTTTAAATATTTGCTCCCCAAAATCTTTGATCAGAGACTTACCTATTACAATTTCTTTAGGCCAGTTTACATTCTCTGGGTCTTTGCAAAATTTCCAGACAAGGTACTGGTAAATATTATTTATCTTTTTACGTTTCTTCAAACCGGTATAAGCTTAGAGTGGTTGTCTAGGCGCATTGAAATTGGGACCTCTTCGGCAAACGTTTTCTTGTTGATATGTTCGGCGTATTCTGGCTTAAGGGAATACAATTTTGTTTCTTTATTGTAATTCCAGTATTTCTCTTTGCGATATCTCATCACGGCACACCTTGTAATGTCGCCACAACTGTCAACATCCATATTCAATACATACCTTATTTCGTGACCAAGCCTCTCCATTTCTGATAGTTGGTTTTTTGTAGTTGCGTGAATGCTGCCGGGATAGGGTTGCCTTCTGAAAATATAAGATCCGCCAACTGACCGGCTCTCGTTGTAGACTATCGTGTCCGCCCCTTTCTTCATTTCGAGATAAATCTCTGAAAATTTATCCATCTTCTCTGAATCTGAAAAAAACCAAAGGTCGGGAGATTTTTCGCCGTAACTATGCGGAGCCTTCCCCATAAAGTTACACCATGGTAAATAAAAATATTTATTATCGTAGTTAGAAAAAATTACGTCTTCAAAGGATAAGTAATCAGGGCGAGATAAATAAACCCAATCGTATTTAAAGTTATTCTCTTTTTCATATTTGGCTTTCAAGGCTACGCTTTTGTATGCAGAGTACCATCTACTCCAGCATGCTTGGGCTTCTTTTTTTGCGCCCTCTAGTGGGTATCGGGTTGCTTTACTTGAAGTTTCGCAGTATTTGTCTAGGTTAAAATCAAAGTAAGGCTCTACTTCATATTTTTTAGGTTGGTAAAGGTCTATAGTTCTCTCATCAAACTTAGGGTCTCTTGTGTGGAGAAACACGTCAACATTATCATTCTTATTAATTAGATGATGCTTATATTGCCTCCAACCTAAATGGGGGTCTAAGTTGTCGCCACCATTGGCCCATTGAGAGGAATCTTTTCCCTGCATTCCATGTAGACATAAGGCTACTCTCATTTTTTATAGAGAGCAATGTCGTTGTCTACCATGTTCTTTACTAACTTATCAAATGTAACTTCTGGTTGCCACCCTAGGTCTTTCTTTATTTCTGAGGCGTCCCCGTGTAGGATCTGTACTTCTGCTGGTCTGTACCACTTCTCATTGATCTCTGCTAGGGTAGTGTTTTCTTGGAACACTCTGTATTTAGCGTCTAATCCTGTACCGCTCCAAAGTCCGGGGACTCCTGCGTTCTGAAAAGCTACTTGAACAAACTCTCTGACAGAGTGGGTTGAGCCGCTCGCAAGAACATAATCCTTTGGTTCATCTTGGTTCAGCATCATCCATACTCCTCTCATAAAGTCCTTACTGTCGCTCCAGTCCCTTTTTGCGTCAACGTTTCCCAATTGTAGGGGCTCAAAACTTTCTCCAGCTTTTAATTTGTGGGTAATTTCAGCCACTTTCTTGGTGATCTTGCGAGTTACAAACTCTTCGCCTCTCCTTGTTCCTTCGTGGTTAAATAGAATAGAATGGACAGCAAAAATATTATAAGACTCTTTATAAACTTTGACTAAATGTCGTGCCGCTGCCTTTGATGCTCCGTAAGGACTCCTAGGTTTGATCGGGTGCTTGAAATCTTGAGGAGAGTAATCTACGTCCCCAAACTCTTCGGAACTGCCAGCGCTGTAAAATCTACAATCTGGTTTAAACTTTTTAATTGCTTCTAAACATCTAATAACGCCTAACGTATTTGCTTCAAACACTTGAAGCGGCATCTCCCAACTGACGCCAACGAAGGAATTGGCTCCAAAATTTATAAAGTAGTTTGGTTCGAGTTCCTTAACTAAGTTGTCTATACTTGCACTATCTGTTAAGTCTCCATCAACGAGATGGAACCTCTTGTTGTCTCTAAAGGCTTCTATGTTGCTATAGTTGGGGCTACCTGAACGACGTACCATTCCATAAATCTCATGGTCGGTTGTTTCGAGCAAGTACTCAGACATATTTGCTCCATCTTGTCCTAGTGTTCCTGTGATTAATACTTTCTTGCTCATATTGATAAATCCTTAAGTCCTTTATTTCTTTCTACGTTATACGCGTAAGCTGTCAAAGTCCCATCTGGTTTTCTGTCGTTAACTAAATATCTAGCTCCGCCTCCAACCCCTAGTATTAGTTGGTCATAAAAAACACCCATTTTTTCTAGTTGCTTTTCTGTGAATCTTCTAGAGCTTTCTTTTCTTCCGCTTATTAAGATTACGTTGTGTCCTTCCGATTCCCATTCGTCTATTTTGTCCACTACTCCTTCAAGGGCTTTTTCCTCAGGGTTATAATCTTTGGTGACTTTAGATAAGCTACCTTTGTGTTTAACCAGAGTTCCGTCTATATCTATAATAATTGTCTTAGTTGATATCATTTTTATCTTGTCTTTCGAAAACTGCTATTAGTTCTGGGCCATTCGCCAGCTCTCCTCTTTTAGATTTATACATAAATCTGCATTGAAATAAATTATTTTTGGTGAATAGCTCGTTTAAAGATGCTTTCGAAAAATAATGAACGTGCCCATCGAAGTTCGGGTTTGGCGGGGGTAGGCTCCTGTCTACTGGAACCTGCACTACAACATATTTGTTTGTTATGGCGCTAATTTTGTTAACAAAAGAATTTGCATCTTCTATATGTTCTAAAACATCGAAGGCTAATACCGTATCATATTTCGTGTCTTCTGCTATATCTAGAATGTCACAGACTAAAATTTCAACTTCAGGGTTAGTTAGTTTATTATGTTTAGCAACCGTCGGGTGTAGGTCGTTCCCTGTCAACTTTTTAAAGAAGTGTTTGGCTTCTGAAAGCATAAACCCTTTGCCGGAGGCAACTTCTAGGGCTGTTTGGTTGGGGGAAATGTATTCGCCCACAATAGAGAGCTGCTTTAGTACTCTTTCTTTTCTTTTCTCTCTTTCTTGAGGACTGACTTCCTTGAAGAGGTCCTTCTCTATGTCAAATTGCCCTTCTCTATATTTGTCTCCCGCGTGAAAATCCAAAGAAGAAAAATAGTAGTGCCTGTGAATATGCCCGCAGGAAGGGCATCTATACGTATCTACTGTCTGATGCTTTTCGTACTCATCTCCACAGCAAAGACACTCCGTTGGTTTAGGGTTCTGCTTTTCTTCTTTCATCTGTCTTACCTTTGCACTTTATAATCTGACCTTTTGGTTAGTGAAAATTTTATTTTCATATCGTTCTTCTTAAGATAAAGGTATAGTTGGTTTTCGGAGCAATTACCTCTTTCTTTCACTCTTGTCTCTAGGGGCTCTCTCATTTCAAATATTTTTACATATTTTTTCATCGATTCTCGGTCTCCATGAGCTAAGAAATCCGCTATATAAAATTTGTCTTCATAATACTGAGAGTTTTTGATCCATCCTCCGGGTAAATAAAGAGAGTCTTTCTCTAGGTTCTCAACTTTTATAGCTTTTTTTAGCATTACATCTGGTCTAGTTCTTAAAATTGCATCATACTTTGTGCCAGTTTCCTCTTCCTTCTCTTTCATTTTGTTGAAGGCATAATACGGCTTAGAAAAAATCCCCCTTCTAAACCATTCCCAGTTAAGTGGGTTTATATTATTGTCTTCTATCTTTTCCGGAGTAAAGAAGACTCCTGCAAGTTTGTATTCTGCAATTTTGCTTACCTCGTGGCTCGAGTAGATCTGTTTGAGCCTGTTCTTTAATTTTTCTTCGTTGACTTCGTAAATTACTCCATTGGCTTTCTTGTTATACTTTTGATCACTCTCCGCTACACGCTTGGGTTTAAAGATAGGTTTAATGTGCTCTCTTTGCGAGATTATATTTGACGAAACCATAAAAACGTCTATGTCATACTCTTTTGTGTTCGGTTCAATGATTTTAGATAAAAAATTATCGTAACATTTTTCAAAGGTCCTCGAGTGCCCACAGTTGAGTACGGCAAGTCTTTTTTTATTGGCAATGCCCATGTAATTCTTTTATCTTTTCAATAAGGTGAGCTTTTAGTGAATCGTTCTCTATGCTTAGTTCTTTCTTTACTTGTTTGGTTATGCCTGTGTTAAACATATAGTGCCCACAGACCTCAACTAAAAGTCTCTTCTCGTGAAGCTCTTCTGGAAAAAATCCATCTGGTAACCATTTTACCCAAAACCTAGATAAAAAGCAAGCTTTAAATAGCTTATCAAACAGATCTTCTCTCTCTTGTTTTTTTATTTCTTCAAGAATGTATTTTGTTTCTACTACCCCTAGTTCTGGGGCTATATTTATTCCATCTAAACCCAATTCGAACCTGCGCTTTATTGAACCTCCGTCTAAGTAGTCTCCATTGTGCTCCTTGCTTAATAGATTATAATCTTTACAAACAGATATCATATTCGAGCACCTTTCTTCGTCAAAGACCCCTGTGTTTGTCAGCCCTAATAGGCCCACTCCTGACTGTATTACCGCAAACCTTATCCTATTAAACTTCTCTCGGTCGAGAGATTTTTTTAATTTTTTTAAAAATTCATTTAGTTCTAAGTCCGAGTACTTCCTTATCGCTTCCTCTGTTCCTACTTCAAAAAGGCTTTCGTTGTTATCGTGACAACAGTAGTCTATCATTACTTTTGTGGCCTTGGCAGCGTCGTCTAAGTCAGGGTATTTTTTCCATGGATCAAGGTGAATAAGATCCAAACGATTGGCGCAGTCATCGGATAAAGACTCTAGTCCGTTATCATCTGTTTTACCCTGTTTAGGTCCCGCATGATCTCTTTGAATTAAGACTTTATCAGTTCTCTCTCTAATGTATGACGCGAACTCACTTGTCGTCCAGTTATTAACATAACCTTTATCATATTCTATTTGCCTTCTGGATGGTATAAGACAAACCTTCCAACCCTGACGAGCTAAGTCTATAGTTGCGTCAACTATATTTTTACTCATTGGACCTATGTAAAGTTTTGGAAAATTCATTTTCCTATCTGCGAAAAATTCCCTGTGGCGCTGGCTGACCTGTATAAAGCTCAAATTGGTGACCAGCTTGGATCTTTCCTAAACGTCTGCCCGTATCAGTATCTACTGAGCAATCGATAAAATTATTAGAATAAGATACTTTTATACTTTTCTCTGGTGTGCAGTTGTACACGATGCTGTCTGCTATGTTTCCTATGTCTCCCCAATTGCTTCTTTTTATAATTTTGTATTCTAATCCTATTGATTTCGCTGCGTATTGAACCGCTTTAGAGTATCCTCCATCACCCAAGATGTAGAGCGGTTTTTTGGGGGCCTCTGATAGGACAGTTTTAGCTGCAAGGTAGTCTGTGTTGTAAGCTTTTAAGTGTCCGTCTTTATTGGTGACTGTGTTGGCGGCTCCTATCTTATCTACTTCCTCAGAATGATCGTTTACATACTTTAGCACATCTGTTTTATAGGGCATCGTTACAGCAAACCCTTTTATGTCTAAGCATAGGGCGGCTTGGGTGGCCCACATAATATCATCTACCGAAAAAGATTTATAGATGGCGTTCATGCCGTAGAACTCGAAAGCGCTGTTGAATAAAACGCAGCCTTTGTTACCTGCTTTCTTAGCGAAAGAGCCGTAAATAGATGTGTCTTTATTAACTATCATGATAACATTAGTTTGGATTTGAAGAAACATAGGTCCCCAAATTCTTTTTCATGCAGAGGAGCCATGTTTAAAAAGATTAAGGCTGTAAGCGTTTTGACTTTGTCGAGGTTAAAGTCATTGGACACTAGCCAATCCTCGTAAAACTTTTGAAATTTCTCTAAGGCTGGACTCCTTTCGTGTTCAAAGGACGCTTCTTCTCCTGAGTAAGAACAAGACCAAGAGCTAAACCAACCCTTCTCCTTCATTGAGCTATACGACATTAGTATTCCCCCGTACATCTTAGCTAGGTCGTAATAAACATCCCCTATATCCCCTCCCGCAAAATTCTGTCTCCAATCAATAAGGTAAAACTTTTTGTCGTTTCCATATATGACGTTATCAAACTGTAGATCCCCATGGAATAACTTTGTTGGCAATCCTTGATACAGTTTATCCATGTCTAGATTGTTGATTAGTTCTTCAATAGGAGAACAAGGCGTCCCGTTTACAACATGTGCATTCTTGTAAGACTCCTCCCTATTTGACAAGAACAATTGTAACCTATCTAGGGTTTTATCTTTGTAAAATTTTGAACAAATGTTTTCAAAAGTATAACGTCCCATAATTCTGGGGGCGGGTTTCCACATGTGCTCCTTTGCGAAAGACAAAAAGTCTTCCCATATATAGGTTTCGTCACAATCATACAGCGTCCTGCCTTTAATCCATTCATAAGAATAAAGATTCTTCCCTTCGTAGAGTACCGGTGGACATAACCCCTCTAAGTTTTTAGCCCTAGTTATCCTGCCTTCTATAAAATTTTTGTCAGAAGAGAGCTTTATAAATAAATCCTCAACTTTATATAAGAATTCTCCATTGGTTTTTGGTATGCTATAGTTAGGTGTGGTTGTTTGAAAGTCCTTTTGGGCTTTCATGTAGTTGTCTATTGTCCCTGCGTCGTACCAGTCAACGAATCGGGCTTTTATTTTTTCATACCTATCAATATTATAATAAGCGCTAACAATCTCCCCGCTAGGGACATCTATTTCTTCCCAAAATATTGAATAGTCATAAACGCCAGCTACACCAACAAAAGCGTACTTATATCCGTCTTTGCTTTTATTCTTGAAGCTCACGACGTTCTCATCTTTTACTTCAGCGGTGGAATATAATTCTGGAATATCGGTGGGGT
>Ga0315334_10000952_pt1 | contig 17792 bp, 24 predicted proteins | sample M150034915metaG_FD_205555 | JGI IMG/M metagenome (GOLD analysis project Ga0315334, IMG submission 205555) | Ammonia-oxidizing marine archaeal communities from Monterey Bay, California, United States - M1 500m 34915 | ecosystem: Environmental > Aquatic > Marine > Intertidal zone | place: USA... | reverse complement strand
CAAAAATCATCTTCTTCATTGCATCTACGACAAGTCATTATAAATTAGTAAGTTATAAATATATTAAAGATCAATTTTAATTTTCTGTTGGATAACGATCTGTATTACCATAATTTTCATATATATTTTTATAATAATCAGGGTCTTCTTCTTTCTTTTTTTTTTTAAAATCTTTATAGTCTTTTAAAACCTTTGACATATCAGCTGGATCACCTTCTAAACGAATCCAATCGTTTTTTTTTTTATCTTGTTCTAAAATATTTTTTACACAAAAATCAGATGTTGTACAAAATTCATCACAAGAAGTTGTTGTAATAAATCTAGTAAATCTAAAATTAAAAACTTGTTTTGATAATTTAATTAAACCTTTATTCATTTTATTATTTTATATATATCAATTTTATTTTTTTAATCTCTAATATAATATTTAATTGCTTTATCATCCATAAAAGGTAAAATAGGAGAGAACATAAATTGAAATTTTTTATTAACTTTATCTAATTTATATCTTTTAGTATACATATTTCTTAATTTCCCAAACATTAAACGATTATATTTCTGAGGAATTAAATGAGAACTTTGTGGTGGAAGAATAATCATAAGTTGTTGATTCATAGTATATGGTTTATCATAATTTATTTCGATTTGATTAATATCACATCGATGTAAAAAATCCCAAAGATCACTTAAACAAGGAGCACCAAAAAATCGATAAAAACAAGACCAATTATTTGTACCTTCAAAATAATATTTAGTAGTCCATTTTAACATTTCACAAAAATTAAAACACATCTCATCAACACCAGCATAAGTAAAATTATTAATATAATAAAAATAATATCTTTCTTTCCAACCTTTTTCAAAATATTTAACAACATGATCGTGTTTTACATAATTATTTTTAGCATTATATTTTTCTTCATTATCATTTAATTCTTTTAACATATTAATTAACATTTTTTGATTAATATCATTATTATCTAAAATTAATCTTTGACCATTAATTTTCATTTCATCTTTATATTTTTCTAAAACTAATTCAATACCATTATTATAAGTATTAATAATTTTAAAATGAGGTAAGAAATCATTACCAATGAAAAAACATAAAAATATAAAATCACGAATAAATTGTTTTTTAGTAATTATATCTTTATAATTATGTTCAGCATTAAAATCATTCCAAATATAATCTTTAACTAAATTAACATTTAAGAAATGATATTTTTTATCCATATTATCAGTATCAATTTTTTTATCTTCTTCATAATGTTGTTTTTCTCTTAATAAATAAACATTAGATTTTTCTAACATCATAGTAAGCATAATAAGATCAGAATCTAAAGAATTAACAATATGTACGATTTTTTCTGTTTCAGAATCTTCTTGTAATTGTCTAATAAAATTCATAATTTTATGTTCTCCTTCACCAGGCTGAGAATGATCAGAATATAAAATTTTACATTTTTGTTTTAATTCTAAATTTATTAGATTTTCCATATATTTTGATAAATTTTTCATAAATGGAGTACCAGGACTAATAGAATTGCTATCAAAAATTCTTCTTTCTGGTTTACGAATACTATTATATCTTCTTGTTCTTTGTTGTTGCATTTTAGCTCTTGGAGCAACACCATCAGTAGCAATCATTAAAAATTCAGGTTTAATTTTTTCTACAATATTTAAAATTTCTTTTTTAATTTCTTCAAAAATTTCAGCTTCGAGAATTTTACGATTAATTGTTTTTGATTCTTTATATTTTTCTACAATTTTTCCCATACATGGATGTATCATTGCATTAAAATCTAAATATAAAAAAATATGTTGATTCTCTTTTAATACTTCTTTCAATGCTTCTGTTATATTTGGATATGTTTGAATTAAATTTTTATAAAAACCTAGAATTCCCATTATGTATTATTATAATCTAAAGAAATAAATTTTATTACTTTTTAAAAATTTTAATATTGTTTTTAATGTTTTAATGTATTTTATTTTACTTATTATATTATTATTAATCAATTTTAATAATAATATCCATTAAATTTTAATAATAATATTTGATAAACCATTAAGAAAAAAATAACCCCCGACTATTATTAAAGGAATGGAAAAAGGTGTAAAAGCGAACGGAATAATAATACACCCAGTTATAACCGAAATAACACCGAAGATTTTTTTAATCTTATTTATTTTTAGCATATTAAATATAATAAGATAATAAATTTAAATGATTTTAAATTAAATCGGCTAAATCACTATCATAATCAGAATTATCTAAATCCATAAAATCAGATTTGTTTTTTTTACTTTCTTTATCAAGAAGATCATAATCATATTTACGATTATATAATTGAATTAATATACTTTTTTCACTTAAATTTTTACTAATCGCAATGACTCTATATTCATATAATATATCATCGTGGTCTGTTTTTAAATCAAGATCATGAATTTTATGATTACCAACATGACCAGTACCATAACCATTCATTCTAAATTGTATTTTTTTATTTCGACGATTATATTTTAAATAAATTTTTTTAAAATCTTCATAATAAATATCTAATTCTTTAATTGTTTGATTCGTTGAGTAACGGACAGATTTGGAATATTGATATCGTGAATTAATAAGATTAATTATATCTTTTTTTTGATTAATAATTAAATCAAAAGATTTTTTATAATTTAAAATAATTTTTTCACAATCAGGACCAATAATATTCATGAATATTTATGTTTTATATAAATAAATTTTATTTTTAAAAAATTAAACACCACATGTAATACAACAACAAAATAAACAAGATAAACATAAACAAAGTTTTTTCCAAATACTTTTTTTTTCTTTTTCTTGTTGAAGTTCATTTTCCATTTTTCGAATTTGTAAAGCAACTTGGTAATCTTGTTCTTTTTGTATTCTTATTTGTCTTTCTATTTCTATTTTATTATGATAAATATAATTATTTGGATATGAATTAATATATTGAACTTGTTGTGTTGGTTCAACTTCATTTTGTGGAGGAGCAGTAGGATAGGGATCTATATAACCTTCGCGAGACATAATTAAATATTTGAATATATATTTAGTATATTTAATATTATTTAAATTAATTATTTCCACATATATTTTGATGTACAATATAATCTCTAGTACCATCATTATTTAAAATTAATGTATTTCTATCATATGTATATTTATAAATACGAACTATATATAAATTATTATTTTGATTAAAATATTCAATATATCTATTTTTGAAATTTCTATAACTTATTTTTCTTTCACAAAAATATTTATATTTTTTCATTTCTTTTAAACATTTTTTTTTTTTATTTAAATGTTCAATATCTTCCAAATAATTATATACAATTTTATTTAAATCTTCAATCATTCTTTAAAATATAAAAATAAAATAAATTTTAACTATATAAAACATAGATGTCTTGTAAAAATCAATCCGGAGCAGGTCTAAAAGAATTAAAAAAAGGTATGAAAAAATTATTTAAAAAAAAACCACCAACACCAACTAAATTTGCTAACGCTGTAAGAAATTTAGATCATAAAAAAGTAAAAGAATTAATTAAAAAAGGAGCAGATGTAAATGCAAAATATAGAGGTAGAAAACCATTACAATTATTAGGAGATGTATCTGTTGATACTTTTGGTCTTAATTGGACAAGAGTAATGGAAATATTAATTAATGCTGGTTCTGTAATTAATCAAGTAACTTATGAAGAATATGTAGATATGGCAGAATCTAGAAAAGAACATATTGAAAATACTGTTTTTATTGATGCTGCTGGAGATGATGATTATGAAGAAACACATGATGAATATGATATTGATTCACTTGAAGCATATGAAGTATTAATAGAAGTTTATAAAAAAGAACAAAAAAAAAGAAAGAAAGCAATTAAAAAAGGAATAAAGGGGAAAAAAGGATTTGAATTAGGTATTGGTGATATTATTGGAAAAATGGTTGCTGGTGCAGCACAAAAAAAGAAAAAAAGAGTAAAGAAAAAAAAAGCTAAAGCAAAAAAATGTAAAAAGAGTTGTAAATGTAAAAACTGTAAATGTAAAAACTGTAAATGTTAAAATTTTAATATATAATAAAAATTAAATATTAAGATTAACGAATAGGGTAATTAGGATCAATCAAATCTGGGAAATCAGGATAATCAGGATAATTTGGGGGATTTTGTTGATTAGGAAACATAGGAGGATTATAAGGATCAAATTTAGCAGGAACAATCATAAAAGTTTTACTACATTTTTTACAATCATACATAGTTTTACTATGTTTTTTTTTAATTAATTTTTCATGTTGACATTCAAATAATTCAGATCGTGGTCCTAATAAAGACATTATATATTTAATTATTATAATTTTTTTTTAATTTTTTTCTAAAAGTCAAACTCCAGCGTGGCTGAGTACATTCTAAATCTTTAAGTAGTTCGTGCTCGACTGAAGGACCATTCATGATAAAAAGACTATTATTATGAAGACTATAATCTTTTTTTACTCTAATAACTCTCGTAGCACCAATAGAAAGATTTATAATAGTAGGAGTTGGTCCAAAACTAACTATACTATCAATATGTCTAGGAATAAAATCTTTACCATTTTTATAATAATTAATAAGACAACTATTAGTATCTATTTTCAAATTTAAGTTTACATAATCTAAAATTTCTTTTAGAACATCAGGAAATTTATGTCCTTTCCAACGATCGAAATATTGTTTCCAAGATGAATCAAATCTTTCACCATCAATATGAAACCATTTTTGTGTGCGATGAATATTATGACCTTTTCGAGTTGTACCCGAGAAAAGTTCTAAACTTAGTAACCAACAACTAAGTTTAAGATTTAAATCATATGGAAGAAAATCATCAATATATTGTATTTCAGTCATTTTAAGATTTAATAAAAATCAATTTTACCTTTTATTTGCATTTATTAAAAGTTTTATTAAATAGTTATAAATTTCCGTTGTAAAAACATCTTCTTGTATTTTTTGTAAATTCAAATGAATTTTATGTAAAAAATCTGTTTCGACAGTTTTAATAGAATATAAAGTAAAATTACAAAAAATAAATTTTTTATTTTTAAAAAAAGATTCAATCATATCAAGTTGTTCAATACTATGAATATAAAAATCAACAGATCTATCTTTTTTAAAATTAAAACAATTACGATATTGATATTTAATATTTATTAAAATAAGATTATGAAAACCAAATTTGGAAGAAATATCATTACTATTAGTAGGTTTAAAGGTTAAATTATTAAAATTATAAACGGGTCTAAAACGAAGTAAATCTTTTATAGTTAAACCTTTATGTAAATCATATTTTTCAATATAAATTGTAGTAACAAAATCATTTTTTAATAAATTTTTTAAAATTTTAATATTTTTAATAATTAAAAAGTTTTTTCGATTATGTAATTTTACAAAGATTAATTTCTGACCAGATGGAGAAAAATCCAAAATAATATTAGAAATATCATTATAAAAGGTATTATTTAAAATATTTTTAACTACAGTGGAATTATGAAAATTATAAAATAATTTATCAATTAAAACTTCATTAATTTTAGAAATAAAGATTTGATGAATTTGAGATAAATCTTCATTCATAGAATTCATTAATCTAATAAATCTATAATTAACATCATGAGGATTATTTTGAATATCCAATCTTATTTGAATTAATTTTTTATAATATAAATCTGTCTCAACTAAATATTTTTTTTGTTCTTTAGTTGTATTAAGAAATTTAATAATATTGAAATACATATTCATAATATATTTTAATATATAAATTTTAATTTATTTATGAAAGAAATAAACTTTTGTATTTAATCTATCTGTTAGAATAATAACATTTCTTAAGAATTCATTATTTAAAATTTTTTTCCTTAAATAAACTTTATTGAAATGATCATCATAAACTAAATTATTATTATAATAATTTTTAATAATTTTTATAGAATCCAGACTAATATTTGATAATTCATATTTATAATTTTTTTCAAAAAGATCTAAATAATATTTTTCTAAATTTTTTTTAATTTTCAAAATATCTTTTTCATATGGAATAATATGTAATTCACTATGAAAATCTTCTAAAGAATCAAAAGTATTTATAATATCATAATCAAAAGTTTGAATTGGAACATTAAGTAAATTACCTCTAAGATAAAAATTTGTATCATATTTTAAATAATTTTCGGAAGTTATTTTTATAATAGGTAATTTAATTCCATCATTTAAAATAGTACCTTTACTTACATATCTTCTAAAATCCAATAATATATTTAAAAGATACTTATAAGCAAAAATAATATTTAAACAACGATAAGAGAAAAACCCTCTTCTATTTTTTTTATTATTTTGAAGAAAAAGTTTTTTTCTATAAACTATAATTTTTTTAATTGTATAAATCAAATTATTTAAATAAGAAAAAGAAAAACAATGTTCTTTTTTAGGAATAATAAAATCATAATTTTTCAATTTAAAAAAACTTCGTTCTAATTTTTCTATTTTTCTATGTAATTGACTATTATTATGTTTAAAACAAAAATTATTTTCACAATATTTTTGAATATTAAATAAAACAATATTATTACAATTTTTAAATTTACATTTTCTATTTCTCATTATTGAAATTCGTAGTCGTCGACTATTATTTAAACTATTATTTGGTGCTGTAGTCATATAAAGCTTTAATATATATAATTATTCAATTTTAATAAATTCTAAATTTTTTTTACCAAAATTAATCAAATAACAAGTTGGGATTTTCATCAATTTTTTATATCTTCTACATTGTAAATATTCTTTAGTATTCATTAAATCTTCTTTTTTAAGAGTATTAGTTTTTTTATCAATTTTTTGAATACTACTTTCAATAGTTTTTAATTCTAAAATAATATCATTATCAACTAAAATATCAAGTCTTAAACAAGCAACTTCGATTTTTCGTCCAGAGGAAGTTATATAATATTCATTAATATGGGCTTCTGTTTGTGTATGAAAACCAAGATCTCTTAATTCTTCAGATAATGCTTTTTCATAAGCAATTTCATTTAAACCGAAACCCAAATGACTATAAACTCTAAGAGTGGCTTTTTTAATATTTTGTATTTTTTGTAACATAATTTCTGTTATAAAAAATAAATTCAATTTTATTACCAATTTGATTTTTTATTATTAGTATTATATTCTTCCTTTAAAATTTCATCATCTTTATTTTTTATATTTTTTTTTTGACTAATTGAATCATTAAAATGATCAAACCATTCTACTGCTTGTGAACAAGACAAACATCTAAAATATCTCTTAGTCCCATGAACATCAAAGGCACATTCATTTGTTTCGAGAACAATAGTTTTACCAACTTCAAACGAATTAGAATATCTTACATTATCAAATTCAATAGATAAATTCCATAATTCAGTAGTTAAAGGTTCTAATTGAGACATATCGTTCATATTAGCAGTAGCAAAAATTTTAACTTTTTCCATATTATCAAAGAAAGCAATATGTTTATCCTCTTGATCATGTTTAAATAAAATTTGAAAAATAACAGCATATCTTTTTCTGAAACTCATTACATTTTTTAAAAGATCAACCCAATTTTTAGCAATATCTCTGGGTAATTTATAAATATTCCCATGAAAAATTATTTTAATATTATTAGAAGTTTTCCATTGACTGATGTCAACAGATTCAGTTTTGTGATCCAAATGTTTAAAGTTCATAGTCATATAGATTATAATATTATTTTTTTGAGTCCATAATATATAATAATTTTTAAAAAACAAATTTACATCTCTTTTAAATCAGTACTATATTTTAAAACCATTTCATATAACGATTTTTTTCTTAATTTAGATAAACCCCCTTTTGGTTTATAACCTAATGTTTTTAACCATAATTTTAAATCATTTTTTAACATTTTATTAATATCTTCTCTTTGTAAAATCCAAAAATTTCTATTTTCATCTTGTAAATGATACCAATTTCTGTAATTATGTTTTTGGATTTCTTTTCTTCTTGGAATTCTTGCATAATGTTCAAAGTCTTTTATTAATTTTGTTGTTCTTTTAAACTCTTTTTTTGCATTTATAAGAACATTTTTTCTTTTTAAATCAACATCATCAACAGTATGATACTGATAAATTGTTTGTATGATTTCTGGATAACAAAATAAACCAGTTACTTTTTTCATTTCTTTTTCTTGTTTTTGGTTTAAATGTTTTTTGATTCTATTTTGGATCCATAATTTTCTTTTACCAGAGTATCTTCTTATACCTAATTCTTTGCACATTAATTTTAATTGGTAAACGGTTTTAAATTCTACGGAGTTGTACAATTTTTGGGAAAATGTATTCATTTTAATATAGGTTGTTATAACTCTATATTAAAACAATTTTAATTTAAAAGTGGAAGTTCGTGATTTTTGGTGATTATGAAATGTAGCTGACAATATAAAATAGTTAAGTTATAAATATTATTCAAATAAATTTTAATTTAAAAAGTGGAAGTTGGTGCGTTTTTCAAAATGCAGCTGCAATTATGGAGGTGAAAGTTCATATAACAAAGTATCATTATTAAAAACGAGAGTAGAATTATAATTAAAGGTTATTCGTTTCGAAGTAAGGTATATAAATTTATAAATTTTTTCCTGATCCCGAGATGCATTTAAATAAGTATTTATAAATGAAACAAAATGATTTTCAAAATATGGAGATCTTAAAATTCTAATATACATCATATCAATATAAACAAAATTATAAGCATAATTTTTATATGGATCAAAGCGATTATCAATCATTAAATCAAAAATATCAGAAAGAATAGAAATAGGAGAATATTCAACATTTTGATATTTATCATAAATAGTTTCAATAGTATCATATTTAATTAAAAGAATATTGGTTATTACATCACTAAGAACATTATAAAGGAAATTTTTTTTTTTAAGGAAAGTTTCATGTTTAATCATATTAGAAATAGTTTTTTTATTTTTAATTAAATCATTATAAAAATTTTTATCAATAGTTTTAATTTTAGATAATTCTTTTACTTTTAAAAAAGGTATAATAATAGATTGTATATTTTGTGAAATATTCATCATATTAAAATTTTAAATAATATCAATTTTATTTAGATTTCTTCAATAATAATATTACTTTTAGTATCTGAAGAAATAATTTTTTTATAAAAGCCATATTCATGAGTAGTTAAATAATAATTAACATTTAAACTATTTTTTTTACCAATTCGATTAACTCTCCCAATAACTTGTGTTTCCATTTCAGAATCAAGGAAATTCATAATATAAATATTATCACTCATTTCTAAATTAATACCTGAACCACAATGTTTCATATTCAATAATAAAACATTAATATCATGATTTTTATATTTTCTAATAATTGAATTAATAGTATTAGTATTACCCTTTAAAGTTCTATTAGAAATATAATTATTATCTAATTCAAGTTTAATATTTTTAAAAAAATAATTATTATCAGAAAAAACCAAACATCTTTTATTATTTAAAATATCTTTTTTTAAAGAAATTATCATATTTTCAATCTTAGTATTTTTATTATTATCAATAATATTATTAATATTTGGTAAAATAAAGTTTTCATGTTTAATTTCTTGAATAAATTTTTGTTGATAATTATTAAAAATATTAGGAATAAAAGAAATAAAATTACTAAAATTAATATTAACAATAGTAAAAAAGTTAAAAAATGTTGTTTCGGTACAAGAATTATCAGAATTATGTATATGCATACATTTTAAACAATAATTATTATTAAGTAATTGAGTTTGAATATATAATAATTCATTAATTTCTATTTTTAATTGTATAAAAGTTTTTTTAATAGAGAAAGTTTTATATTTAAGTTGGTCGCGAAGAGCATTAATATTTAAAGGACATTTCTCTGATTTAATAATAGTTAAAATTTGATTTAAATCTTTAATATTATGATCATATAAATTAAAACTCATGATATTATTCCTAATATGTTGATTTTTATTACAACAAATTGGACAACTTAAAATATGTGTTTTAATTTCTCGAATAATATTTGTAATATGTCTCATACGAGGAACAATTTTTCGATTAATAAGATCATAATTAATACGATGTAAACGAAATAAAATAAAGATGAAAATAATAGAAGCATTATTTTCGAAATCGAAAGTGAAATTAGTAATAATATTTTGAATCATATGTTGATCACTAGTAGGATTACCAATAGAATTAAATAATAAAAACCTTAAGATAAATCGAATCATATGTCTTGATTTAGATTTAAGAATATAATTATATAAAGATTCATAATCATATGAATTAAGAAATTTATAATAACTTTTACATTTTAAATTATAAAAGAAAGTGTTAATAAAATTATTAGGAACAATAAAAAAATTTTTATTAGGAATAGTAAGTTTTAATTTTTGTTGAATATAATTTGAATTAAAAGAGAAAGTTAATTTTTCTAAAAAAAATTTATAAAAATTTTTAATAGTTCTATTAGCAAAATAATTGGAACGGAAAAGATTATTAATAAAACCAATATTTTTAGGATTTAAAATACGAGTATAAGTCGTTGTAATTAACCATAAAAAATTAGTATTTAATTCAGGAAACCTAGGTAAATTAATAATATCAACTTCATCAATAAAAATTCTTTCGAAATTATATTTTTCATTAGGTAAAAATTCTAATAATTGAATAACTTTATTAACATTACAAAGAATAACATCATAATCATTAGTAAGAATATCATTTTTAATATCTTTAAGATTTCTTTTATCTTTAATAAATTTAGTTTTTAAAAAAGTTCTATTAATTTCATTTTTCCATTGTTCAAATAAATTATGTGGAACAATAATTAAATTAGTTTTAATAATAGTTTTTTGTGCTTGAATTACTTCTTCATTATTATAATATCTTGATAAAAAAAGATTATTATTATTTTTAATAGAATTGGAATTAATATTTAATGAGAAACTATCTTTTTCAACTAAAAATTCAGAAATAACATCGCAAATATCACCAGCTAGATAAGAATTATTATAAATATTTTTTTTATAAGAAAGTTTTAAAATATTTTTTTTAAAAAATTTATTTCTCATAATAAAACCTAAAATAACTAATGTTTTACCAGAACCGACAGTATTAGATAAAACACCAATATTATATCCAAAATTTGCTTCAATATGAAATTTATTAACTACACTCATATTATTTTTAAATAAGAATTTCGTATCTCGAGAAGATTGATATCTTTTAACATCTCTAGCAAAATTATTAGTAAAGGTATAATCTTTATTAATCAATTCATTTTCAAGCATACTTAAATAATCTAAAGGTATAGTAACTTTCATTTGACCTCTTTCATGATTTAATAAAGTAGTAATAGTTTGTTTTTGATAATCAAATAATTCAATATTATCTTTAAATAAATATTTAGAATTATCTAATTCTAGGGTATTATCTAAAAAAATATTATTAATGTTATTCTTAGTATCAATATCCATCATATTAGTATAAATTAATTTATAATATATAATTAATATTAAATTTTAAAAAAATAATAATTAAATAGATTGGTAAAATGGCCAATTTAATATTTTACACATTTTTTTCCATATAATATCTTGTTCATATAATTTTTCTCTAGATTTTAATAAAGGAAAAGAATCAATATATTTAGTTTCGTTTAATAATTCTAAAAATTTTCTAATAACATAAGAATAACTTAAAAAATTTTTTCTATCAGCCGGACAAACTTTATTGAAAGGATCTTGACATTTTTTAAACATTAATTTTAATTTTTCTTCTATAGATTTACTGAATTTAGGAGGGGGAATTTTATTAAGTTTATTAATAATATGATTAATATGTTCATAATATTTATTTTCATTAATTTTTTTCAATAATGCTCTCATTTTATTATTATCTAATTTATCTAAATTTAATTTTTGTTTATCAATTTCTTTTTTAATTTTATCATATACAGTTAAAGGAATAGTAGTAGATTCTAAAGCTTGGAATTGATTTAACCATTCAATAAAATGATTATATCTTTTATAACTAAAATTATAATTTTCAATAATATTATCTTTATATGATGTTTTTTCTGTTTCAACTATAGTAGCATTACATTCACCACAAGTTTCACAAACATATAAAGATTCATTAATAATTAAACTTTTTTCAATATTACAATTATCACAGAAAGTATAATTTGTAACATAATCTACATTATTTTTTTTATTACTTTTATCAATAATATTTAAATAATCAAAAAAAATTTTTTTTCTTGATAATTTTTTTTTTTCTTTTATAAATTTTTTTATATTAGTATCATCATTTTTATTTGAATCATTAATATATTCAATAATTGTCATTTTAGATTTTTTTTTAACATTTGTTGTTGGTGGTTCATTATCATTATTCTGACCATAATATTTTTCTAAAATATCCATTGTATTTAAATAATAACCATATTCATTTTCATTATTATTTATAGAATTAATTTCTTTTTTTATTAAATTTATTTGTAATTTTAAATTATATTTTTTTTTAATTTCTTCATTATTTATTTCATAATCTTTTTTTTTATTTAAATTTTCTAATTCTTCTTCTAACTTTTTTTTTGTATTTTCTTTTATTTGTTTCTCTATATCTTTATTATTAAATTTTTCAACTAAATCTTTATGATATGAATCAAGAGTTATTTTTTTTTTTATATTCATAATTTTATATTAAAATATATATAATTATATTATTAAATATTTAATATATTTAAAATAAAATAAATTTTATTATCTATTTTAAATTATAAAAGAATGTCGCTAGAATTAATAATAGGTCCAATGTTTTCAGGAAAGTCAACATATATTATAAGAAGTTATCAAATGTATATAAAAAAATATAAAACAATAATTTTAAATTTTTATAAAGATAATAGATATGATGATGGCGATTTTATTTGTACTCATGATAATCAAAAAGAAAAAGCAATTAAATTACAAACATTATTAAAATTAGATTTAAAATATTATGAAAATGAAGTATTTATTATTGATGAAGGACATTTTTTTGAAGATTTACTTCCTTTTGTATTAAATTTAATGAAATTAAATAAAAAAGTAATTGTAATTGGATTAAATGGAGATATTTTTGGTCAACCTTTTAGTAATGTAGTATCATTAATACCATATTCACATAAAGTAATATCATTAACAGCATTGTGTTCATTATGTGATGATGAAACAAAAGGTTTTATGCATATAAAAAAAACACATAATAAAAATATGGGAGAATTTAAAGAAATTGGTGGAGAAGAAGAATATAAAACAGTATGTAAAAAACATTTCGATGAACATAATAAAAATTAACCTTTAAATTTTTTAATAAGATTATCATAATGTTTAGAACCTGCGATAATAGTTACATCTTTATTTTTATATTGTGGTAAAACTTTTTTTAGAGTATAATCATCAGCAATGAGAGCATGATCTTTTTTTAATTCACTATGAAGTTGTTCAACAAATGTTTGTCTTATTTTTTTATTTTTTATTAGATTTTCAAGTTTATCATCTTGAATAGTTTTACTAAATTTTATAAATGATTTAAATTTATTATTACCACCTGGAATATGTTTAATAAAATAACGATTGACTTCTTCCATTGTATGTGTAAGAAAAAAAGGTTTATTATTTTGATCTGCTCCATATAAACTGGTTTGTTCATTATTTAAATATGCTGGGCGACTATCCCAACCAGAAATTCTATTTAATTGTTTTTTTAAATTTAATTTAGCATATATATTAATTGAAGTTGGTTCATATACTTTTAAATCTGAAAATTTTTTCATTAATTGATTATGATTTAAGAAAGTATTTTCTTCTAATAATATTTTATTATTTCCTTGAATTACATTATTAATTTCATTATTTTCAAGTGATTTTTCATGATTAACACCGATAAAAGTAACGGTGTGACCATTTTTTCTTTTTATAATATATTTTTTCATTACTATAAAATATAATAATAAAAAAATTATAAATAAGGAATATATTTAATTTGAGAAACTTCATATAATTTTAATTTAAATTTCCCAGTAAACCCAACAATTTCTAATTCATCACCATCATATAATTCTTTTTCATTTGTTAATGGTATTTTAATAGTACTATTACCAGAAGTAGTAACATAATAATCATATTTAGAAGAACCAGCCCATTCAGGTCTACCAAATAACATTAATCTATTAGAATCATCTTTATTATAATTAGGATCAGTTTCTTCTCTATATAAAAAACCCATAGATTGAAATTGTGGTTCTTTGCCTCTTGTACGAATATTAACAGGTAGACCTCGTGAATTTTCATAATCTCTTTCGGGTTCAACAAATTTATTTTCAACTCTTTCTCTATATCGTTTTTCAATTAAACCTTGTCTATTTAATTTATTAAAATTTTTTAATTTTTTAATTTTTTGATTTTTTCTAACTTTATCTTTGACATCAGCATTATTTTGACAATCAAAGACATAAATTAATGCTAATAAAAAAATTCCAATAATTAAATGGTCGTTTGTAATAGTAAATTTCATTATATTTATATATTTAAAATATATATTTTTATTATATATTTTATTTAAAATGGTAGAACAATTACTGCTGTTATTTTTAATATTTATTTATATTATATTAGTAATGCATCTTATAAATATTGAATTTTTTAATTATCTTTTATTAATTATTTATACAGTAACAGTTTTTTATCTTATCCTAATAAATAGGTTTATTGATAAAAGATTTATAACTAATGAAACAATAACAACTATTCTTAATCAAAACTTTATATTTTCAATATTATCAATATTAATGACGATTCATATTATATTTATAAAATATAAAAATAGTCATTATCAATTTAATAATAAATTATTAAAAAAAGATATTAATATCTTACAAGAGAAAACATTTGATTTAAAAAAACAATTATATAAAAATGTTTTATCAGTTCATATTAAAAAATATTATATTCAAAAATTAATGAATGAAGAATATGTTTGTCCTATATGTTTAGATACAATGGAAGAAAATAATAATGTATTCTTAACTTTATGTGGTCATTTATTTCATTATGATTGTTTAAATGAAGCCATGCAGTTTCGAAAAAGATGTCCTAGTTGTCGAAGAGCTATATATATAAGTAATTTTCAAATAGAAAATATTGAAGAAAGTGATTCAAGTGGATCTGAGGGAGAACCAAATGAAGAACCAATAGAAAATGGAGAAGAAATTATTATTAATTAAGAGAGGATATTTGATGCTATATAACATCGTAATGGTCCATCTAATCCCTTTCCCTTTCTTACCCATCGATTTTGTTTTTGTAATAAATGTTTTGTATATGTTTCAACTCTGAATAGATTTAAATCTAATTCTTTTAATCTTTCTGTATTTTCACACAATTGTTTAGTAATTTGGGTTTTTTCTACTTTAAATTTATACATACCATAACAAAAACCAACAATATTAATAGCAGTAAAAATCAAATCTTTATTATCAATTATTGTATCCATCCAAGTTTTTTCTTTTTCTTCAACACTTTGTGTTTGATCAATTAATGAATCAAATTCATTAATTTTATTATTAAAATCATCAAAAGTTTTTTCTTCTACATTTTCAGATTTCTTTTCATCAAAAGGATTATTATGTAATTCACTTGATGTGTCTAATTCTAATTCTGATGTTGTATCATCATCATCTTCAAGAATTTGTGTCATCATTTTTATATTATATTTTTATTTATCAATTTTATTTTTCATTAGCCAATACATAATTATAAATATCGGGGCGTATATCGATATAATTATTAATTTCATCAATAATATATCTTTCATAAAGATAATTTGTATTAACAGTTTTTGTAATTGTTTTTTTATAATCATTATGTATTTTCTTTTTCATCATTAATACACTATCTATAAAATCTTTATTAATTGTTTTTGGATCAATATTCTCTTCATTTAATTGATGAATATTAGCATTACATAAAATATAAATAGAAGCATTTTCTAATTGATTAGATTGTAAAGCATTATGTAAAATAGTATTACCTAAAATATCAACACTATTAATATCTTTATTTTGTGTAATAATATGATCTAAAACTATTTTAATTTTATTAAAATTATTCGCTAAATGAAGATTAGTAGTATCAGAAAATCTTTCAATGTTTAATGCTGAAGTAATATTTGGTAATAAAGTTACTAAATTTGGATCAACAATTTCTGAATTCTCATGATAATATTCAACTTTTAATAAAGAATCATATAATTGATATTTAATAAATAATTCAACTAGTTTAGGATGATTGAGTAAATTATTTATTAATGAAAGACTATTTCTAATCATTGTAGAAGATTCTATATTATTTATTAAATTAATAATTTGATTCCAATGTTTAATAAGAAAAGAAAATAATCCAGAATCAATTAATCCATCAGCTATATTATCATTTACTGCAATATTACATAATAGACCAAATAAAGAAGTAAAAAAATCCTTTCTTGTTTCATCAATAATTAATATTTTTTCTAATTGAGTATTATTTAAATTAATTAACATTTTATATATAGTTAATTTATGATTTTCTTTTAAAGCAAGATTTGATAAACAACCAATATAAACATTATAAACTTTTAAATCATCTAATAAAAGGATATTATTAATATCCTTTAAAATTTTTTTTACAAAACTATTACTAATTTTATCTCTAATTTCTTGATAACGAAATAAATTCCAAAAACAAGAATACATTAACCATTTAGATTTTTGACTAGTACATTTTTCAAACATAACAAAATGTGTTTTCTCACGAATAAGTTGAGTTGAAAAAATTTGATTAGTCATGGCTTCATTAGAAGCAAGATGTAAAAATTTTTGAATATATTGAATATTATCACTTTGTGATAAATATATTTTAAATAATACTGCTTTCATTGTTTCATTTACAGCAGTATTCCAAACTAACTTTCTAAATTGATCAAAATTAGTATAACAGCTTTGATCAATTTTGTGAGTGAACAGATATTTTTTTAAGTAATCTGCTAGGAGCTTCATCATTAATTATCATTAACTTTGTTATTATCAATATGGTAATCATTTTTATTTTTTTTTAGTTGATTTAAAAGTTTTTTATGATATTTGACCCATAAAGAATTTTTATTAATTAATAAATTATTTAATGGTACAAAATCAATATAATGTTCTTCTTCGGTACTAATATTACCATGCCATATATAAGTTAGATAAGTAGAAACAAAGTAATCTTCACATTGTTCAGCCATTAATAAAGACATATAATTGGGATCTAAAAATAAACCAGTCTCTTCTTGTATTTCTCTAACAGCACACTCAATATCGGTTTCAGAAATAAAACATTTTCCACCAGGTATATTATAACTATAATTATCTTTAAATACAGATAAATAAGTTTGTGATTCTAAATCTATAATTAAAACACAAGATGCTCTATTTTTGTGAAAGAAATTCATATATTTATATAAATATATAAATTTTATTTTTTAATAAAAAATTATTTTTGTGCTTTCCAAGATATTGCCGCTTCCTTCATTGATTTACCTTTTTTCATTTCAGAAGAAATATGTTTATTATAAGCAGATGGTTTTCTTTTTGGTTTTTTTTTAATATCTTTTTTTAATGTTT
>Ga0315334_10000951_pt1 | contig 17795 bp, 10 predicted proteins | sample M150034915metaG_FD_205555 | JGI IMG/M metagenome (GOLD analysis project Ga0315334, IMG submission 205555) | Ammonia-oxidizing marine archaeal communities from Monterey Bay, California, United States - M1 500m 34915 | ecosystem: Environmental > Aquatic > Marine > Intertidal zone | place: USA... | reverse complement strand
GTACGGATAAGACGTTGAAAATCTGGGATGCCAACACCGGCAAATTATTGCAGACACTCAGCGGACATTCCGCCGCTGTCCAGAGTGCCCATTTCAGTCCGGACGGACGCCGGATTGTCAGTGCCAGTCGCGACAACAGCATAAAAATATGGGATGCCCTGACGGGTCGCGAGTTGCTGACTGTCAAGGGACGTCCAAATCGTGTCACCAGCGTTAGCTTCAGCCCAAACGGAAAACAAATCGTCAGTGGAGATGGAGACCATCATGTGAAAGTATGGGCTGGTGAAACGGGAAAAGAACGCCTGACGCTGTCGGGGCATACCGATTATGTCATGAGCGTCTGTTTCAGCCCGGACGGAAAAAGGATTGCCAGTGGCAGTCTCGACACGACCGTCAAACTCTGGGATGTCCAAACAGGCCGAGAGTTATTTACCTTGAAAGAACACACGCATTCTGTCTGGAGCGTCGGCTTCCGTCCTGACGGAAAACGAATTGCCAGCGGCAGTTTCGACAAAACCGTGAAAGTATGGGATTCCAAAACCGGCCGAGAGATACTCACCCTCACAGGGCACCGAGCGACCATCACTAGCGTACACTACAGCCCAAATGGAAAACGACTAACCAGTGGTAGCTTCGACAATACTGTTAAGATCTGGGATTCTGAAACGGGTCGTGAGCGACTTACGCTCCAGGGCCACACGGGCACGGTTACCAGCGTAAGTTTCAGTCCCGACGGCAAACAAATCGTCAGCGGCAGCCGCGACAAAACACTGAAGATCTGGAATGCCAGCGAATAAAGAAAATCCATCAGCTGTTTTTAGTTCTAAATAACAGCCAAAACAAAATGACAACAACAATCACGACATAACGTTCCCCATAGAGATTTTTGCCAAACAGCCCCCAGGCCGCGGCTGCCATACCCGAAACCGAAATGGCAACGTGCAGCGGTATATATTTCAGAGTTCCCTGTCGAAACTTCCTCTTGAGATCGAAGAAATATTCCTGTAGGAAAGCCATGGATATCAACACGACTAGCAAAAAATTCCAATAAAACATGTCTTGATTCAAGTCATTCACTCCATAAATCATTCTCGTGACTGGATTACGCCGTGTCGTTCAATCGGTTCTCTGACTATTCGTAATAGGTACTGATAGCGAACACGAACTACAGGCACAGCCACCCCTCAGTTCAAAACAATTCCTTCATAACATTGCCTTGTGGAACTAGGTCTACTGGCCGACCGGTCTGGGTATAATACGTTTTATGATGATCGATCCCCAGACTATGAAAAATCGTCGCAACAATATCATCGGGGACAATATTTGTGCTGTCATCCGGTGCGGTACCGCCGGCATCCGTGCCGCCGATTAATCGTCCAGGCTGCACGCCTCCACCGGTCATCACGCACCAATTGGCGCGGGGAAAGTGATCGCGACCGGCATTCTGGTTGATGATTGGTGTACGTCCAAATTCTCCCATCGCGACAACCAGTGTTCGCTCCAGCAACCCTTTAGCCCTGAGCGTCTGGACCGCCGCATCCAAGCCATTGTCTAGTGACGGGATCAGCCGCTTATGCCCGGCGAAGTTGTCGAGATGAGTATCCCAACCAAAATGCGAAACCGTGACAAACGGCACACCAAATTCAATTAGCCGAGTCGCCAATAACATCCCCTGCCCCACGTCATCGCTGGCAAAGAGTTTACGGAGGGATTCCGATTCCTTGCCAACATCAAATGCTTCACGGGTTCTAGCCGACAAGATCATCCTGTCTGCCTGGCTATTGAGCGTGCGGAGTGCCTGTTGCAGCTGAATATTGTTGTTGGAGTTTTTAAAACGATTGTCGATAGACGATAGCAGCTGTTTGCGGCGTTTGAATTTCTCAACCGTAAATCCGTCGAGCAGCGAAATACCGCGCACCTCAAATGGTTGGCCCGCTTGGGGATAATCGTTGGTTTTAAATGCAGAATAAGAATCGCCCAGATAACCAGCATGCCAATCCGAGCGAGGAACGACAACAAATGGCGGTAGCTCGCCATTGCCTGGCATCTCTTTGCTGATGACAGCGCCGATGCTTGGATAACGCAGTGCAGGCGTCGGACGATTGCCACTGGAGATATATTCCTGCGCCTGCGGGTGATCTCCTACGGAGTGATGGATGCCGCGAATCAAAGTATATTGATCAGCGGATGCTGCAAACTTCGGCAAGTGTTCACAGGCGATCAAACCCGGAATTTTAGTTTGAATATGTCCAAAGCTGCCACGTGTCTCCGCTGGCCCCGCGGGTTTCATGTCGAGTGTATCAAGATGGGAGGGACCCCCCAGCAAATTCAAAAAAAGAACCGAATCCGCTTTGGTGACGGACTTCTCATCCGCAATCAACCGCGCCAGACCATGCGGAAGCGCAAGTCCAGCAATGGAAGTGCACCCGATCCTCAGAAGTTCACGTCGCGTTGTCTCGATTTTGTTCATCATTTCGTGCCTGTTAGACCAGAGCATTTCATAATATTAGTGGTTAGTCAGGAATTCCTGTGTGTTTAACAATGCCCATACCAGCCCGCGTAATCCTTCCACCAAATCGTCACTGTCGGCTATATATTGTCGTCCATTTTCCATTTCTGCGGCAGTCGGTCTGCGGCTTAACATCCGCGCGTAGGCTGCCGTCACTAATTCATCTGCCGTAATCGTTGAGCTGTCCGCAACCTGAGTATTGGCTTTGACCAGAATCGCTGCTGAGGTTTCTGAATGAAGACCAATCCCAGTTTGTTGAGCAACTTCTGCTAGCCAGCCGGTTTTTCGTTCGATAAGTTCCAGTAATTCACGATCGTTGCGGATATACAGATTCTGCAGCAGTGTGGGCTGCGCCGTTCGTTCACAATCGCAGTTCGTCGCGCGGGTCGGCTTACCAAATATTGCCAATGCATAGTCAATCGAATTTGGTGAAAGACTCCGCGGATGGGATGTAATCTTACGTTGAGTAGTATCATTTAGGTAGGTCTCATTACGACTTGATTTTGCTGTAGATTGCTCAATCGCGTCCACCAGCACTTCTGCCGGTAGTCGCCGCAGACGACTATAGCTGAAATGACGTTCGTCATGCTGGTTTGTTTCGTTTGTTCGCCAACTCCGCTGATAGGTATCGCTGAGCAGAATTTCTCGATGCAACCATTTCATATCAAAATCATGCCCGCTAAAGCCAGCTGACAAATACTTCATCAGCTTCGCGTTGGATGGCGGATTGCCGGCATTGAGGTCATCGACAGGATTAACCAGTCCAACTCCAAAATAATGATTCCAAACCCGATTTACAAAAGCGGGTGCGAAGAACGGATTATCATCATCGATGAGCCAGCTAAACAGTACTTCACGAGGGTCGTCGAATTGATTTAGGTCAAACGGTTTACCTCCGAGCAGGACGGCCGTATGTTCGGTCGTCCGGGGAGGTTCGATGTACAGTTCAAACCACGGAATCGGCAGACCTTCGGCGGAAACACGGTTGTACATCTGTCGTCTGAGAGCGGCTGTATCGAGTTTTTTCGGAACGCCCAGTCGTGTCATCAATTGGGTTCGTGCATCCTGAGATTCCGGTTCCGTTCCCCACCGAATTCGGGAAAATATCTGACTGAATTGATCGAAATCCTGCTTCGACCATTGGTCAAACGGATGTTTATGACACTGAGCACATTGCAGTCGGACGCCCATAAATACGTAGCTAAAATTAAGGACCTTGTTCTCGGCTGTGTTCAAGTCGGAGCGTGCCCAGTAGTACGGCATCGAATTTCCGGGCAAATTGAAGTCATCTTTGGTTGCCGCTGCCTGATAGGAACTATGCTCCCAAGTGTATTGGTCATAGGTCTGTCCAGGTTCACGACTATCCGCCAAAACAAGGCCGGCAACAATTTCCTTCCATGACGCATTTTGCGCCACTCTGGCGCGCAGCCAGCGTTGCCATTGCAGTGCCGCCGGACTGTTCATGTCCGTAGAGCCGAGGTGTTGTGAGTTGGCACCGGTAACGTCAGCAAGCTTCATTGCCCACCAATCAATATACGCCTCTGATTGCAGCAGTCGCTCAACAAGATCCGCACGCTTGGTTAGGGAAGCATCGTTTGTGAATTCTGTTATCTGAGTCGGCGACGGAAGCGTACCAGCCACGTCAAGCATTGACCGACGCAGGAATTCTTGATCGGTACATACATCGGAGGCGACAATGCCAAGTCGCTTTAATTTTTCCCCAACCAACTCATCCACCCTCGTGCGCCACGGAATGTCTGGATAATTGTCACCAGTTTTATCCGAAACGGGGCGTAATACCGGAACGGCCACAACAGCCCGATCATAGGAAACCACCAGATGCGTATCCCCTTTGGCTTTGTTCGTAACCCGCCCATTTTCGTCAACGATCGCAATTTGATCGTCTAATGTCTCAATCCTCGCTAATGCCGTAACATCCTCGACTAAGCCATTACTCCAGATCGCCGTTACCTGTAGTTGCTGTTCTAGTTTCCCTCTAGAAAAAAAGATCTCTTGCGGCGTGACTTGGCAGGCAAGTAATTCATGCACCTCTGAGTTTCGTTTCGCTCCACTGGAAATCCACCGCTGCAGAAGTCTGAGTTGCCAGCTATCTTCGGCAATACGTCTGCCTCCTTCGTGGTCAATCCCAAGCGTAGGTTTCATGATCAACAAACTATCATCTGGGGATTCTGGAACGACTCGTCCAGCATCTTCGTCGAGCATTGACAAATGATCCGTAGCAAAATCATAACCGAATAGAGAAAGTGAAAAACCACCCTGCCCCTGAAACGAACCATGACATGCTCTGCCGTTACACCCCAGCTTGCCAAGCATCGGAACCACGTGCCTTTGGAAATCTGGGGTTTCATCCGTGGCCTTGCTAAACCTGTGCGCAACCGACTCGTCAATCTTGATGCCATCGAAAATGCCCGAATCACGTTTCGCCTGTTCGATTTTATCCAGCGACTGGCCCCCAATAAACTTTTGGAACGGGCTAAGTCGTTCAGATTTCTCGGGGGTTAAACGTAGTTTTTGACGCAGCTCCGCTGATAGGTTCTGCGGAAGTGTGGCAGTCGTGATATCGGTTCCCCACAGCAACACATGTTTCAGCGAAACAATAACCTGTATTTCCTCAAGGCTGGCTGGAGCGAAAGGGGTCTGATTGAAGCTGAGTTGCTCAAGTCCCTCGAGCGACTCGAACTGGACAAGTCCTTTTCCTGTAACTTTGGTTCCATCCAAATAAATACTCTTCAGCGATTTGATTTCTGCGAGTGTCTCAAAAATCTCATCACTTAGATTGCATTCCTTAAGATGTAGCGTTTCAAGTTTGACAAGGCCTGTTAACGATTTCAGACCAACACCGGTGATTTGTGTTTTGCTCAGCGATAGTATTTTTAGTTCGTTAAGCGTGCTGAGATGGTCAAGGCCAGCATCTGTGACTTGCGTATTATCCAGATAGAGGACTTCCAGTTTGGCAAGCTTACCAATCAACGCCACTGTTGTGTCGGTCGCCTGAGTGTTGGTAAGGATCAACGAGTCCAGATTCGTGAGTTGGGCTATATTTGCGAGGCCGACATCGGTGACTCTTCCCGTAATGACTGAAAGGTAGTCAAGCTGTTTAAAAACGCGGATCTGATCAAGATGCTTATCTTCGACGACCGCCTTACTAAATCGCACAAACCTGACGGTTCCGTCACGATTCTTCTGCAGATTTGAGGAAATACCCTTGAGTGCCGTGATGGCCGCAGCCTGATCCTCCGGAGTTTCACCGATCGGGTCAATTTGTCCCTGCGCTACAAGGGGAACAAATAGCAAAGCGATGATTACGAATTTTTTGGTGACAGCCTGCATTGTGTTTTGGCTCAAGGTTAGATGGACGTTATCATTGTACCCTGTGAAAAATTGACTGCCTAGCGAATCCACCTTTCCGTAAACAATTGAACCTCCGCTTGCCGCCGCCCAAACGAAAAACAGGTTATTGGCAAACTCTGAATCACCGTCCAACCCTGCGCGGCCGTCCTGAGCGTTTGCCCCACTCAACGCTCAATTTCACCACGGGCGAGGTCGATCAATCGGGAGAACACTTTTTCGCCACCGGTTCGTAGCCCGCAGTGCTCATATTCACTCGTATACCAACCCTGCATATTGGGCACAAAATCGATCGTTTCACGGGTGAAACGCGTGTTCACGAACATATCGTTGTAATAAACGGCACAAGCCACCGGCACCTTATTTCGACTCAATACATCCTTATCGTAAAGCTCCGGCCAATCATCAAACGCAGCCAGGATATCAGCCGCTGCTTTCATTTCTCTGAGTTCCCCAATTTCATCAAACATCCAGGGGAAGATCATCTCACCATAAAAAAGGAAGTTCTCATAATCATCGTAATGGCTATAATTCTCTTTCTGGACGGCATCACACGCCCAACCGGTCGCAGCACGCTGGGCATAAATCGCTTCATGCAGTATGGCGAAGATGGGATTGCTGTCAAAACGCAGGCTCGTCTGCACACCTTTTAGAAAGGTATGACTGACGACTTCTTCCCCACCAACCTGAACAAATGCTTCCTCAACCAGATAGTGAAGCGCTTCAGCCGTACCGGCAAACCCAAGTTGCATACCCAACAACTGTACAAGACGGGGCGTCAAACGATCCCCGTTAGGCAGACGTACGTCACACTGCTGCAGGTGTCGGCACAGCTTAACAAGACGCTGCTTGTCCATCGGAAACTTTTCGAAATACTGTCGGTTACGCTCCTCCATGAACGGAAAGGTGCCTTCGTAGATTTCTCTGGCTGTCCGGTCCAGCCCAGGAACGCCCCCAAAAATAAAACACTCTTTCAGACCTTCCGGGTGCAGACTCAGATACGTGGTAGTACACCAACCACCATAACTTTGACCAATCGTCGACCAGGGTTCGTTGGGGCTCATATGAGCACGAATTGCTTCCGCATCGCGAACGATGTTATCAGCGCGGAAATGCTTAAGGTAATCCGCCTGCTCGACGGCGTCTCCTTCGGCGGCAAGGGTTTGATGGCTAACCGGCGTGCTTAAGCCGTTACCACGCGTATCGTACATGAGCACTCGAAATTCGCTCAGTGCACGTTTTAACCAACCCTCTTTTTTAATCGGCAGCGGCGCGCGAAAGCCCGGACCGCCCTGTAGAAAAAGCAACAAAGGCTTCTCCTCGCTTTTCGGATCCAAATCGCGGACTTCACGAACGAACACCTTGATCTTCCGTGCAGCAGGATCGTTATAATCCAACGGCAAAGTAAAGCTGTGATCAATCAGCTCCATGCCCGGGATTCGATAGGGACTGGTGGACTCCATTCAGCGATTTCCTTTCACTCAGTTCATAGGATATTCTTAGTCTTATTTACTTGTACCATTCTCGCTGCCGCATACCAGACATAAAGAAAAAAAAGAACCTGCCGAGAAACCGGTCCGCCGCGACGGTAATCCTAAGAACACCTAGTTCATTTTCACCCATGATACCCTTACACACCGGATACAAAATGATCTTTTTTCCCAAATGATTTTGACGGACAGTGGTGAAGTGTGAATAATAAAATCATGGACGATCTGGTGAACGCGTGATTTCCCAACACACCATCAAAGCCCCCCCCGATGCATCGCCGCGGACGGAACAATACTCCAAGGTATCATATGAAATGCCCAAAATGTGCAGCGCTGTTGTCCCCCTTGACCACTGCCGACGTAATACTCGATAAATGCCATAGCTGTGACGGAATTTGGCTGGATTATGGTGAATTGAAAAAGCTAAGAGAGTCCGGCACGCAGGGCATCGAGCAGGAGTTGGAAAACCAGTTTGGAAACCCAGCGGCACCGATGCAGAATCTAGATGGCTATCTACGCTGCCCCAGTTGTGAAGACAGCGGACTACGAACGATTTATGTATCCTACGTCAAACCGGTGCGTGTTGACCGCTGCCCGAGTTGTTACGGCATGTGGCTTGAAAAAAACGAACTCGATACACTCCTGTTAGACAAGCAACAATTGGACAACATCAAAGTAGAAAAAAGTCTGAAGGACTTGTTGGTAGGGCTGGTAAAAAAACTGCGTTAACAACTGCTCTAAATAGCAGGTGCTCGAGAATTAGGCTTTGAGGACTAGCTACTTCGCGGAACCCGCATTTACATAACAAGGCTTTACGGCTGATTGAGCAGTCACAAAGTTGTTTATTGGCTTGTACCGGTTGCAGTACCTTTCTTGCCGTTTTACCATGAGCCTGTAGCCTGCCATGCTGACAGGCTGCAGAACTACTGGAAAACATTTATACAAGAAAGTGAATATCGTGACTCGACTAGCGACCAGGACTCTGTTTTTTATTCTGATAACCGGCAGCATTCTAGCCGCTGACAAGCGACCTAATATTGTATTTATCTTTTCAGATGATCATGCGCCCCATGCGATCGGAGCATATGACGGCTGGCTCAAAGGAGTGAACCCGACTCCAAGTATTGATCAGTTAGCCAGCCAGGGAATGCTGTTTCGCAACAGCTTTTGCACCAATTCGATTTGTGGTCCCAGTCGAGCGGTGATTCAAACAGGAAAGCACAGTCACAAGAATGGCTTTATGAACAACGGAGATAAGTTTAACTGGAACCAGCAGACCTTTCCAAAACTACTTCAAGCGGTAGGGTATCAGACAGCGATCTTTGGAAAATCTCATCTAGCGGGCAAACCGCAGGGATACGATACTTGGACCGTTTTGCCCGGGCAGGGGTTGTATTACAACCCAGATTTAATCACACCACAGGGTCGCACGACGATCCAAGGTTATTGTACGGACATCGTGACGGACATGGGAGTTGAATTCCTCGAAAGTGGACGCGATAAGGATAAACCTTTTCTGTTGATGGTTCAGCACAAGGCTCCCCACCGCTGCTGGATGCCAGCACCACGCCATCTCCATCTCTATGACGATATCGAAATTCCAGAACCGGCGACCTTGTTTGACAAATATGAGGATAATGCACCGCCGGCGCGTTTCCAAGAACTGGAAATCGACCGGCATATGGATCCCCATTATGACCTGTTTCTTGATCTTGTTCCGGATGTACAGCCCGAGGCAATCCAAAAACGTCAGGATCGTTCCGCTTGGGTGAATTTGAAACGTTTTACCCCCGAGCAGCTTAAGGTCTGGCGGGATGCTTGGGATCCCAAAGATAAAGCATTCCATCAGGCGAATTTGGAAGGTGACGATTTAGTGCGCTGGAAATTTCAGCGATATGCGAAAAACTATCTGCGTTGCGTCAAAGGTGTTGACGAAAGTGTCGGACGCCTTGTGAAAACACTTGAAGAACAGGGACTAACAGATAATACGGTTGTTATCTATTGCTCCGATCAGGGGTTCTATATTGGCGACCATGGCTGGTATGACAAACGCTGGATGTATGATGAATCGCTTAAAATGCCCTTTGTAATTAAATGGCCAGACGTGATTAAACCAGGTTCTGTTGATGAACACCTTATTCAGAATATCGACTATGCGGCGACCTTCCTTGATATGGCTGGGGCGGAGATCCCTGAAGACATGCAGGGAGATTCACTCCTTCCGCTACTTAAAGGAGAAGAGGCCGAACAGTGGCGTACTTCGATATACTATCACTACTATGAATTTCCAAGTGTGCACATGGTTCCCCGACATTACGGAATTCGAACCGAGCGATTTAAGTTAATGCACTTTTACGAATTTGGGGAAGAATGGGAACTATATGATCTGGAAAAAGACCCGGACGAACTGAATAATCTGTATGGCAAGCCAAAGTACGCCAAGCGTACAAATGCGTTGAAGATGCAGCTCAGAGATCTGCAGGAGTACTATCAGGATGACAGCGATATCTCTGAAAAACCGGAGCAGTGGCAGCGGGAACAACGGGGGGGGTAAGGCTGGTTGTCAGAACGGGCAGAGATTTCAATGCGGCTCGTTCACCTTAAAGACCGCCATCACCGGATAGTGATCACTGATCGATTCGAGCGGTTTGTCATCTCTCACAATTTCGGCACTTTGGCAACGTTTTGCCAAATCCGGCGATGCCAGGATGAAATCAATACGCTCTAGAAATCCCTCTTGTTTTTCCGGAGTGTTGACATGGCCGAGCACGGTTGTCGGGTAGGAACCTAAGTCCAGCAGGGATTTGTAGGATGGTTGCGGATGCTGCAGGTCAAACTTGTTCCGCACAACATCCTGCAGCGGAGCTTCCATGATTTTGTTCATCACATCAAAATTCCATTTACCATCAACAATAAACCGATCTGCCAGCATTTTATTTTCGTTGCCTGGCCAGCGGTGATCGATCAGCGGTTGTTGCTGGTCGATCCACGATTGATCCGATCGGCTATGGGCATTAAAGTCGCCCATCAGGATAATCTCACGCCCCTGTTGATCAAGGCGAACGACGAGCTCATAGAGCAGCGTTGCCTCTTTGATTTGCTGTCGACGGGATCCGGGCCAAAGGTGGCAAACAATAACATCCAATCCGGCGGTACGGCAGTGCAAGTACCCATGCCAGAAATTTGCAGTGCGACGTTGGAGAACTTCAATGGGTTGGCGACTGCTCAGGCCGATATTATAGCCACCTCCTTTAAGCGTGGCGGCATAAGGGTGGTTCCATTTCTTAGCAGCGGTCTTGAGACGATCTTCATTCCAGCCCACCAGTTCCTGCCAACCGGCAATGTCGGGAGACTGTTCATTGACCCACTTGATCGCTGTTTCGAACGAAACGTTCCTACGGAAACCGTTAAAGACGTTGTAATTTAGAATCTTGAGCGTGGTTTCGGAATCCGCAGCGTTAAGATGCGTTGCCAACTTCATGGGGCCCAGTAGAATCCAACCGGTCACGAAAAGGGTCACAACATGTCGATACATCCGGGTGTCCTTTGCTCAGGCAATTATTTCTTTGATCACTTTCCCGGCAACATCGGTTAACCGGAAATCACGACCGTTAAGACGGTAGGTCAGCTTCAAATGGTCCAGACCACAAAGTTGCAGAATGGTTGCATGCAGGTCATTAACGCTCACGCGGTTCTCTACTGCGACATTGCCGATTTCATCGGTGGCACCATAATGGACACCTGCTTTTACACCTCCGCCCGCCATCCAATAGGTCATCGCGTGTGGATTGTGATCTCGACCAGTCCCTCCTTTTTGCACGATGGAAAGCCGTCCGAATTCTCCACCCCAAATGACGAGAGTGCTATCGAGCAACCCTCGCTGATCCAGATCCTGCAGTAAAGCTCCGATGGGTTGGTCAGTTTCGCCAGCGAATTGTCCATGATTCTTAGAGATGGAGGTATGGCCATCCCAGCTACGGGCATTTTCCGTTCCACCACTATAGATTTGGATAAATCGTACGCCACGTTCCACCATCCGCCGAGCGACCAGACATTGTTTGGCAAAGTGCTCACATTTTTTGTCACCAACTCCGTAAGCCTTAAGAGTTTCACTTGTTTCTCTCTGAATATCGAGCGCTTCTGGGGCGGCCTGCTGCATGCGATAAGCGAGTTCGAAACTATTGATGCGTGTTTCCAAATCACGCTGTTCGGGGCGAGTTTTCTGATGATCCTGATTCAGATCTTTGAGTGTATCCAACAAGGCTCGTTGTTGCGTAATATTTTTATCGCCGGATATCTTTAGGTTATCGATGGGATCACCCTGAGGTTTGAACCATGTCCCCTGATAAATACTGGGCAAAAAACCCGCGCCCCAGTTCTGAGCATAGCCTTTGGGGAGGCCTCGATTCAAAGGGTCAGACATGGTGACAAAAGCAGGTAAATTCTGATTTTCAGTTCCCAACCCATAGGTCACCCATGAACCGAGACTGGGGAAACCCATGCGTTTCATTCCGGTGTTGATCATGAACAACGCGGGGCTGTGGTTATTGGATTCGGTATAACCGGAATGAATGAATGCCATTTTATCGACATGTCGGGCCATCTGGGGAAAGATTTCCGAAACCCACGATCCACTTTCACCATACTGGCGAAATTTGAAGGGAGACTTCATGATGGGCCCCACATTGCCTGTAAAGAAACCGGTATTCTTATCAAAGCCTTCCAGTTCCTGGCCGTCGTGTTTTTCCAACTCCGGCTTATAGTCCCATGTATCAACCTGACTGGGCCCGCCATTCATGAACAACCAAATGACACTCTTTGCCTTGACTGGAAAATGTTGTTGCTTGGTGGAAAAAGGATTGCCCTCGGCAATTGCGGAATTGGATAGTAAACCCTGATCAGCAAGTAGAGCGCTCAGAGCGACCGAGCCCATACCACCCCCACAACTGCGTAGAAGTTGTCGTCTTGTAATGAATTCAGTCATCGTCCGTAGGGTTCCGTTGATTCAAAGGGCTAGTAAATGTAACAGAATTCGTTAAGGCAAATCACTAGTTGGAAGAGGTCAGCAAAGGCAGCCTCCTCAGGGGTGTTGGATCCGCTGTCGGTGTACGATTGGGTTTGTTGCTGCAGAAATGCTAGACTTTTCGCCGTCTCGGATAGGGTTGGTTGCCGACTTAACGTACGTTGATATAGTTGTGTGACCAAACTTGTTAGGTCCTGAGATTCCTTTAGAAATTGTTTAGCCCCGTCTTCACAGTATTTACGGATATGGATGTTATTGAGCAACAACAGCGCCTGAGGGGCAACGATCGTTGTCGGTCGTTGCCCTTGACTGACCAGGGGTTCCGGAACATCAAAAACCTGCAGCATGGGAATGAGTTTACTGCGCTTAATTGTAAAATAGATACTTCGTCGCCGCATGGACTCATCCAGTGTACCAGCGCCAAACATTCTGGAATCCAGTTGTCCCGTAACGTTAAGAATGGAATCCCTCAAGGCCTCCCCTTCGAGTCTGCGGGGACGAAAACGCCAGAGATATTGATTGTCAGGATCCTGCAGCGCATCTGCTTTACGGTAATCTGACGATTGTTGATAGGTATAGCTGGAGAGGATCAATTGGTGGATATACTTCAATTTCCAGTCGTTCTTGATGAGTTGGTTTGCCAACCAATCCAACAGATCGGGGTGACTGGGTGGCTGCCCCTGGTTGCCAAAGTCATTTGTGGAGGCCACGAGACCGCGGCCAAAATGATGATGCCACAATCGATTGACCATCACGCGAGCCAATAAGTTTCCCGCTCCTTGCCGGTGATCGACCATCCAGTTCGCCAGTGCCGTTCGTCGATTCGACGTTTTACTGCCAGTTTGCGGTGCTTGTGACCAGCGATCGATACTGTCTTGCTCAGGGGATAGGACTTGCAGGAAACCCTGAGAGGCCCGCCCTACTTTTTGTTGCACATCACCGCGTTTAAGAAAATGCATTTCCTCGAAGAAATCCTTACCCTGCGTATGATGTCGGATCGGTGTAACTCCTTCGCTGACGATCATAACGGTTTCTGTTTTTGCTGCGGGAGCGGACTTGAGATGTTCCTGCCGTTTAGCTTCCAGTGCCTTCCAGCCCTCATCTTTTGTGCGGTACCAATCCACAGCGGCCTGAAGATCCTCGGCGGTTCGGTCTTGCGGTGATTTTGCGAGTGCAACAAGAACTTCTTCGGAGATAGTATCACCCAGCAGCGGATTATCCGGATCGGAAGAAACGGAGATACGAAAGCGACCCATGATGTGCTTGGTATTCCCGTTAAAGGCGACCGTTATCCTTAAGCGGTGTCCCTGCGGGTCATCTAGTGGTTCGGCAAACGTCACAATAACGGCATGGTCTTTGCCAAACTGTGGATCCACTGCCCAGCCGGATTTCTTATCCTTGTCGATAACGGTTCTGACATGCAAGGAATTCTCATTCTGGTTGAAGGTAGCCCGAGCACTGCTGAATTCAAGATCAGTGAGCTCGTTGGGTGTACTCAAAGGGGCTTTCGCCACATGAATATCCGTTAATTGAAAATTACCGTTTACGGCTAGACCGGGTCCTCCGGCTTTAAGAGTCGGATCGGCAAAGGCTTCAATTCGCAATGCCTGCAGGTTTCTTTGATGACTGTGGAATTCAAATGTGAAGGCATCCTGCGGGGGTGCTGTGTCGGATTGGACTTTAAACGATTGATCGGCCTGACGTTGAATGTTGGATCCCTTTTCAGACTGGACATCGAAAAACTTCAGTGTGAACCAACCGGGTGGTTCTTTGGCTTGCGGAGTCTGGCTCCACTCCTCAAATGCGGATCGCAGCTTTGTCTGTTCGTAGTTCTTTACGGCATCGATATAGGGTTGATGTTCCAACGTAAAATGAGCTTGTTGAGCATCGAGATTCGAGGCGTTCATAACGACGGGCTGGTTGGAACGCACGGCGGTTGTAAATGTGGACGTAAATCGATAGTAGTCCGCGGCAGGAATCGGATCAAATTTGTGATCATGGCAGCGCGCACAGCCAATGGTCAGGGCGAGCATCGCCGTGCCGGTCGTAGCCGCCATATCGTCCAGCGCATCATAGCGGGAAGATTCCACTTCGTTGGCAGTAATTTGAGTAGGAAAGACACCTGCGCCGAGAAACCCTGTTGCCATCATTGCCAGTGGATTTTCTGGCGCGAGCTCGTCGCCAGCCAGCTGCCAGCGTGTGAATTGGTCGTAGGACATGTCCTGATTGAGTGCCTTAATGACGAAGTCGCGATAATGAAAGGCAAAGGGGCGATCATAGTCTTGCTCAAACCCATGGCTTTCTGCAAAGCGGGCAACATCCAGCCAATGCCGCGCCCAGCGTTCACCATAATGTGGACTGGCCAATACGTGCTCAATGGTACGGTTGATGATCTGGTCTTGCGGATAACTCAACAACTCCGTGAGCTGACTGCCAGTGGGCGGCATACCCAACGTGTCCAGAAAGATCCGCCGTACGAGTGTATTGGTCTTTGCCGGTTGTGAAAAACGTAACTGCTGGGAGTCGATTCCAGCAGCAATGAAGTGATCGATAGGGTTTTGTGGATCCGGATGTAGATCTTGGCTAAATGCGGTTTGCTGCAATGACTTAAACGCCCAATAGTCTTTTTGTTCCTGACTGATTCGCCGCCGCGTCCAGGCATCCGCAGGTTCATTCATGTCCAACAGCGGACGATCAAAAGCGGCACCCAAATCAATCCATTTAAGGATTGCGGCAACCAAGGTGTCACTCAGTTTACCGCTATTCATCGGCATGGCGGGCTCGATACGGTGATAGAGCATATCAGCTAGATAACTTTCCTGAGCTTTACCTACGGTGAACGAATCTCCGCTTGCTCCTCCCAGCAAAAAGAGTTTGCGTGTCGTGATATTGAATTCACCTTCTGTTTTTTTCCCGCCGTGACATTTAACGCAATGTGATGTCAACGCCTGACGTACAGAGGATTTGAACAGATGCAGACTCTTGGCCATCCGTGCCGCATGCGCCGGATCCGTCTGTTCCGGAGGCTGTCCATGCAGTGGAACCAGACTGATAATACAGAGAACGCCGGAAATCAAATAGGACTTGAACATGAGGATAGTGCAGGATGTTAAAAGTGGTTATGGTTTTTCTGGAAGATGATAGCCCGTGGTCTTCAGACGGATACGATACAGACTACTGCCTGCCGTAATATACAATAAGCCCGCATTTTCACCTCGACCAAAACCGACATTTGTCGGTAACGGCGTCTCAATAAATCCAATTGCTTTACCCGCGGGGTTATAGATTCCGATTCCTGGTCGTTTTTCGGAACGCTCAGCGACATATAGATTTCCATCCGTATCTACGGTCAGTCCATCTGGACCGTCTTCCGGGGAATAGTCGACCATGGTTTCCCGGTAGGTTGCATTGCCGTCCTTGTCCAGATCATAGGCCATGAGTGCCATCCGGCCCTTGCGCAATGGGACAGCAACCGCGACAGACCCGGCGGCATCGGCGGCCGTAGCGAGTTGTTCGATGCCGGTTGTTCCATTTGCATTGCTGACAACATAAAGCGTTTTCTGATCCGGAGAAATACAAACGCCGTTCGGTTTACCCGCATCGGTGATAATTCTCGTAATCGTGCCGTCCGGATCGACGCGGTAAACTGCCATCACCGGTTGCTCGATCGTTTCGTGCCCCAGATACCGCGGGTCACTAAAGTACATCCGTCCCTTAAGATCAATGGTGACGTCGTTGGGCGAGTTTAGTTTACGGCCTTTGTACATTGCAGCAACGATATAGCTCATGCCGGTTTTCATGTCGGTTCGAATAAGCCGTCGGCCCCCGTAGTCGGCACCTTCACAGATAATCATATCGCCCTGGGCATTGAACTTGATTCCGTTGGACATGCCACTCGGCGAACGAAAAATGGTTGTCTTATCAGTGGTTGGATCGAATTTCCAGATATGACCGGCATGTATCGAACCGTTTTCCAGCCGCGCCTGATGCGAGAAGGTGATATCGCTGAAATAGACCATACCGTCCGCAGCGATCGCAACACCTTCGGTAAGTGTAATACCGGTGAAGAGTTTTTCGAGGGTTGCATCGCGAGGCACGATTTTATTCTGCGCCAGCAACGGGGTTGCAATCGTCATCAGAAGGAATAAAAAAGTGTGGTATTTCATGGTTAGAATTTCTCTGGTCAAATATATTATTGAATAAGGGATTGTCTGAGTTCTTTTATAACGCATTTCCCAGCCACTTTCTCTCAAATCAGGACTCTGAAATTGAAAATGCATTTGCGGAGTCACTTAGTTTAAAATAAAAAGACAGGATTTGACGTTAGTCGAAAATTATTGGACCTGTAGTTAGAACGTCTCTGTTGTCGATCTTGAAAGAATGCAGTGCGATGAAATTTAGCCGCTTATACCGGTACATGCTCGTGACGATATTTTTCGCTAGCTCTGCATTGGGGGCTTCTAGGCCTAATATTGTTCTGATTATTTCCGATGATATGGGGTATTCCGACTTGGGGTGCTACGGAGGTGAAATCGAAACCCCGGCACTCGACTCGATCGCTGCAGACGGTCTGCGATTCACTAATTACTATGTCAACAATATGTGCTGGCCAACACGCGCTAGCTTAATGACGAGCCTCTATCCGAAAACAGCTTTGCCTTACAAAGGGTCGGCCAGCGGGGGCCTGCACCCGAGTGCCATTACCTTGCCACAAGCGTTGGCGACGGCAGGCTATTGCACCTTCATGTCCGGGAAATGGCATTTGTCAGATCCCGAAAAACCGGACGGACCTAATGCCCCGCACCACCGGGGATTTGACCAGTTTTACGGGACAATTCATGGAGCTTCCGATTTTTTTGCACCGGCTGATCTACAGCTTAACGGAAAAAGTATGCGGCATCAGTGGGATGGAAAAGAGGATTACTACTACACAGATGCAATTACGGATCAGGCACTCGGTTTTCTCGAACAGCGTGATCAGGAAAAGCCCTTTTTTCTGTATGTCGCCTACACGTCAGCGCATTGGCCGTTGCACGCTAAGCCAGAAGATATTGACCATTATCAGGGTCGCTATGAGCTTGGCTGGGATGCACTTCGCCGGCAACGACATGCGCGGATGAAAGAACTTGGAGTTATGGATCCCCGCTGGGAGCTATCGCCACGCCATCCTCAAGTGCCTGCCTGGGAAGACGCGGAAGAGAATCTTTGGCAACAGCGGCGGATGGAAGTCTATGCTGCCCAAGTTACCTGTATGGATCGGAATATCGGACGAATTACCGACTATCTGCGCGATGCAGGAATCGCGGATAACACGATGGTGATTTATCAACATGATAACGGAGGTTGTCACGTTGAATACGGAAAAATGCGCAAAGGTAGCTGGAGTCGTGATTTTACTACCGAT
>Ga0315334_10000950_pt1 | contig 17806 bp, 17 predicted proteins | sample M150034915metaG_FD_205555 | JGI IMG/M metagenome (GOLD analysis project Ga0315334, IMG submission 205555) | Ammonia-oxidizing marine archaeal communities from Monterey Bay, California, United States - M1 500m 34915 | ecosystem: Environmental > Aquatic > Marine > Intertidal zone | place: USA... | reverse complement strand
GCCTTCTTGGCAGCAGCATTCCTTCGTCTGGTTTCTGCCGCTTTCTTCGCTGTAGCCTTCTTCTTTCGAGCCGCTGCTTCTTCGGCTTTCTTCTTAGCAGCCGCATTCTTTTTGCGCGTCTCCGCTGCTTTCTTCGCTGTTGCAGACCTATTTGCTCCACCAGTCTTCTTTGCGGGAGATTTCTTCTTGGCCATCAACACACCGGAGACGACGTGAAGGTTCGCGGATTTGAATATGGCCCTAAGAATCAAATTTTTAGGCACAAGCATGATGAATATCATCAGTGTCCTTAGGATGTGCCAGAGGACGAGACTCCACCTCCATCCACACTCGATGCAGTGAAGACTGTACTGTGGGCACAGGTCAGAAAGGCCAAAGACGAATTTGGAATAGAAATGAATGGAGAAACAGGCATTCTCCGCCCAGCCAACCATCCTTCAGCCAGTGGTTCGATTATCCTTGGAGATGTCATGGCAATGTTGATGCGAGTATTCGGCGCTCATGCTCCACCAAGAATCATGGAGTTACCAGGTTTTGATGAACAGAGATGGAGAATTGAATTTGGGGACGAGGTTGTTTGGGTTGAAGTTGCGAGCAGGCCATACTGGGGTTTGGGATTGTTAGCATCGTCATTCCTCAATCAGATAATCATCAGGGGGCCATTAGAAAGGAGGTGTAGACTGGTTCTGGATCTTTGTTCTGCCATGGGGCGTCCATTGTGGGAGCCGATGAGGAGAAAGAAATGGGCAAGAGTAACAGGTATGGATACCAAGACCCATTCAGAAGAATGGAATCGACATATGAATCAGTGCAGGACTGCATTGAGGCTTGAGATTGAGAAGAGAGAGAGCAGAATCGCTGAGATGAAGAAGAAACTGGTTGGTTTAGGCAAGGATGAATTTCCTGATTTCGATAGGCGTTCTGCTGCAGCAGCGATAGAGAGAGCATTGAGAGATGTAGACGTCTCCTCCAAAGCACTACATGAGGACAATGCCGCAGCATTAGAGAGAGCGTTTGCAAGAATCGACACTGCTCTCATCGAAGCAGATCCTGAGAAGGAAGTCAGGCATCAAGTCTTTGAGGAAGAGGATGAAGCGGTGATTTTTCATTCGGTCAGTGCTGAAGATGTTGAATTCGAGGAGGTCTTCGCCTCCGCTCCGGCTCTAGAGGAATTCGAGGACTCTGTGGCGGAAGTGGACGAATCTCTTCCACAGGAGACGGGTGCAGAAGCTGAGGACCTGTTGGCGCTTGAGAAAGTGGGTTCTGAGGCTGAAATACCATATATTGACCTGACAACTGACGGAGAAGAGTAGTTGCCGGATTCCCGTCGCGTTGAAATAGGGATGGCATTTCGCCGGCACGCTGGTTGACCATGGCGGTGAAGAAAAGCAAGAAGAAGGATGGTAGTGGCATCCAACAAGCTGCTGGTCTGATTCGATATTTCGATGAGGAATCGGAGGATGCATGGCATTTCACCAAAGGTCAGATATATGCTGCATGTATCATTCTGTCAGCAGTTGTTTATCTTGCCAATCATGGCGTCCTTGAGTGGTTCTTCGGCATCTTTTGATGCGAAACACGACTTCATTCCTCCTCAGTACCTTCTGAAGGAATGACGAAGATTTCCATCACCCCACCGTCGAAACCCCAATGCATCTTACCCGGTTCTCTGAATTCGTAGTACTTGGTCGTGAATCCATCGCTCCATCTGTGATGGCCCTCATCAAACAATATCACTATCTTTTCACTCCCCCATCCTCGGAATGATTTCCAGCATCGGGCAGGTTGCCCGTCCACCGCAACATTCAATCCTTCCTCAGGTGAATATGGCAGCATTTCTTCTGTTAATGGAATCAATTCCCTAATCATCGAAGATGGAGAATCCTGCTTCCTATTGAACCCGTGGGTTCAGAGATTGGGTTCGATGAGGATGACTTCACCTTCGCTTGCCATTTCCTTGGCTAATGCTAGAGCGGTATCGAAATCGGCAGTACACCCCAGGGGCTGAGCGTTACCTTCAGCATCTTGGATCATCAATCTATGAGATAGTGAGGCCAGTACGTCAGCACTCACCTGTTCCCAGATCCATTCTTCGTCTTCAACAGTGATCATCGCTGGCACTCTGACACGGGGACCTTCGCCCGCTTTACTTCTTCTTGCCCGTCCACCAATGTTCATCATCTGCGATATTCTTTGATGAAATCGCACCTTTTTCTCATCTGATATTCCTTCTCTGAAGGCTCTTCCCATCTTCCATCCCATCCTGGGAATACTGGATTCCCGAGCGACCATGCCATTCATTGCATTGATAATAGTTAGGGCATGATAGAAATCTTGAGGCGTATTGAACAACCTTTCTGAAATTGCCGTCAATCAACATGATTTGGCCATGCATGTACCAACATTCCCGGAATCAGGGTGCTGAACATCAATCCGGGGAGAACTGCAATCAATCCAATGCTATCGATGGCAAAAAGGACTAAACTGATGAAGATCAGGGTTTCAGTCACTAGAATTATCCATATCCATCTTTTCCTTCTTTCCGAGGAAAGTCGGACATCAGTCTCAAACAATGGTGGAATGATTGCAGTGAAAGACAATGCTGGAAGCAGTGTCAAGGCGAGAAAAGCCGAACGCGGCTCCCATAGTGCAAGAGCAGGAGCACCTAGCATAAGCATCATTGTCCAACCCCATATCTCGGCTCTTGGACGTTCATCAAATCCTATCAATGGCAGTAGCATCCCAACAGCTCCTATCAAGATCAAGGGGGTTGCGAGTCTAGCCAACAGGGCGATTGCCCCCCATGAGGCATCAACTCCAGGGAGCCCTGCCAGCAAGCACCATCCACCGATCAGTATCCAGAAAAGGGAGTGACTGAATGTTGCTACAAGCCCCTTCCACCGATCGCTGCCTATTCTCGTTCTATGAACAGAGACAGCCGCTACCTGAAGTGCACAACTACCCAATACCAGGGTGATTGAGAAAGCCAACATGAAAGCCGTACGCGTTCCGTGTGTCGCATCTAGAATGAGGTCAGACATCGCCATTCCATCAGACATGGTATTCAGATCGACCATCGAGAAACCAAATAGAATAGCGACGATTGGCAGAGCCACGAACCATCCAGTTCCAGAATGAGGTCTGGAGATGGTTTCGGGCCACTTGGCGGGGCAAGTCACATCTGCGAGATGGAGAATGCCAAAACCAATCAGCCAACCAGCAAGCAATATTGTGGGAGCCATCAACATGACACTCCACAATGAGGGAGGAAAGGGAACTTCTTCCGGAGTGATGAAACCATCAGCAGATGGAAATGGGTCAGGAGGTAACAGTGCAAACAACAACATCACCCAGAATATTCCGAACAGAATGAGGACTCCATCATGCATACGATGGCTATCTCCTGCAATATTCCCACCTTCATCGAGAACTGTGGAAGTCACTGCAAGATGTAGTCCGAGTCCGAGCAGCAGCAGCAAGGCCCATGATGTCCACCCAGACAAGGAGACCGCCAATCTGCTGAATAGAGACATTTCTGCATCCAGCCTGGCAATCACACGCTGATGCCCGGTGTTGTAGCTGAGATGAGCAATGATATCGAAGAGGAGCGCCAATCCGATGAAGACACCAGGTAACCACGGAAGAATCCGGTCAATCTTACCCCAGATGGGATGATGCTCATCATCAAATCGCATATGGATCATCGGCCAGAATGGAAGGAATGCCGCGCTCAGAAGAGAAAGGAAAGCGGGCCATTCTGGCGTCAACAGTCCGGTCGCCATGATGCGTGGGTGAAGTTTCAATTCATCAATAAGCCCCCTCCGCTACTTGCATAGACTCATTTGCGATGGCCTCGCCGTTGTGCCGTGGTCAGCATTGAAGAGGTCAAGGACAGTGCATTGGCAGTCTTGGCGATGGAAACAGGCCATTCCATGGAGGATTGGTTCATGTATACGACTCGCGAACTGCCGGAAACAGTCCGACTAAATCCATTGAGATCAGATGTTGAAAATACCAGAGCGATGCTTGAACAGATGGGTGCAGAACCGATATCTTGGTTTTCTGGTGGTTCAGCATATACCATGTCTTGGCCAAGAGGTTCGATCCCTGAGGAACATGAACAGTTGTATATCGCTCTTCATGAAACAGGAAGAACGACGCGCCAGGAAGCCGTTTCCATGTTACCAGTCATCTGCTTAGAACCAGAGCATGGAGAAAGGATACTCGATATATGCGCCGCACCTGGTTCCAAGACCACCCAGTTGAGTGAATCGATGCACGATACCGGCGTCTTGGTGGCTAATGACGTTTCATCTTCAAGGTTGAACACCCTGGTCAGCAATCGAGGAAGAATCGGATTGTCGAATATCATCCTCACCCGTCATGATGGAAGGCACTTCCCTTCGGTACCCGATCCGGGTTTTGATGCCATATTGGTCGATGTTCCCTGTACTGGTAGTGCCACGATGCGTAAGAACAAGCATGTTTGGTGGAACTGGAAACCAGAATCAGCATCTGGATTGAACAGATTGCAGGTGGACATTCTGAAACGAGCCTGTGCCTTGTTACGCCCAGGAGGCCGGCTTGTCTATTCCACTTGTTCATTTGATCCGGTTGAGAATGAGGGAGTGGTGTATCAGATACTCAGTGAACTGGAATACATGGAATTGGAACCAATTGATTCAGAAACGATGTTTCCTGGCCTGACTTCAAGACAAGGAATCTCCAATTGGGAAAATGAAAAATTCAACTGGAGCGATGAAACCTTGAAGGGCACGGTCAGAGTTGCTCCTGAGGACAATGATAGTGGAGGATTCTTCCTTGCTAGACTCAAACATCGACTCCCCGATGAAGATACTGCCCGAGCGATGATACCGAAGATTCCCAGAGAGGAAATGAAGAATAATAATGCTCGAGATAGAGACCATCATCTTCCAGTTATTGCGGATTCGAGTGAGGTTTCAGAGATCAAGAACCGTTGGGGCATGTCTGAGAATGACTACTATTCGTGGTGGAGACGTGGAAAGAAATACTCGTTATCTTCAATCGATGCCAAAGAGTGGTTATGGGAACAACCTCGTACTGTGAAACGGAGAAGGATTTCACCAGGAAAACAATGGACACCTCTGAATGTCATCCATGCTGGTATCACCGCCTTCCAACCCGGTAAGGATGGAATCAGGCCGCGCTCTGAAGCAAGACCAGTACTTGAACGACTGATCAGTAATACTGAATCTGTTGCAGATTCATTCATTCAACAGATTCTTGAGGAAGGTGAGGTTGACAACAAGAACAACGATTCCATGCAAGGATATGTCATCCTCAGTTCAGAGAACCACCCGGGTCTGCCAGTATGGGCAGGTGCTTATCTCACCTTGATGGTCAATGAGGCTGAGAGGAAGATATTGTTGGCTCAGGCTGTCCAAAGGGCAGAGGATTCATCGTGAGAAACGTTCTGCCGAGTTTGATGGACGGCATCCAGCGCTCTCACGTTTTGGTTCCAATCATCTTGTTGATGCTATTGATTCCAGTTGTTGATGCACAGGGAGAAGTCTCAGTGGATAGGTACATTCTAGCAAGCAAGAGTGTGGCCGATGATGGTGCTACGGCTCCCCTCATCGAATGGTTCTGTAATTCCGATATCAACCAATGCAACCAGTTTGAGGAGGATAATGCATTGAGCATGGATAAGGATGAGGGTATGGTATGGCTGTCTTGGCATCCAAGTATCAATTCCAATGACCCACTATCCAATAGCGACTCTAACTTCAGGGCAGATGAATTGAGTGCACAGGTTCCAGCAATCAGGGTTGATTTCCAAAGGTTGGAAGGAATTGAAGATGGGCCTGCTTTCAATCCGGTACGTGCCGGCTTGGCTTTGAATGGAACCACTCCAGATGCAGGAGGTGTGGTAGCGGCTGAACTACCTCTTGAGGTCACTCTCATCGATATTGATGGAGACGAGATAGTTGATGAGATAGATATTGAAAGTGATTTCAAGCCCTTGGTCAATCTCTCTTCTGATGTGATACTGAATATCGCATTGGTTGAATGGTATCCTGAAGTATGGAACGAGGGCGTTCGTCCACCACATGTGGTCAGGGAATGGACCGCTACTCAGGCTTTTTCCAAGAGGGCGGGAAATGTCACTCATCTGGTTTCAGGTTTCGGCTTTGAACATCTTGAGGCTGCTGGAATCAGGATAAATTCTGATGATTCCCAACGTTGGGGTCTGGTGGCGTTTCTTGCAGGTCACGCAGTGGCCGAAGGGGGTGCTGCAGGAGAGGCGCCTCCTCCATCGGAACCATCTGTGGTCCTCGCTATGACTGAAATGAATCTCCCAACGATGTGGGAAGGGACTTCTATGAATGAAGCCTTGCCCCGAATCGGCTTCCTGACATTCGCCATTATCTGTGTCATCATCATCATCCTCACAGAGAAACAGAGAGAGGGTGCGCTGCCAAGGATAACTGGCAGGCTTCTGAATGATGACCAGGACGGCGATTCTGAAGAAGTACGATTGGTAGCGAGTCTTGATATCAGAATCGGTAAATATTCTGCCAGGATGGGAAAGGTGGAGATAAGTGATCCATGGAAGATGAAGAAGAGAGTGGACCTCAGTGAATTGAAAGCTGATTCCGAGCACTCTATACGATTGCGGATCAAAGGCATTCCTGAAGACATCGAAGACCCTGTCGTCATTCGTTTCTCCCTTGAAGTTGAGACCTATGGTAATTGGGTCATGGATCTGAGTCTCATGGCGCCACGAGGATGATAATGAACGATATTGGTATTAGCGGCCAGATTTCAGTAATTCAGTTGGCAGGCGTTCGATTTCAATGACCAAGATTGTGCGAACGTTCAAGAGCCCACTTGGTCGGAATAGCAATTCCAAGCCGGAGGTGAATTGGAGATGGGGCTGGATGAGATTGATAAGAAGATGATACTTGAACTGCTGAAAGAGCCGAAGGCGAGCCTTAGAACTCTCGCTTCCGCCGTTGGCATTGCTCTTGGAACTGCCTCCAGTCGTTTGCGGTCATTACAGGAGAGAGGGGTTGTGCGTGGCTGGAGTGTTGACCTCGACCCTCACGCCATCGGTTGGGAGATGTGTGTCATCGTCGGTTTGAGGATTGAGAAAGGGAGGATGATGGATGTGCAACAGAGAATCGCTTCAGATCCAAGGGTATTTTCGGTCTACGATGTTACAGGTGATTTCGACAGCATCGCCATGGCGAGAATACGGAATAGAGAGGAATTGAATGACTTGACCAAGAAGGTTTTCTCTGTAGATGGGATAATTCGCTCTTTCACCCACGTGGTATTGAACACGGTGAAAGAGTCAACGGTTACTCCTCCATTCGAGTGACTGCTATGGTTGAACCATCATTCTGATTCTTTTGAAGGGTCCAATTCTTCCAGTAATGGTAGCAATTCTTCGGCCATGCTGTGCAGGTCCTCGACAACTCTGGTTTCCGGTTTCAGTACCCGCATCAATGTTTGACGTGTGTATTCATCAACACTGATGTCAAATGCTCTCAGCCTTCTGCGCAGGTCATTCTGTAACCTGCCTCCTGTACGGTCCCAATCCATCAGTAGAATGATTGATTCCTTCGCATCGATTGGATTCTTGGGTGGCAGACGTTGGGCGAACCATCCGGCCAATCTTTCCAGCGGCCAACCTCGATTGACCAACTCCAATTCACCTTCAAATGATAATGAGAGCAAGGCTGCCTTGTCCCTCTTTCCTTCGACCAGGATTGGGCATCCTGAACCACCGAGTTCGGTAGGTCGATTCCTCTTTCGTGCTTCGGCTAGAACTTCGGCAGCCATACGCTTGCGTTCTTCGCCATTGTTTCCGTTACTGAAATGGCTTTTTCGCCTCCTCTTGCGCTTTTCATCGAGAGACAACTCATATCCCCTCAAGAATCTCTGTGAGCCGTTGATGAATCTCCTCAAGTCCACGGCCCGTGATGGAGACTGTTTTGCGTCTGGAAGTTTGACCGTTGGTCAATTCCAACGAACTTACAGGAATATCTAGATTCTCTGACAACAGATCCAACACCGCATCATTCGCTTCACCGTCCTGAGGCAAGGCTCGTACTGCGACCTGTAATCTGTTGCGCCATTCATTCAGCCCAGTGATTCCTTCTCGCTTTGCTCCGGGTTGAACCTCAATATCCAACTTCACCATCCCTTGGCCAGAAGAGAGTGCTATCGAGGCATCAGCCATGGGCATCTTGATTCGTGTGAAGTACTTGTGGATGCCTCTTCTCAGCAATTTCTCAGCATGATTTTTTGGGTTGAAGATATTTCTCAATTCTCACCCCACCTCGTAGAGGTGATGAGCAAACGTTCATGAGCGGCTGTCGCTCGCCAGCGATTGGGAGTACTATGGCAACCGAGGAACTCGCCTGGAAGACTTTGTACAACCAATTCATGTTCTGGTCAATTATCGTGGGATTGATTGTTTTTGTTTGGATGATTTATTCAATTCTTAGATTCCGTCAGGGAATGGTGGATGAATCGACTCTGGAGAAACTTGAGCCGGGAACATTTCCAAAAGAGAGAGACAATCTTCGATTGGAGACCGCTTGGGTAGTTGTTCCATCGATTCTTGTAGCATGGCTCTGTGTATTGTCTTGGACATCCTTGTATGATGCATGGGGAAACCCTCCCAGTGACGAGGAAGCATTCGTCGTCGAGGTCACAGCAACTCAATGGAACTGGGCATACACCTACACTGAACCGATAATCATCGAAGAAGTGGCCGATGGTCTTCCATATCCAATTCACTTGAGTGTCTCAGAAGGCACGATTCTGGTTTCAACCAGTACCATGGATGTCAATCTCACGGCAATATGGACCAATGGACCAGCCAATGGCCAATTCAATATCAGTTCAGGCTTAGCAACCCAGAACACCATCGTGGACCTGCACGAGATGTTTTCCTTGACCATCACTGATGAAGACGGCTTGCAAGTCTACTCCTACGTCAGGTATTCCGCCCAGACTGCAAGTTCTGGCGAGGTCTTCGTACCTTGTGATAGGGATATCAAGATGACCATGACCAGTGAAAGGTTGGGTGAAGCTGATGCCGTTCTTCATGCATTGTTCTTACCTGAATGGGGGGTCAAGGAAGATGTGGTCCCAACCATCGAAACGATGATTTATTTCCATCCATATGAAACTGGAACCTTTGATGTCGTCTGTGCAGAATATTGCGGAATGAGACACGCATACATGACGGGTAAGATCACTGTTGTGGCGAACCCAGATAGTGAACTAGAGTCCTGCGGCGGTGGTGCTTGATGCGTCGAAGAGCGATTCTCCTGTTGGCGATAATCGGTATCGCCCTGATAGCCACTCCTCAATTCCAAGCGACACCAGGCGGCATTGGAAGCACTGCTGATGACAGTGGTTGTTTCTGCCATACCAAGGAGAGTGGAACCGAAGTATCCATTTCGGGGCTTCCGGATACTTTCAATGCAAGTGCAGTATACAATTTAACCATCACAGTTTCAAATTCCGACATTCCAGGTGCATCCGAGACTGCCAATATGGGTGGTTTCAGATTGTTGATCAATGGTGGAACATTGGATTTCGATCAAGCATTGATTCAGGTGATGGAAGGAGGATTGACTCATACAGAACTTGGCAATGACCAACGTTCATGGGAAGTCTCATGGACTGCTCCCGCTGACGATAGCAAGGTTGCAGAATTCACCCTTTGGGGTAATGCAGTGAATGGAAATGCCAATGGCGTAACCGGTAATTCTGGTGATGGATACAACGGCGCAACATATCAGGTTGCAGGCCTCAATGCTGGACCGATTGAAGAAACCGTTGACGCCAAGCGAGCCATGGTCGTGCTGATGACCGCTATTCTTCTGGTCCTCACTCTCATGGGATTGGCAGCGATGTATGTGTTCTATTCACGTAATCCTGAAGGGTTCAACATGGGCAATTTCTGGGGCTGGTTGAAAGGCTGGTTGACGACTACCGACCACAAAGGAGTGGGGTTGCTCTATCTCAACTTTGGATTACTGTTCTTCTTGGTAGGGGGGCTATTGGCCTTGTTGTTCAGGTTGCAACTCGCTACGCCAATGAACGACTTCTTGACTGAAAAAGAATACAATTCGTACTTCACCATGCACGGGACAACGATGGTCTTCCTTGCAGCAATGCCAATGATTGCAGGTTTCGCCAACTACATCGTCCCACTTCAGATAGGTGCTCAGGACCTCGCATTCCCACGAGTCAATGCTCTAGGATTCTGGATGCTACCATTCGCGGCATTCTTGTTGTATGCGGGTATCTTCAGCGGAGAGACTGGAGATATCACCTGGGTCATGTATCCCCCATATGCAACTTCGACTGGAGGCGGGGACATGTCTTCCAATCCGGGTACTACTTTGTTTATTGCTGGAATGATAATGTTGGGTGCTTCATCGACCCTGTCTGGTGTCAACTTCATCACCACCTTCCTGACCATGCGCGGTCATGGAGTGAGTTGGATGAAGATGCCACTGTTCTCTTGGAGTATCCTAATCTCGATGTTCATGCTCTTCCTATCTCTTCCAGCACTCATCATCGGGGTGGTCATGATGTTCCTCGACCGAACTATTGGCTCTGTCTTCTTTGCGACCAATATCGGAGATCCGGTTCTGTTCCAACACTTGTTCTGGTTCTTTGGTCATCCTGAAGTGTATGTGGTCGTTGTTCCTGCTTTTGGAGTGGTCTCTGAAGTGCTTGCCACCAGCGCCAGAAGGTCAATATTCGGCTACAAATCAATGGTTTACGCCATGGCGGGTATCGGCGTTGTTGGTTTCATCGTCTGGGGGCATCATATGTTGACCAGTGGAATGGATCCACAATTGAGGTTCTTGATGATGGCAGCCACCATGTTGGTGGCGATTCCAACTGGAATCAAGATTTTCAATTGGTTGGCGACTTTATGGGGAGGGGCCTTGGTGTTCAAGACCCATACTTTGTGGGCTTTAGGATTCCTGATCACTTTTACATTGGGAGGAATCTCTGGAATGTTCTTCCCTGTCGCTGGATTGGATATGTACTTCCATGACACATATTTCGTGGTCGCCCACTTCCATTATGTATTCGTTGGAGGAGTGGTGTTCGGTCTGTTTTCGGCATTCTATTACTGGTACCCGAAATGGACCGGCCGTAAGATGAATGAGAAACTTGGACTGATACATTTCTTGACTTCTTTCATCTCTTATAATGCCACTTTCTGGCCAATGCACAATCTTGGTATCATGGGGATGCCTCGGAGGACTCATTCGTATACGATTGAATCCGGATATGGAGAATTGAATTCTTCAATCACGATTTGGGCATTCATCTTCGGTTTGTCACAATTGATCATGATTTGGAACATGATTTACAGCCAGAAGCGTGGAGATCCCGCTGGACCAGACCCTTGGGGTGGATGGTCACTTGAATGGTCTACGACTTCACCTCCACCAACTCCATCATTTGCAGAGATTCCAATCCAGAAGGATGCCAACACAGAGGCTCATCGGGATGGAGCATTCATCAGGGGCGTGAAGAAAATGTGGATGATCGGTGAAAAGGAGGCGAAAGAATGAGCGCCAATTCACATCAAGAAAGCCCATGGATGGGCAGTGTCGGCCTTGGCCTGTTACTTCTTGGCGTAGCGGGTGGGGTTCTTACACTTTCATTCATCGGGTATTCAGTTACTCATTCACATGCTATCTGGACCGGAGGTCGTGTAGCAACCATTCTCATTGGATTCTATGGAATGATGGGAGTGATAGCAGGTCTGGTCAACAGTTCAGTCGAAGCAGGAGGTGGCGATGATCATGGATCTGATGACCACGGCCATGATGCATACGGTCACCACGGCTCATTCTCACCCCTCATCATCGGTGCTGGAACGATGTTGTTCCTCTATGGTTTCGTGGAGTCGTACACTATTCTTGGATTCGGATTGTTGGTCATCTTCCTCGGTGCTTTCAACTGGTGGAGAGAGGATTATCCCAATGATGGAAAGGACGAGATGAAATCCCTTGGCCAACCATACAAGGGTCAGGATGTTCGCAAGGTCGGACTGTGGGTTTTCCTGATGTCAGAAGTGTTGATCTTCGGTTCATTCTTCAGTTCGTATCTACGGATGCGTATGGGGTGGTCGACCCACTGGAATGAAGAATGTAATTCAATGCTTGAATCTGGAAGCGCCCTCCCCACATGTTCTGAGAATTATGTCATAGTCGCATCGGAATACGTGACTCATAGTTTCATGACTTTATTACCTGGAGCGATCAACACATTTGCTCTGATTCTCTCTTCCTACACCGTTGTGCTTGCCCTGAAGTCAGCCAAGGCGCAGGAGTTCATCCCTTCAAAGAACAAGTGGATCCGCATGTGGATGCCAGACCGACGTCGAGCAGTTCGAAACAATCTGCTGGCAACACTGGCTCTTGGGACTCTTTTCCTGATTCTCAAACTCATTGAATGGGAGCACCTCATCTATGGCGAAGACTTCACTGTCAAATCCAGCCTGGCTGGTTCCATCTTCTATGTTTCAACAGGGGCACACGGTTTCCACGTATTCGTTGGTTTGATTTTCCTCTGCTTCTTTTGTTTCAAGGCCCACAATGATGGCTGGCAACCTGAAAACTCACAGAGCATAGAGTACTTTGGCCTGTACTGGCACTTCGTTGACTTGGCTTGGGTTGCTATATTCCCTGCGTTTTATCTGTATTGAGGAGGTGTTTGAATGGGAGAACATGCAGCAACTGGACTTGAAAAGTGGCTAATGGACAAGACTGGCAAAGATATCTATTTCTGGAATTTCATCGCTCTGATGGTATTGACCGTCATCGAAGTAGCCGCGGTTTACATTGATTGGGTAAAAGTCCTTGATACTACATTGGAGAATGCAAAACTGTTGACCTGGGCGATTCTCATTGGAGTTGGATTGATCAAGGTTTACGGAATTGCAGGCTTTTTCATGCATTTGAAAGGCGACCCTTTCATTTACACCAAGACTGCAGTCTTCCCACTGTTCTTCGTGATGCTGATGTTGTATGGCATTGGCCTTTCCAATCCTGGGGGAGTTGATGAACTACCAAGTTGGTGTCTTCCTCCATGGCTCAAGTAAGAGCAACATATCAGGGTAATTTTCATATCGAAGGCCTTGGAGTAGGTGGCAAGATGTTGTTTGTTCGTGGCCTTCTGTTCGGTTTGATGTTGGTGTTTGCCAGTATGGCTGGATGTCTGGAAGGTTCTCCATCCGAAGATATCCATGGTGAGCACTACAACGGGACTCCATTGGCCAATGGCAATGCTGGTGATTTCACCCTCATCGATCAAGATGGAGAGAATTTCACTCTTTCCAGTCTGGAAGGAGACCTTGTGGTGGTCAGTTTTATTTTCACTCGATGTACGGACACCTGCCCTTTGATCACTTCAAAATTGAGGCAGGTTGAGACAGACCTTGGCGACAAGATGGAGAATGATGTGCACTTCGTCTCAGTGACTTTGGACCCTGAGTATGATACTCAGGAACGGATGTCTGAATATGCAGATATTCACATGGTCGATTGGCCACACCTTTCCGGTACTAGAGAAGACTTGGAGCAGGTATGGTCTAATTTCGGTATTCTTGTTGACAGGACATTCATTGAATCACATACCGAAGTCAGCATGAATCATGTTTCGATACTTTATCCAGATAATTCCACCGAGTTGCATGGAGTGATGGCTGATATGATGGCTGAGAACTCCACGGGATGGAATCTGACGACCATGGCATTGAATACAAGCAATGTTTCACTCAATTATTCGTATCATGAGGAATGGGGGCACAGCGTTGAAGGAATCAATGGGAGCGATGTTCCAGATGACTATTCTTGGTGGTGGAAGCTGTATATTTGGAATATGAGCAATACTGTCTGGGAAGAATCTTCGGTCGGTATTGATTCTCTTGAGGTGAATGAAATGACACATATCGCTTGGGCAGCCAATATTTCGAATATCTCTGCACTTCCTGACCCAACTTCTGCACTGGCGCATTCTCATGGTCACGAGACTGATGATAATGAAACGGATTCAAATCAATCGGAAGACTCTCATTCCCATGAGAAAGAGACAGGTCATGAAGAGGTGGAGATAGTCAATTACACCGTTGGGCACAATACAATCACATTCATTCTTGATGAAGAATTAGACAGACGCATCGCTTTTCTCGGTGATGAATGGCCTGCAGAGAATCTAGTGGGCGATGTCAACACTCTGCTGACAGAAGATGGAGATCATGAAGATGACCATTCAACCCCTGCTGCGGGGATTTTTCTCTCTCTGGTCACCATGATTTTGGCCGCCATAGCGCTTCAGAATAGGCGAGAATGAGCGCGGAGAGGGAGATTTGAACTCCCGCGGCGTACACCACCGGATTTCAAATCCGGCGCAATACCAGGCTATGCGATCTCCGCAATGACACTGCGAGCCCCTGACCGGTCTTCAATACGCAGGTTAACAGGGCTCTTTTGAGAAGTGAAGCAAACGATTGTTTTTCAAATCAGGCCGCGCCTCGGGCAACTAATGCGGACCCGCCGAGTGGTAATTGCGGTCATGTTGGTCATGCTGTTCGCACCGTTATCTGGTTGTGTTGGCTCCAATATGCCAGAATGGGGCGATGAATCAGGGGAAATCACGGTGAAAGTGAACGATTCACAGGTCACCATTGATTCTAGATTGACGGAAGGTGGTACTTTACATTCGATGACAGCGACCAAGACGGGTTGCGGTAATGATAGTGAGGCCTTTGTCGTCGAAGGATGGTTGTCCCAATTCCATCACTATTCATGGAGTGCGGATGAGGCCGGGGACGATGATGACCTTTTGATGGGTGTCACTACTGTAGCCATCATCGAATTGATGTCTTTTGATATGGCTCTGGATATATTACCTGCCAATGCATTGAGGGTTGATGTCAAGGATTTCGGCGACCCTGTTACCGGTGGTAAGGCCAATCCTTTGGCCCCGAGAACATTGGGTGAACCGAAATTAGACAAGAACACAGGATACATGACACTAGGATTGATTCCTGCGAATGAGAATATTCTCTTTGGATTGAATGCATTCGATTGGCATACTCCAGTAAGGATGACGGGTTATTTCCTTACCAAAGAGGAAAACAGCTCTCTCGGAAACGCATTGAAAATTGGAGGAAAGGTGCCTGATGATATCCAATGTCGATTGTCAAAGGGACCTGGAGGTGAAGTCTTCCTTGTTGAGAAGATTCAGTTAGGTGAAGATATGATCATCTCCATGTCTGGTGAAAGTTCGGATGAATGGGTCAATGGAGATGTTCCAATAATAGGTCGATGGATGTACATGATCTCATTGATGGCTATTGGTGGCGGTGGCGCCTTTGTTCTGTTTGGTGTCTCAACAGCAATGCAGCGCAAGAGCGCTGCTTCTGCCGCTTCGATGTTGCTTGGTGAAGAGCGTGTTTCCAAGGCTAAAGGTATCAAGAAAGAAATCAAGGATGCGCGAGAAGATGGACTTGAGATAACCAAGTCAAAGCGCAGCAAGGGCGGCAGCCGCCCGACTTCGAAGGTTGCGGAGGAGGATATCAAGGGATTCAGCCTTGACAATATTCTCGAATCAGGCCCGAGCATTTCTTCCAGTACGGTTGAGATGAGCGGTGGTTCAGTTCTGGTGACCGATGAAGCGATTGATATGGATGAGAAACTCGAGGATATTCAAGCCTCTTCGGGTCTGGTTGACAGTATCGTTGGTGGTCAACAACCTGCGGCAAGGGCTCCACCGGGCGGTGGTGGTGGAAGGAGAGAACAAGCGGCTCCTCCAGTCAGAGAAAGTTCCTCTCCACCAAGGCGTGAAAGAACACCTCCGCGAAGTGAGCAACAAGCACGTTCACGAGGGCCTCCACAGAAAAAGCGACAGGCACGTCAAGAAAGTGGTGGACAACAACAACCACAAGAAGCGCCGAAAAGGAGAAGGCCTTCGGTGTCAGATGATGATGACTTCTCTGACTTCTCGTTTTGATCATTCCCAAGCTACGACCTGAGCTCCTCTAACCCTCAATTGTTGGGGATGGAATTCTAAGGTCGCTGGAGTTTGAATGCATGGCTCTCCATCTGCTTGGATATACAGTATTGGAGAATGAGGTCCATCGCTCACTTCACCATCGCTATCGAGCGCCTTGATCTGTAGCCTCTTTGCATTTCTGTATTCGATGTTGAATCTTCCAATATGAGTCCCTTTACGCAGTGGCCCCATCAGTCGAATCATCTTCAATTTTGATAGATTGAATCCGATTATCAAGTGTCCATGGGGATTTGTAGGGTTGGCACCTGGACAAACGCGATAGCCACCACCAAAAGTCTCACTCATGGTGAAAGCCATGACCGAAAGGTCTCCCTTCATCGGTTCCTCATCGTCAATCTTGACCCAAGCCATCTTCTTCTTCCATCGCAGCACCTCGGTCAAACCGAGATAGGTATATTTCAGACTGCCACGAATCCACTTGCCGCGCGTGAGTTTCGCTCGGCTGGTCATCGAGGTCACTCCACCATCAGATTCGAGGAATACCCATCTTACCACTTTTCCCTCTTCTTCCACTGGACCATCGCATTCACGTGCTTCGGGAGCAGGATATCCCTTCACAGAAGGGGCAGGCAGCCCTTCTAATCTCAAAGCACCGACATCTCGGTCAACACCATGGGTCAGTGTTTCAATCGATAGATCCAGCTTCTTTCTGTGTAGGCCATGCGCCATCGCCATATCGTTGCCAGAACCTGTGGGAATGATTCCCAAAATGAATTCACTTCCCCTCAGGGCACTTGCCACCTCGTGAACCGTCCCATCACCACCAACGGCAACCAGCAGTGGCTTTTCGTTCAGTTCTTCGAATTCCTGTCGTAGTCTCCATGCGATTTCCGTTGCGTGTCCGACTCTTTCGGTGATGTGGGCTGTTACATCCCAGCCCCCGGACTCCAACCGTGAAAGGATGGTCGGCCAACGTTTGCCAGTACTGCCATCACGCCCTACGGGATTGATGATGCAGTGCATTACACCCATACAATGTGCAGGAGGCGGTCGAGTCTTGAATGAGTCGATGTCCTCTTCAGGGGCGGGCCGCTCGGAGAGGTGAATCTCATGTCGTGGTCTTCCGAGGAGATGTCGTTCATGGCTCATGCCATCAAGGTCGCAGAGCGAGGTAGAGGCAAAGTACGCCCCAATCCCCTCGTTGGATGTGTCTTGGTCAAGAATGGAAAGGTCATAGCCGAAGGATGGCATGATCATCTAGGAGGGCTACATGCTGAACAGATGGCTATACACGATGCTGAGGAAAAGGGCCATTCTCCAAATGGGAGTACTGCATATGTCACCCTTGAGCCCTGCAATCACCACGGTAGAACACCTCCTTGCACGGAATCTTTGATGTGGGCGGGTATCAAGGAAGTGGTCATCGCTCATCGCGATCCTAATCCAACAGTTCGTGGGAATGGAATCAATGTTCTGGAAAACGAAGGAATTGTTGTGAGAGAGGGATTGTTACAGGACGAAGCAGCCTTTCAGATGCAACCCTTCTTGCACTGGTGTGAGAATCTGCGTCCGTTGGTGACGCTCAAGGTAGCGATGGATTCTGATGGAAATGTGGATGACCTTGCTGCTGACTCCAAACGTTTCACTTCTGACGAATCACTTGATGCAGTACATCATCTGAGGAAAGAGGTAGATGCTATCATCATTGGAGTTGAGACGGTACAGCGGGATGATCCCGCTTTGACGATTC
>Ga0315334_10000949_pt1 | contig 17818 bp, 11 predicted proteins | sample M150034915metaG_FD_205555 | JGI IMG/M metagenome (GOLD analysis project Ga0315334, IMG submission 205555) | Ammonia-oxidizing marine archaeal communities from Monterey Bay, California, United States - M1 500m 34915 | ecosystem: Environmental > Aquatic > Marine > Intertidal zone | place: USA... | reverse complement strand
AATTTTATAGTGAATTCGCTTCGCAAAGAGGGGCAACAATCACCCATACATTCGAAACCCATCTTCAAGCAGATTACATCTCGGGTTCGCCCGGAATTGTAGAACAAAGTGGTGCAACTTTCGTGGCCAATTCTGGCGACTACTCTAGTAGTATGCACACCTATCATGAAGTCTCGGATGGAGAGCAATTCACCTTTTCAGCCGGAGGGCCAAAGGTTCTGGCAATTCACTCACCCGGGCACACCCCTGGCTCTACCACATACATCGTGGACGAGAGATTCATGATTTCGGGAGACACGATCTTCATTGTAAGCATCGGCCGCCCCGACCTAGGTAAGCAAGTTGTGGAATGGGCCAAAACACTCTATTCAACATTAAAAACAAAAATTACTACACTTCCAGAGGGACTGATGGTTCTCCCTGGGCACTATACTAATTGGGAAACCGAAGCAGATGGAGATTACAGGATTTTGAATACTTTTGGTACAATCCAAAAAATGAACGAGGAGATTTATACTATCGATGACGAGGGCGAATTCGTCACATATATCAAAGATAATATGCGTGCCCAACCACCAATATATGCTCAAATTAGACAAATAAACATGGGACATATTTCACCCTGCCCAACCGAACAGAATGTAATGGATCTTGGCAAAAACGAATGTGCAGCATCGAGTCATATCGGCACTGCCCTTTGAATTACAGACGAGGAATCAATATGGTAAATTATGGATTCGTAATAGATAATAGAACCTGTATCGGGTGTCACGCTTGTACTGTAGCATGCAAATCCGAACACGACGTTCCCATTGGAGTAAACCGCACCCACGTCAAGTACATCGAAAAGGGAGAATACCCAAATTCTACTCGAGAATTTAGCGTTCACCGGTGCAATCACTGTGAAGATGCGCCATGTACAACAATCTGTCCGACAAGTGCACTTTATCAACGCGAAGATGGGATTGTAGATTTCGATGATGAAAGATGCATAGGTTGCAAATCCTGCATGCAGGCATGCCCCTATGATGCACTATACATCGACCCCAACAAAGGCACAGCGGCAAAGTGTAACTATTGTGCCCACCGCATTGAAAACTCATACGAACCAGCGTGCGTAGTGGTTTGCCCAACGGAATCGATTATATCTGGCGATTTAGACGACCCGAATTCTACAATTTCAGTCCGTATTCAAGAAAACGACGTTAGGGTTCGTAAACCCGAGTCGGGCGCAAAACCTAACTTATTTTATGTGCAAGCGAGCGACGAAATGCTTGACCCCGCTGCAACCCTCAGGACCGGAAGCGGAATGTGGACTAGCCAGGAAGGGGGAGTTGGCCACTATGCAAAGTATGCAGACAACCGCCTAAATCAAGCAGACACGCCATCTATGATCGTCCAACTCGCCCTCGAGATGAAGGCGAAGGACGCAAACCCCCGCGACCGAGCCATCATCCATGACGTAATGGAGAAACTAAACTCTGAAAACGCTCCAAAAGCAACCAGATCTTATGACGCACCAAGCAAAGGAATTCTGTGGGATTGGGATGTTGCAGGATATTTGGTTACAAAATCAGCTGCAGCAGGACTCTACATCCTACTTATGGCAGGCATTCTCCTCGGCAAACTTGAATTCGATAACACCGCAGCGATTGGAATCGCGTTGAGTATTGCACTACTGGGCCTTACTGGAATGTTACTGATAAACGACCTCGACAAGCCAATGCGATTCATCTATGTGATGTTGAGGCCAAATTGGTCTTCATGGCTGGTTAGAGGAGGATTCACACTCGGCGCATTTAGCGGAATAATGACCCTCCACCTCGGTGTTTTCATTCTCGAATTACCAGTAGAACTCCACAAGTGGATTGCAATTGGAGGCATACCCGCAGCATGGCTTACTGGGTCCTATACGGGTTGGCTCTTCAAGCAAGCAAAAGGAAGAGTTATGTGGGCTAGCAAGAGCAATACAACAATCATTTTGACAGGTAGTACAGAAATGGTCTTCTTCGGCGGAATGGCACTTGTATCCCTACTCGTCTTATTCAATTATTCCTTGATATTTTCCTTATCCGCAATCGCCTTAACTCTAATCGGATTTTGGGTTGGGTATCAACACATTCTACATGGTTTGAGAGTGGCCCAAACAGCACCCCTACTCTGAGGCGATATTATGGCGAAAACAATCATTGAACGAATTGCGCAATCACTGCGCATTATCCCAAATCTCGATAGAGAGGATACAGCAAAAATCCAAGGCCCTCTTCGAAAATTTCCAAGCGCCGATAATTGGCATGATCATATGGAGTTAGATGCTAACGCATGGCCAAAACGGGTCGAACGAAATTATTCTCTTGTTCCAACAACCTGTTTCAATTGCGAGTCTGCTTGCGGGCTTCTAGCATATGTGGACAAAGAAACCGGCGAGGTTTCCAAATTCGAAGGCAACCCGCACCACCCAGGTAGCCGCGGCCGCAACTGTGCAAAAGGACCAGCCACAATCAATCAAATCAAAGATACCGAGAGGATTCTGAAACCGCTTCGCCGCAAAGGGGCAAGAGGGGCTGGTGAATGGGAAGAGATTACTTGGGACGAAGCCCTTGATGAAATTTCAAGCAAAATTCGCGCCAGTTTGAAAACCGGAGCTAAAGATAGAGTGGTTTACCACGTCGGAAGACCGGGACACGAGGGTTACACAAACCGTGTACTCAAAGCATGGGGTGTAGACGGGCATAACAGTCACACAAACATCTGTTCTGCAGGTGCGAGGACCGGGTATGCGATTTGGCATAAACACGACCGCCCCTCACCCGACCACGCAAACGCAAAAGTGATTCTTCTGACTTCTTCTCACCTTGAAACAGGGCACTACTTCAATCCCCACGCACAAAGAATCCTCGAAGGGATGATGGATGGCGCTAAACTCATTGTAATAGACCCAAGATTATCCAATACTGCAGCAATGGCAGACCATTGGGTTCCAACATGGCCAGGTTCCGAGTCAGCACTATTCTTGGCGTGGGCTAAGATGATACTAGACATGGGAACATATGATCGCAAGTTCCTTGAAGATTGGGTAAATTGGGAAATGTGGCTAGCAGCCGACCACCCAGACGAGCCCAGAACATTCGAGAAATTCATTGAATTAATGAAAAAAGAATATGCGAGATATACGCCGGAATTTGCAGCGGAAGAATGCAGAATCCCAGTTGAACAAGTAATCGAGGTAGGAAAGATTGTCGCCGAAGCAGGAAGTGCACTTTCAGCTCACGTTTGGCGTTCCGCTTCGATTGGAAATCTTGGCGGGTGGCAAGTATCACGTACCCTTCATTTCCTAAATGTTCTAACTGGAAGCGTAGGGACTGAAGGAGGAACCTCCCCAAACACATGGTCAAAATACAAGCCCGAATTATTCAACGAGCCACCGGCGCCAGATGGCTGGAACGAACTTCACTATCCACCTGAATACACGCTTTCTCACTTTGAGATGAGCCACATTCTCCCCCATATGGTGAAAGAGGGAAGGGGAACTATGGATGTATATTTCACCAGAGTTTTCAACCCAGTTTGGACATATCCTGACGGATTTGCGTGGATGGAAATGCTTCAGAACGAGGAGGCGATTGGTTGCCACGTAGCAATGACTCCCACTTGGAACGAAACAGCATTCTTTGCAGATTATGTTCTTCCAATGGGGCATTCAGCAGAAAGGCACGACATCAACTCCTATGCGACAAGTTCAGGTAAATGGGTTGCGTTCCGCCAACCGGTTCTTCGAGAATATGCGCGCCGAGAAGGACGCGAAGTAGAATTCACTCACGAAGTAAACCCGGGCTCAGTTTGGGAAGAAGATGAGTTTTGGAACGAACTATCATGGCGTATTGATGATGGTACAATGGGTATCAGAGAGCACTTCATGAGCCCATATAGGCCTGGAGAAAAAATCACAATCGACGAGTACTACCAATACACCTTCGAGAGGGTGCCGGGCCTAACCGAAGCCGCTGGCAAAGAAGGGCTTACTGAGTTGGAATATATGAGGAAGCATGGCGCATTCCTGATCGAACCCTCCACCTACAATAAACACGAAGAGGAAGGGTGGCCAACCCCTAGTGGTAAGCAGGAGTTCTATTCCGAGACAATGATTGAGTTTGGTTATCCCGAACACTCAATTCCTCACTATCACATCAACAGCCACGTTCATCCAAGCAACCTCGAAGGAGAAGATGAATACTGCTTACTGCCTAATTTCCGCCTTCCACAACACATCCACTCCCGTAGTGCTAATGCAAAATGGCTAGTGGAAATTGCCCACAAGAATCCGATTTGGATTCATCCCAACGATGCCAAAAAGTTAGGGGTCGCCGAAGGAGAACTCTTGAAAATCCGTACAGAAATCGGCTGGTTTGTCGACAAGGTTTGGGTTACTGAGAGCATAAAGCCAGGAGTTATTGGTTGCAGCCATCACATCGGTAGATGGAGGAGAAAGCAAGATGCAGGAAACCGCTTCATGACAAACGAAGTAAAAATTGAAGATACCGGTGGGGGCAAAATGCGAATGCGAACCGTTAGTGGAATAAATTCCTTCGATTCAACCGATCCTGACACCAAAAGAATCTGGTGGAGAGACGGAGGAGTTCACCAAAATATCACCCACGCGGTACAACCAGACCCAATTAGCGGCGCACATTGCTGGCTTCAGAAAGTATGGCTTTCGAAACCCGGCCCTGATGAATTATATGGCGACGTCGAGGTCGATATGGAGAAGTCGATGGCCCATTACAAAAAATGGAACGATTGGGCCAAGGAGAGGGAAGTTCACCCACGTGGTGAACGAAGGCCGCTTTGGTTCAAACGCCCACTAGCACCTAAACCTGAACACTTCATTATTGATGAGAACAGGTGATAAAATGGAGATTCTTACAATACTCGTAGTAGCCCTACTTCTCTTTGTAGCCCTCGTTTTCAGCCCACTAGGATTAGGCGGAGGTGTACTTTTCGTCCCCATTTTCTTATATCTTCTAGATTGGGAGGTTCAAGAGGCAGTAATCGGGTCACTAACACTCGTTTTTATGGTTGCATTGGGTAGTAGTTTGTCCCATAAGAGCTCCGGCCACGCCGACTCAACCGTGGCCAACGCAGGTAGAATTACCGCAATCCCTTCTGCCGTAATTGGGACTGTTTTGGCAAGCGTTCTACTTGCAAATTTGGGCTCAGTAAGCATCAAAATCTTCGCTGCCTTAATTCTCATCTTCGTATTGGAAAGGACCATTTCAAGAATGCGCCAAGAAAATCCCGAGGAAGAACCCGAACCAGATTTCCAACCACTCAAGAAAAAATATCAATTGGGAACGTCGTTTGCCGGAATAGCATCTGGAATACTTGGTATAGGCGGTGGCGCAATCCTCGTTACTCTGAATCGCTCACTACTCCAAATGGATGCTCACAAAGCTGCAGGAACAAGTTACATGGTTGGTTCAACCATCGTCCCCGTTGCCCTTGTTAGCCACATCATTCTCGACGGTGTTGCGGGTGATCTTTACAACACGGTAGGATTACTTGGAACAGTTGTTGTACCGCTTTTAGCGTTTATTTGTGCATTATTTGGAGCTAAAGTGGCGATTAAACATATTTCAAAAAACCTAGTAACAATTGTGTTTTTGGTAGCGGTAAGCCTCAGTTTGTTTAGGTACTTCGTAGACTTTTATTCAATGATTTCGTGAAGTCAATGTATTGGGAATAAATAATAATAATAATAATAATTATTTTATTGATAGCAGCACAGCACCCTGTTCTACTTGATCCCCAATGCCGAAATAGATAGATTCGACGACACCATCTTGACCTGAAACAATTTTATGTTCCATTTTCATTGCTTCCATTATCATTAGAGCGTCTCCTGAAGAGACACTTTGACCTTCACTAACTAAAATATCAAGAATTTTCCCCGGCATCGGCGCAGTCAGGCCACTATCATTATCCGCTCCAGTAGCGCCAGGCTCTACCATCTCGAATTGTAGTGTGTGACCAAGAATGTGAATCCACCAAACATCACCAATTTTGGTAGCGGTAGCTTTGTGCTTCCTACCATCGATTTCCAGCCATAATTCATCTTCCATGTGGAGAGTCATGCCTTTGTATACAAATGCGGAACCATCTCGCTGTGCCTCTATTTCAACACGATTGCCAGCGGTCTTGAATTCCATCAAGGTAGCCTCCTATTGATCGTAGAGAACGGAGATGGCGTCTGTGAAAAATTACTTCCTGTAAAAATTGTACGTCCGTGATTACTAGATTGGCATGCTGCTGCAATCAATAATCCAGCATCATCAATCAGCGGCTCCATGTTTGGATTCCAACCATCTGGCCATAGACGTTCTATCATATCGGTAGTGGTCCAACCATCTACAACATCGGGATGGTCACATAATTCTCGCAAGAACCTGAGGTTGGTGGTGCATCCCAGAACTACAAACTCATCTAATGCCCTACCCATTCGCCGAAGTGCTTCTTCTCTTGAAGGAGCCCAGACAATTAATTTAGCCAACATTGGGTCATAGTTAGGAGTAACCGCATCTCCCTCGCGCACACCAGTGTCAAGGCGAACGCCTGGCCCTGTAGGGGCAATAAAGCGCTTTAATTGCCCGATTGCAGGTAAGAAATTATTTGATGGGTCTTCAGCATAAAGGCGTACTTCGATAGCATGGCCTCTCATGCTTAGTGGGCCACAACTCATAGGTTCACCACCTGCGATTCTCAGTTGCTCTCTAACCAGGTCCACACCAGTTACCATTTCGGTTACTGGGTGTTCAACTTGGATACGAGTATTCATCTCTAGGAAAAAGAACTCACCTTTCGGAGTTACAAGGAACTCTACTGTTCCTGCACCCTCGTAGTCAACCGCGGCTGCTGCTGCGCATGCAGCCTCACCCATCGCTTCACGTAATTCTGCATCTAAAGCAACACTCGGTGATTCTTCGAAGACTTTCTGATGCCTTCTCTGAACACTGCATTCGCGCTCACCTAAGTGAATAGTGCGTCCAAACTTATCTGCTAATATTTGAATCTCAATATGCCGGCTACCGGTCAATAGCCTCTCAACATAGACCCGGTCATCACCAAATGCATTCAATGCCTCTCGCATCGCAGCCTTTGCTTCACTCTCAAGGTCGGCCTCATCATGAACCGCCCGCATACCTTTGCCACCGCCTCCAGCGGTGGCTTTGAGCAATAGAGGGTAACCGACAGATGGTGCAACTGCGAGCACTTCCTCCAATCCGCCATCGACCTCTATGCCGGGAATTACAGGTACTCCTGCTGCTTTCATAGTGATTCGAGCGGTCATCTTGTCACCCATCTTAGTAATCGCCTCGGGTGAGGGTCCTACCCATACCAATCCCGCATCCATTACCGCTTGAGCAAAATCTGCTCTTTCAGAAAGGAAACCAAATCCAGGGTGGATTGAATCGCAATCGTTAGCGATAGCAATATCGATAATTTGTTGTTGGTTTAGATAGGTTTCACGAAGATCTTCGCCTTCTAATTGAATTGCTAAATCGGCAAGTTCGGTGAATAATGTACCTGCATCGTTTGCTGCATGAATCGCAATACCCTCGATTCCGGCTTCTTTGCAAGCACGCAGGATTCGGCATGCAATCTCACCGCGGTTTGCGACAAGAGTGCGTTTGAGCATCGAATCACTCCTCGGGTTTCCAGTTAGCGTTACGCTTCTCTAAAAAAGAGGATAATCCTTCTTGGCCTTCTTCACTTCCACGCATTCGACTGGTGAAATCAAGAGTCCACAATCGTAATGATTCATCATCGTTACTCCATCTGTCAAATCCTAATGACAATTCCTTTGCTGCTGTAACTGCGCAAGGTCCCGTTGAAAGTACTTCAGAGATTATCTTCCCCGAATCTAATTTGTCATCAATTGTATCGATCATACCAATGCGTAAAGCTTCAACAGTGTCCATCTTTCCTGCTAACATAGCATGGCGTCGGAAATTAGCACTGCCTATTCTACGGTAGACGTAGGGCCCAATTACCGCAGGAAGAATGCCCAACTTACCTTCTGATAGTGCAATCTTAACACCCGATTCACAAATCACATGGTCAAGACATGCTATCAATCCAGCCCCTCCTCCCAGAGCGACCCCTTGTATCATGCCTATCGTGAAACATGGATGTGACCAAAGGCCATTGAATAGTGAATCCAATCTCTCTGAATCCCGACGGTTCTCTTCAGGTGAATTTGCACCTGCATCTCGCATCATATTGATATCAGCCCCAGCACAGAAATGCTTACCTTTACCTGAAAGAGTTAGCACTCGCAAGTATGGAACTCCCTCGTCTGATACTATGCTACCTGTCGTTCCAACCGAGTTTTCAGTAGTCCAAGCGAATACTTCGATCAACTCGGTTATCATTTGTGTATTAAGTGCGTTATATTTATCTGGGCGTGCTAAACTTACGCGTGCAATACATCCTTCTATTTCCAATTGAATAAGTGAAGTTATAGGTTGATTTTTCATGTCTAATTCCTCAATTGCAATAATTAAAAATCCAATTACATTCTAAATACGCCAAATCGGTCATTTGGCAATTTAGCATTTTGACTGGTAGCGATGCATAATCCAAGCACATCTCTAGTATCTCTAGGGTCGATTATTCCATCATCCCAAATCCTGGCAGTTGAGTAATATGGGCTACCTTCTGTTTCATATTTCTCAAGAATAGGAGCACGGAATGATTCGAGTTCTTCGCCTTCCATCGCAGCCTTCCCCTCTCTCTCCCTCTGGTCTTGTTTGACCGTGGTTAAAACATCTGCAGCTTGCGGACCACCCATTACAGAGATGCGGCTATTGGGCCACATAAAGAGGAATCTTGGATCGTATGCTCGGCCACACATTCCATAATTACCAGCGCCGTGAGAGCCACCAATAATAACTGTGAATTTTGGTACGTTAACACATGAAACAGCGGTGACAAGTTTTGCACCATCCTTTGCAATGCCTCCAGCTTCGTAGGCCTTACCGACCATGAATCCAGTAATATTCTGCAAGAAGATTAGCGGTATTCCTCTTTGCCCACACAATTCAACGAAATGCGCACCCTTAAGCGAAGACTCTGAAAAGAGAATACCGTTGTTTGCAACAATTCCCACTTTGAACCCATGAATTTGAGCAAATCCACAGACCAGGGTTTGGCCATAACGTGATTTGAATTCGTGAAAACGACTACCATCAACAATTCTGGCAATTATTTCTTTGATGTCTACAGGTGTACGGTTGTCTGATGGAATTAACCCGAGTAAATCTTCAACATCGTGGAATGGTTCCTCTGAATCCATCCTATCGTAAGGAGCCAATTCTCTCGAACCTAAATTCTCCACAACATTACGAACCATCCGTAAAGCCTCTAGTTCGTCTTCTGCGAAGTGATCTGCGACACCGCTCTGTACGGTGTGAACATCAGCACCACCGAGTTCTTCGGCGGTGACCTCTTCACCAGTAGCCGCCTTCACAAGAGGAGGACCTGCTAGGAAAATTGTCCCGTTCCCTTTGACGATAATTGATTCATCACTCATCGCCGGAACATATGCGCCTCCAGCAGTACAACTTCCCAAGACCGCAGCAACTTGAGGAATGCCGTCTCCAGACATCCTGGCTTGGTTACGGAAGATTCTTCCAAAGTGTCCAATATCAGGAAAAACTTCGTCTTGCATTGGAAGGAATGCACCACCAGAATCCACCAGATAGATGCAAGGAAGGTTGTTCTCATGTGCAACCGTTTGGGCACGAATATGCTTCTTGACAGTCATGGGATAGTATGACCCTCCCTTGACAGTAGCATCATTAGCGACAAATAAACACTCACGCCCATGAATCATGCCTACTCCAGTTACGATGCCTGCACTATTTGCTCGACCATCATACAATTCGTATGCGGCTAATGGTGATAGTTCAAGGAATGCGGTGCCCGGATCGATGATTTTATCGATTCTCTCTCGAGCCAATAATTTACCACGGCCCCGATGCCTGTCGACGTATTTTTCACCGCCTCCTTTACTGACTAATTCCAACCTTTCACGTAGTGTTTCAATCAACTCTTGATTGTGATTACGACGCTTTTGGAAGTCGGGGTCGGCTCGGTTGACGCGTGTTGCTAACCTATCCATGAATGCCCCTCCGTCTTGAGCGAAGGTAGAGTTCGACTTGAATCAACCGCTTATACGCCTAATGCTAAGCGCCCTATATCACGTAATCCCGGAGCCATACCGACAATCATCACCGCTAGAACGATGAGAATGCGTAAATGTTGTTGCCGCCTTTCAATACGCATTTGTGAAAACATCCAGATGATTAGTGAAACGATAGCAGCCTTGACCAAAAAGAATAGCCAGGCACCCTCGCCAAGAAGATTTAGACTATCCCCGAATTGAATTACCGCATCTGACACAGGATGCTTCTCTGAATAGTCGAACCAATCGATGCCAACCATAGTGGCTAATCCGTCACAGAGTTGCCCAAACAGCATACCTGCGACCAAGGGGGTTGCAAGTATTCCACGAGGAGATAACATCTCCACTGGGTGATTTGAGCGGTCTTCACTCTCCCATTCATCCAAGGTCATTCCATCTGGAATTAATCCTACTTCATTTCCAGTTAGGCGTAACTGAGCGAGATCCTCTTCACCCATACGCCAGACGGCCCATGTGATTAATAATGGAATTACAACTACGACTAGAATTGGCCAAACCATCTCATTGTCCCTAGGCAACATACCACTATCTTGGACCCAAGGGGTCGAAATTAGTTGAGCCCAGTGGCCAAGACCCATTGTTATCAATCCAATTGCAAAAGCAAGCATCGACCTAGGTATGCTCTCCCAATCCCAAGTATTGTGAAGTGTAACTGCAATCATCACAGCACCAGCAATTACCCCGCTGAGTATCCAGAAATGGCCAGTATCATGAATGTGAACATTTGGCAAGACAAGCAAACCTGTGAATGCAATATATGCTACTAGGAGCATTGCTAGCATCGAGATGTGATTCTTGCGGCCAATATAGCCTATGGCTCCTGAAATCACTAACCACAATGCCAGATGGATATGAATCAAAGGCGAGATGAATAGTACATCGACACCTTCTGCAAAATAATCTGCGTCTTCCATCACCCGAAGCACAGGTGCTAGTACAACCCAAGACATCAATGCCCAAACCATTCTGTCATCAACAGGTAATCGCCATTTGCGGAATAATGCTTGAAGGACGATTACTGCCGCAACCATCGTCAAAATGTATACCACTGTATTGACTTGTGAATATCCTGCATCACCACTGGTTCCTGCATCCTTTACAATCGGGTCCCAGATGAAAATTTTGATGAAATCATCCCAGAACAATTCGGGAGTGAATATCAATCCACCAAGAATAATTAATGCTATAAAACCAAATAATGATAGTAGAAACCGCTCCCCCTTAGAGAATTCAGTATCGTCCATAACACAACCTCAGCCTAATGCAGATGATGAGGGTTACCCGTAATGGATCACTCTTCTTCTAGATCATGGCCACAATTCTCATCGTGGACATGTTCTTCCTCTTCTGATTCTTCTGTAGCGGCACGAGGTTCGTGGGCTTCTACAAATGAAATCTTTTCAGCTCCAACTGCATCTCTAAGAACAGTCACAAGACGGAACTTCTGCATTGCTGCATTAGTATCGAAAAGCATAGATTGAGGAACGATAACTGAGATATCTTCGCCATCGAATGAGACTTCGAAGCCTTCATGGCCAGTATTTGCCTCAAGTAGTGCATTGACTTTCTCTCCTTTTTCTTCAATGACCTTTACAATCTTGTAATCATACTTGAGAGAACGGCCAGACATAGGATGATTGTAATCGATACGAGCACGCCCTGCTGCCAGATAAGACAGAGTTCCTTGACGGCCTTCTACTGAAACAGGTCCGCCGATGTAAAGGGACTTTGGGTCACGAACATGGCGTAGGAGCTTATCGATTGAAATTGTCTCAATCTGTTCTGGGTCCTTGTCTCCATAAGCATCAGCAGGTGCGATTTCTAATGAAATGTCCTTGTCTGCTTCAGCAGTAAGTAGGCTTGCTTCGAATCCAGGAATTAGATTTCCAGAGCCGACTACACAAACCAAAGGAGTGTAAGTTCGGCCTTCTTGATGCACTTCATGTTCCTTAGCAATATCTTCTCGAGTTGTTTCGATTAAATCTCCGGAGTCTGCATTGTACAAATCGTACTCCACGTGGACTATTGTTCCTTCTTCCATGGTATATCACCTATCGCCCCCTATGGGGGCAATCCGGCGACCAACCATCCCTATTTCAATCAGTTGGGTCACTTCGAGGTGCCCAAATTGCTAAACTTGCTAATAAAATAAGAGTCCAACCGCCCCAAACTAAATTGATTCCAGGAAGGTCATAAACCATAATTCTAACCAAGTCACTACCTTCCATTAAAGAGCGAGCTTGAGTGCCGTCCATTATCAAAACCAAGTCCCCGTGCCACATATTCACCCGGTCTACTTCAGAACGGTGCCTCGTATCAAAACGAATCACTCCCGGCTCAACCGTTTCGATTAATTCACCATCTTCATAGACATTGATAACCGCTCCAAGATAGCCGTCGCCGACTTCCAAATCTTCAGTCTGAGTTACTACCTCCACGAATTCAAACTCGTAACCACCCCACTCAACTTTCTCGTCTTTAATCAGAGTTACACTATGTGAATAGGTTCCTCTGTCGATAATTGTCGTGCTCATAATGTGGCCGATTACTAGGAGAACTAGTCCTAAATGGATGACATGGGCAAAGAGTGAAACTTTCTTATTACCTACATTTTCACGAATCAAAGAAATTGTTGCCGGTAGGGCAAAAAGAGCGGGAAGTAAAACCACCATTCCGATTTGGCCTCGAGTTAATGAAGCACCGAGAATATCTGTAGAATCATAACCGAGTGAATTACCAAATAACCAAGAAAATACGAATATCAAAGGAATTGAAAGAAGCAAAACAAATACGCGCTGAGGTTTGTCCCTAATACTCCACATTGTCAAGGCAATCATCACCATTGCGATGAAGGGGGCGCCGTACAATTCATGAGCAGCGAATTGAATTGAATCAATACTAGAAATCAGAATTACCAAAGTCAAAACCAAATATAGACCAACTGAAACTACAGGGGTCCAAAGGGCGATTCTTTGTTGGAACTTTCTTTCCTTGAAGGAGAACTTTGATTGCTCATCTTCAGAAATAATGAACCACGGTGCGATGAATGCCGTCATTCCGATTGCACACACCCATATTTCCAGCATGCCCGACCATGATGCAGCAAGGAAAAGGACAACTCCTGCGCTTGCCCAACCCCAGGCCTTGAGACGCTCCTTTTCAAAAATTAATCCAAACGCGAATAGAAGTGAGAGTAATTCGAATAATACCATCCCATGTATAATTCTCAAACCGACCATTACTGCAGGAATGGCAAACCATTTCCAATCATGCCCTTCCGATAACGATCTAATTCCAGATTCTACAAAGGGACCTAATCCCAATAATACTAGTAATGTAGGTGGGAAGCCATCGAGTACATCGCCGCCTCCAATTACACCAATTATAGCAATAGATGGCAAGAGTGCTAGCCACCATTGAGAGAAAGCAGTACCTAATCTAGAGGCGAGGAAGATTCCAATTAATTGTATAATACCTAGTAAGTAAATCACTACTTCAATTCCACTAATATCTGATAGAATCACCATCATTCTACCGAATACATCGTTAGGTGGTGAACCTGATGTATTTACTACGAAAGTATGGACGCTGACAGCCCAAACCCCTCCGGCTCTAGTCACCATAGTGGCGAATAATGCCAAGGCGCCTGAAGCCATTGCAACCCCCGCCCACATATGGTCAGCGGTTTTACCAGGTCTAGTTCTAAGATGAAGTAAGACCACAAGACTAATCCATGGTAGTAATGATCCCGTCTCCACTGGGTCCCATGCCCAATATCCTCCCCAATCTAGTATCAGATAAGCCCACAGCCCACCTAATCCTATCCCCAATGTTGCAAAGAAAAACGAAGGGCGGGCAACATGAATTAAACGATCTTTAATTCCATCACAGTTAGTCAGTAAAGAGGATACCGCGATAGCGGTAAGAGTCAAACAAAGTGAATATGCTAAGAATATCAATGGTGGATGAATTACCATCAAATCTGTTTGTAGAAGTTCATTGAGGCCAGGACCGGTTCCTTCTGCTGCCTTGAATGGTTGAAGTATCCATGCCACAAGTAACAAAGTGAGTGCGAAACCATTCATCAAACGTAATCTCAAAAGATGTGTCTCCTCATTCTCACCAGAGAGAGGGTTTCGCCAAATTATTGACAATAGTGCCATCCATGCCACCCAAAGCAGAATTGGACCTTCTCTTGCAGCCCAGGTCGCTGCAAAACGATAACGAAGCGGTAAATCCTCCCCTCCATACCATGCCACCAGATGTATCGCATCATAATTCAATGTGAACATAGCAGCGAGAATCACAAATGGCAGAGCTAAAGCCCAGGTAATGCGTGCATCTGGCCTGTAAGTTATCCATGCTGCAGTAACCACTGCAAGAGGCATTAGTAGTGATTCCACCGATTCACCAACCAAAATGTTTGGCTCTAGAATAACCAAATGAAAGCAATACGCTAACTACACCTTTGGTGTATAAAATTGGATGACGCACTAGAATTTTTAAACCAATCCAAACCTTGTCCAAAGGAGACATAGAACCTAATTCCTCTGGAAGGCAGTGTGCCATGTTGGATAGTTGTTTATCCGAAAGGTCGTAAAGAGAGGTTTTGCCTTTCAGAATTTTGTGATAAGGTGGGAATTGCTTCTTCCATGCACGCACATATGACTGTAAATTTTCATCTGAGAGGTCGCCTTTAGTAATTGCAGCAGAAATTGTTTGTGCTGCTTCTCGTCCCGACCATAACGCCAGATGAGATCCGCCTTCAAACAAAGGTGAAGTGAAACCAGCAGCATCACCAACCAAAATTAATCCGTCTCCAGTTGTGATTTCACGTGGTCCAGAAATTGGAATGGTTCCTCCGAATGGTTTTGGCTTAGCTCCGGGTTTTCTCCATTCGGGATTTTGCACTCCCTTTCCTTTGAAATAAGTGTCTTCAACGAATTTATCTAGGTACTTCACAGCACCTTTTTTGTCAGTAGTAACCAACCCAACATTTGCCCTTCCACCTTTCTTTGGAATCATCCATACATATCCATGGGGTGAATATTCAGGCCACAGGTAGAAATCGAGATAGCCGTCATTCTCTACTTCCGTCATCTCATATTGGAAGCCCGCTATTACCTCTACTTCTGTGCCCATATCAAGCAATTTTGTTGCGGCACCGGCCACTCCGGAGGCATCAACTACTGCTTTACATTCAATTGGAAATTCATTTCCACGTCCATCAATTTTCCAATTGGTAAATTCATTTTCGCTATTGTAAATTCGTTCCATCGAAGTTACACGGTGAGACAGATATAGGCTTGCACCCGCATTAACCGCCTCATCGCAAAGCCATTGTTCGAATTTATGCTTCTCTAGGACGTAGCCTTTCTCGGTGAGAAGCTTCGCCGTACCGTCTGGAAAAATTATTCTGATCCCTTTACAATCCAATGCGATTACATCTTCTGGAAGTTCGAGATCTAGATTATCGATTGCCATCTGTGAGAGACATTCACCACAATGAACTGGAACCCCAACTTCAGGATCCGCTTCAACGATCATAGTGCTAAGTCCGGCACGAGATGCATGGAGGGCTGCAGAACCGCCGCCTGGCCCAGCCCCGATAACCAAAACATCGCAACTCGCCATGCCTCCCCTAAGGGGAGGCGGGACTTCAATGAGTCGGCACATAACAAGTATTGATGAAGAGTGCCTCGTAGCAGCATCATGGGCTGGCGCAATATGACTCGCTGGCTTGCCCACTTGGAAAAAGAAGGCGAGTTACTGCGTATCACTGAGCCAGTTGATGTCGAACTTGAGGCGGGTGCCATCGCAGACCGCTTGGTCAAGTCCGGCGGTTCTGCCGTTTTATTCGAAAAGCCACGCTTACCAAACGGCGAAATAAGTGAGATTCCATTAGCAATGAATTTGTTTGGAACTCACGACAGAACATTGCGCGCATTAGGCGCATCTCATCCAACCGAAGTCGGGGAGAGGCTCGTTGCATTGATGAAACCAGACATCGGGAAAATTGTCAAAAGGCCATGGACTGGCCTACCGCTACTTCGTGATGCCATGTCGATGCCACCTAAAAAAGTCAGAAAGGGTTCTTGCCAAAGAATCCGAATGGAGACAGACGTCACACTATTACCCATTCCTAAGACATGGCCAATGGATGGTGGAAGGTACATCACATTACCACTTGTGGTAACCAAGGACCCAGCATCTGGAGAACATAATCTCGGTATGTATAGAAGTCAGATTTTTGGCCCGAAAGAAGTCGGCCTTCATTGGCAAATTCACAAACACGGGGCCGACCATGCTGCGGCATGGCCTGAGGGGAAAATGCCAGTAGCTATCTGTATTGGCGGGCCACCTGAACTAATATTTTCGGCGATTGCACCTCTACCCGATAATTTGGAAGAATACATGTTTGCTGGCTTCCTTGCCAAGCGACGTTTGCGAATAACCAAAGCATTGACTCAGGATTTGATGGTTCCCGCTGAGGCTGATATTGTCATCGAGGGGTGGGTGGATGCCACTCAAACTAGAACCGAAGGGCCATTTGGTGATCACTTCGGGTTCTATTCACTGACCGGACAATATCCTGTACTGAATATCACAGCAATTACTCGAAGAAAGAATGCTGTACTACCTGCAACTATAGTGGGCCAACCTCCAATGGAAGATGGGTATCTTGGAGAAGCAATCGGTAAGCAATTCAGGCCGATTCTTTCATTCCAACACCGTGATGTCCTTGACCTTCACCTGCCCCTAGAAACCGGATTCCACAATCTTGCAATAGTAAAAAGTAAGCAAAGATACCCTCGGCAAGCTCGTAAAACCTGCCTAGGACTTCTAGGGGCTGGGCAAATGATGTTCTTGAAAATCCTTATCGCCACCGATGAAGACCCAAGTGACCTTGAATCATTATTGGATGTACTTAATGACAGGGTTGACCCCAAATCCGACCTCACAATTATCGATGGAATGGTAGGTGATTCTTTGGAACTTGCTTCAACTTACGAAAACGTGCATTCGAAATTAATTATCGATGCTACGAAATTAGTTACTGCTGATCCAAGAAGTGGAAATCCGCTCGAAGGTTCTCCAATCGAAGATTGCCCACCGTGGAGAAGAGGGGAAGAGGACGCTCCAGGAATTAGCGAATCATTACTCGATGAAATCTCAAAATTAGATGATGTAGAAGACTGTCTGTTATTGAGAAATTCGATGCTTGTTGTAACGGTAAATATCGAGGGGACGCCTAATCCGAGAACTGGCACACAATGGCCAAATGAAGTAGGGGCGGCGGCTCAACGTAGTAAAATTAACCAATTGCGTAATTTAATTTGGCAATTGGACTCGCAAAAACAACTTAGATGGTTATTTGTAACAAATAATGACCTTGAATTACATGGGGAGGGGGCTAATCGAAGGTTGCTCTGGCAACTCACATCACGTTTTGCAGTTGAACGTGATTTAGTGATTGAAGATGGGCGAGTTTTCTGGGATGCAACCACTCCAATTCCCTCAAATGATGGCCCGTCTCAAGTCAGACGTTGGCCG
>Ga0315334_10000948_pt1 | contig 17840 bp, 11 predicted proteins | sample M150034915metaG_FD_205555 | JGI IMG/M metagenome (GOLD analysis project Ga0315334, IMG submission 205555) | Ammonia-oxidizing marine archaeal communities from Monterey Bay, California, United States - M1 500m 34915 | ecosystem: Environmental > Aquatic > Marine > Intertidal zone | place: USA... | reverse complement strand
CCCGTCCCGATTAAAATCTGCCGATGCAATTCCCATGCAAGCCTGACTATTACCGCCACGGCCAATGCTGCATCCAAGCAGGTTTCCCGCCTCGACCAAATCAAAACGACTGATCCCCGAGTTGGGCGATGGCTGACTCAGCCAGTAATGGTTGAGGTCACCATCATTGGAAATGAAAAAGTCGTTGCCATGTTTGCGGTCAAAATTTGCCATTACCACCCCAAATCCCAACTTGGCCGAGGGACTTAATCTGGAAAATGACTCACTGGGAACAAAATGTCCCTTGGAGTCAGCTATCAGGATCCGGTCGTGACTTTTGCGAAACGCCTGAGGTTGGCAATCCAGATAGTTGTCAGTGCACCGAAGATCGAAAACATCTTTTCCATCGATGTAATTGACCTCAACGAGGTCTGGCAAGTGATCCCCATTGATATCCCCCAAACCGATACTGGACGTCCATTGGAAGGGATTATCCGCCAACAACCCATTTGCCTGGCGGAAAGTTCCATCGCCTTGATTCAGGTAAATAGAATTTGAACCGATGTTTGCGACAAGAAGATCCGGGAAACCATCCTGATTGATATCACCAACGCACACTCCCTGTCCAAACTGTCGGTCTCCCGTCAGTGTTTCGTCAGTGACCTCAACAAATCGTTTGTCTGGCAGTAATCGAAACAGCTGGTTCGCAGTGCAATCATCAACCACACGCGGGTCACCACCCGATTGCACGACATAGACATCACATTTTCCATCAAGGTCGTAGTCAAAGGCAGCAAGACCGCCACCATTGACTTCGTGTATCGCGTAGGGCCTGCCATCCAGGGGAAAACCGCTGACAAACGTCGTTTCGATCCCAACATTGGCTGCCACATCATCAAATGCGAGGTTGGCCTGTTTGCGAACCACTGAAAGGGAATCCCGCCCCTTGGACAATGCTGTCAGCTCAGGTACGGGCCATTGCTCCGCAGAAAAACCGAGCATCGTTTGGATTCTGGCCTTTTGCAGTTGTTCGGGACTGGCTCCCTTTTCCCATTCAAGGATTCTCTGGTGACGGCGATTTAATTCAGGGACACTCTGCTGTAATGTCCCGCCCTGCTTGACAGCCTGCATCAACCATGCAGCCGCTTCCCAAGGACGAACCTGTTCCTGAAGTTTCCCGGCGATCCACTTTGCTTTGTCAGCGTCAGCATCTTTAGCGATACGAAAGATCTGGTCGAGGTCGACCAGTCGTTGACGGAGGAACGCTGCATGTTCTAATTCGCCGATTCTGGAACAGATGGCAATCATCTCGCGGAGCGATTCGCGATCTGTCGGATCACACCGAATCGCTTCACAGAACGCCCCGATTGCCTCTTGGTCTTTTTCGTCCCGGGAAAAAAGTATCCCAACGGCGAACCAGTACTCACCCTGTTCCGTGACCCCTTCAGGGACATCGACCAGGAAATTCCTCAGTTCATTCAGGCGATCATAATCGGCCAGCATCCGGCAGCGGAAAGCCGCGCCTGCCGCTGAATCCGGAAACTTGTCAGTGATGCGTTTCGCAAGTACCAACTGGTCCGCAGGATTTGACTTACTTGTAGAATACTCGTAGCGGAGTTCGCCCAGACTAAACAGGGAAAGCGGGGCGTCTTTGGTGTAGTTATCGAACGACATGAGCAGAAACGGCCCACGCAAATCGATCAGACTCAACACTTCCAGTTGCTGAACATCCTTCATGCGAATCAGTTCGCGGACATGCTTACTCGCCGCCATCCGGCGTCCCTGGGCATTCAGGAACTGAGCTAACAAACGGTGCACCTGAACGACGTTCGGGCGGACCTTGACCGCTCGGACAAGATCGGCTTCGGCCCTCGTAAATTCCTGACAACGTAAATGACACTGAAACGCCACCATTAGCATTGGACCTGCAATCGTCGCATCTGTTTCAGCCACGCGGACGGCCAAGTCACCGGCTTCGCGAAAGTTACCCTGCTGTTGTTTGATTCCGACAATCAACTGCAGGGCGCTTGAATCAGTCGGGGACACCAGCAAGATTTGCTGAACCAGTTGCAGTGCCTCGTCTGTTTTCCCCTGCTGCAACAGCGTCTGAGCGTCGCGCAGCTTCTGCTCATCACTCTGAAGCTCAGCAATGTCGCCCGCCGTCTCTGTCTGTTGCTGTCCTGATTCTACGCGTGGATCGCTGTCTTCGTCAGAACGACAGCCCAGCACCTGCATGACCAGACAAAAGCTGACCACAAGTGGGAGTTGAATTTTGGATGGGTACCGCTGCAACATTTGGAACAGGCATTTCAAACATTTGGAACAGGTATTTCACGGTGTCAAAGTAAAGTCCAAAGCTGGGCAAGCACTTGAACTCAGCAGCAGATCATTCACACAAACCGCGAATACCAACCGCGAATACCAACCACGCCAGTCACCGCTGACCCACCTGCACAAGGGAAAATTGTTAACACTTGCTTGTCTACTACTATAGCTTCTTTTACCGTTTTGTATTCACACGCGGACGTCGAGCAACGGGAATCAGGCAAATTACCGGACGCAATTGACCGAGAAACACAGCCGACAGTTCACAGAAATCCGCGACGATTGCCGAATCATCCGAAAGCGATTCATCGAGAACAGGTTACCGAACGGATTCGGAATCGACTTCGTGGCGGAGCATGACGATTGAGTGGTTCATTTGCCGGCAGCAGGTTCCAAAACGTCATTGCATAACATGTACCTGCGGTAAACCTCACAGCAGGTAACGACCTGATCGCACTCAACAAATTCACTTGCGGTGTGCGCCTGATCAATGCTTCCTGGTCCAAGGATCAGACTGGGAATGCCCAACGCACCGAACTTGCTGGCATCACTTCCGAATGGCATGCCGGCAGCAACCGGTTCTAGCTTCAGGTCGCTTAAAATCCGTATCATCTGTTGTACCGGTCGGCATTCAACCGGTGTTTCCAGAGGCAGATCTGTCAGCATCGGTGGGTGCATGACAACTTTGACCTCGGGATTCTGGTGCATGACGTTATCGATCAGTGATTGATAATATGCCAGAACACCATCACTGGTTTCCCCAGGCAAAAGACGCCGATCGATTTCAATCTGACAACTGGACGGCACCAAATTCACCTGGACTCCCCCACGAATAACACCAACATTACAGGTGGCACTGCCAAGCAATGGGTGTGATCGGGAAGCCAGATTTTCGCCGTCATCCTCAATGGCTCGGAGCACAGGCAGCATGCTCGTGATTGCGTTGACTCCCAAGTGTGGTTTTGCTGAATGGACAGCGACACCTTTTGTTTCGATGATCCAACGCACCAAGCCCTTACTGGAGACAATGGGCTGCAGTTCAGTCGGCTCAGCAACCACAGCAACAACGCACGCATCGGGTTCAAGATCGAGACAGAACTCGGCAACTCCACGGTAAGCGTATTCCTCATCGACCGTAGCGACGAACCAAATGTCACAGGGTGGCTTCACAGCCGACTCAGCAACGGTTGCCAGCGCGTGCATCATGGCCGCCAGACCACCCTTGGTGTCGCAAGCCCCCCGACCATACATGCGACCATGCTTGATCAATGGATCAAAGGGAGAAATCGTCATGCCGTCGACCGATACCGTGTCAACATGGGCCTCGAAGATCATCCTTCGTTGACGATCATGGCCAGGAATCGATGCGATCAAGTTTTCACGCTTCGGTTTCACCACCTGACGTTGCGTACTGATAGACCGCTGTCGAAAGAAGGCCTCGATGAAGTCGATGATCTCAACCTCAGGAACTCCCGCTTGGTAGTTTGGGTTGACGCTATTGATACGGACCAGATCAGCAAGTGTCCGCAAGACCGCCGGTGTTTGACTATTCATCCCGCCTTGCCCCTGTCAGCCTAGCAGCGGTCAGCCGAACTGCTGTGGAAAACCAATGAGTCCAGCCCCCTAACGGCCGGGTCGGCGCCACATCAGATCCGAACTATCGGTAGCACTGTTTGCTTGAACCGTTGGTGCCGCAGGCGTTGTTCCGGGTGTGACAGGAACAAGGACCGAACGAGGGCTGGTCGTGACCGTAACCCTGTGACTGGCAATCTCGGCCTCAGGGACGGATGTGCCAGTGCTCTGCCACTGTTGGGGCGCAGTGCCCTGTTGGGGTTGCTGAAACTGGTTCACGCTGGTCGCAGGTACGGAACCATTTGCAGGCACGCTTGGTGGTGGAACGGGATTGAAAGTGGGTTGCAGGGGAGCGCCGCTGGGTCCCTGAGCAATCGGAGCCAGCGAAGATGATGGTGGCTGGTAGGTTGTCGCCACAGGCTGCAGACTGGCTTGCGGTACACTCGGATAACCAGGCGGCAGTGGTGCACGCGTGAGATCATTGACTGGCATCCCGCCAGCGCGTATCGAGTTGAGACTGGCTGCTGCGGCTGCCCCATACCCGGCTTGGACTACTCCGCTGGGCATGGCTGTATTAACCGAGGGTGTAAAGCTGTTGGTTCCAAACCAGGCTTGCGTCGCCGGAGCCGCTCCGGCACCAGAGCGGACAAAACCGGCAGGTTGTACTCCTGAACCTACGACCGGGGCAGTTGCCCCGGGTACCGCCGCGGCGGCAAACCCGTTTGCCACACCCACCGCAGTGTTGGTTTGGCCCGGCGGGCCTCCGATGTATGGATTCTGCGCCGCGGACGTCCCGCCAGGCGGAGGCGTCACGCGGGTGGCCCCACCGAATGGGTTGAAAGTCGGTGATTGCGCTGCTGGTGACATCGAGCCGGCTGCTGACGGACCGGATGTCTGCCGGCAACCTATCGATAGGATCGAAATCGCAGAAAAAAGAAGCGTGGCAAAATGAAGCCTGCGCATAACCAAGCACCTGACTTGTGAAAACGGAGGGTCGATTATCGGAATGTGTGTGCTGGGTCTTTAACAAAAAGTTCCGAGTTGTCGAAAGATCAGAAATTCGCAGACTGCGGACGATTGCTTGCAAATACCAACAGAAGCTTGGTTATGTATCTAACGATTGTTTTCACTTTAGCGTTCAGATCAATTCGACCGATGATCCGTATTGAGTGGGGAGATTCCGTTGGGACCCCATCCAAAGTTAACAGACGTTCCTTTCCATCGTAAAGGTGCTCGCTGATGCGACGCTGCATTCTAAATTACCTAGCCATCGTTAGTTTTTTGTCGACCTCGACTTTTGACATGCACGCTCAAGAGGCTATTTCGCCAAGTTTGCAAACGCTAAAGGTACCAGCGGCGCAAGCCCGCGAGCTTGCTACGAAGCTCAGCCTGCAATATCGGGACGTGCCCGGCGTGCAAATTGCGCCTGATGTGCCGAATCAACAATTGGTTGTGATGGCACCTCAAGCGGCCCAGGCAGCCATTGCCACGAAAGTGCAAAACATGTTGTCATCGCAGATCCAGATGACCTCGGCAAAGTCGACCGGTCCGCTCAGGTTCGCGTTGAGCAATATCACTTGGCGTGAATTCGAGGACAGTCTTCAAGCGATCGCTGGCGGCAGCATTCCAGTAACGACAACACGAAACGGCGAACGGGCATCATTCCAACTGACAGCTGCTCCGATGCAGGGCACGACCGTCGAGGTCGATCGCCGCAGCAACTCGATCACCGTCGTTGCTCCGGAGCCGACCATTCCAGGTTGGAAGCAAATGATTGCATCTTTGGATTACAATTCGGGCACCAGTGACGAAGTCCTGAAACTGCTGCGAATCGAAAATGCAGAACCCGAGCCGATTCAGCGTGCGTTGCGTCTGCTACGCCGACTTGAGAGTGGCAGCGGCGACAATGAAGGAGCATTGCTGAATGCAGCAGGCTCACCATTTCGCAATGCCGTCTTTCAACAGGATGCAGGAGCACCAGCCGGTCAACCGGCAGATATTCCGCAAGGCGAAGCCACTGATGACAAGGGCGGCGCTGGGGTTATCGGTGACACTCAAATACAGTTTGTTCCGGAACTTGGCACAATCATCATTCGTGGTGCACAACGCGACGTCGATCGAGTGATGGAAGTGATCAAGCAGATTGAAGAGCAGAGCAAGATCACGAAGCCAGATATTGATGTCATCGAGCTGAAGTACGCCGATGCCAACGCAGTCGCCGAATTATTGCAACAACTGTATGAAGATGTACTTTCGGCTCGTCAAGGAGAAGTCAGTATCACTTCGCTGGATTCACCGAACGCACTGTTGCTGATTGGTCGCTCTGAGGCAATCAATGGCTTGAAAGAGCTGATCGACAAGATTGACCAGCCGATTGCAGAAACCAGTCGCTTGCGGATTTTCCGACTTCAAAATGCTTCGGCGATCGACGCAGAAGAAATTATCCGTGACTTTTTCACCGACCGACCGGGCAGCAGCGATGATTTGCGACCAGCCATCGGACCACGCGTTCGGGTATTGGCTGACTATCGCACCAATTCGCTGATCATCAGCGCCGCACCACGGGACATGACCGAAGTGACGCGTCTGATCAATGACCTTGATGCCGAACAGATCACGGCTCAAAGCCAAATCAAGATTTTCCCATTGAACAACGCGATCGCCGAAGAACTGGCGCCTGTGCTTCAGGAGGCGATCAATGGCGAGGGCGAAGGTGGCGGCAACGATAACATCACCGCACCATCGACAGCATTGTCCATCGTTACCGTTGACGCTGAAAGAAAAGAGGTCATTGACTCCGGCGTTCTGTCAGGTGCGGTGGTCACCGCCGACACCAATTCCAACGCAGTCGTGGTGCGGGCTCCTGCTGCCAGTATGCCATTGATTGCCGAACTGATTCGACAGCTCGATCAGGCTCCTGGTATCGACTCACTGGTCAAAGTGTTCACGATCCAGAATGGAGATGCGGCACAGTTGGTAACTGAATTACAAGACCTGTTCGGTGATGACGCAGGAACGAATGGCACCAGCATCGGCGCCGGCAACCTGCCAGCTTCGACGGCTGGAGAAAGTTCTCTGGTTCCACTTCGCTTCAGTGCTGACCTGCGAACCAATAGTATCATCGCGAGTGGTGGTGCAGAGGACTTGGACGTTGTCGAAAGCATCCTGTTGAGGCTTGACAGCAAAGGCTTCGCTGAACGGATCACAGAAGTGATCTGGCTTCGCCATCAGGGAGCCACGGATGTGGCGACAGCGATTTCGACCTACGTGCAACAGCGAACCCAGGGTGTCAACTCGATTCAGCAATTCCAGCAGGGACTGGGGCCGTTTGACCTGCCTGATCGTGACCTGATCGTGGTTGCCGAACCAGTCAGCAACAGTGTGCTTCTGAGCGTCTCACCACGTCTGTACCCTGATGTACGACGTATGATCGACAAACTTGACCGTCGTCCACCCATGGTGCTGATCAAAGTGATGTTGGCTGAGATCAAACTTGGTGATGCTTTCGAGATTGGTGGAGAGATCGGACTACAGGATTCGCTTCTGTTTGATCGAGGCGTAGCAGCAAGTCCACTGAACAACTCAGTCCCTGGATTCGACTTCAACAGCGTTGGCTTGCCGAACCAGAATCTGGATGGAGCCGGGACACTGGCAACTCAAGGCATCACAAGCTTTGGTTTGGGCACCAGTAGCAGCACTCTCGGCTACGGTGGCTTCGTACTCAGTGCAGCCAGTGATTCGATCAACTTGCTACTTCGAACGTTGCAGGACGCTGAGCGACTGCAGATCCTCAGTCGTCCACAGATCATGACCATGGATAATACCGAGGGCCGGGTTGAAGTCGGTGAAACGGTCGCCCGTGTCACTGGTCTGGTTTTGAACAACAACAACACTCAGGTTGAGACAGAAGACGTAGAGGTGGGCCTGATCATGATTGTCCGACCACGTGTTGGATCCGATGGATTGATCATCATGGACATCGACGCGACAAGATCAAAAGTGGATGACCAGACTTCGGGAACACCAATCGGAACCGATGAAAATGGCATCCCCATTGAAGTTCAGAACATTTTGAAGACGACAGCTCAGTCAACCGTCGCAGCCTACAGTGGGCAAACCGTCATTTTCGGTGGTCTGATTCAGAAGATCCGCGAGCAGCGATCCAAGCGAGTCCCATTCGTAGCAGACATTCCAATCATTGGGCACCTGTTCAAATATGACAGGGAGGTTGAGCAACGCAGCGAACTGCTGGTTATCATGACGCCGATGCTAGTTACCGGCGAAGAAGACCTCGACTATGTCAAGGCGACCGAATCAAGCCGCATGAGTTGGTGCCTTGCAGATGTGGTTGAAGCTCATGGTGATGTCGGCCTCAGTGGGGGCTATGGGCTTTGGGGTCCCGCCGTGGGACAAACGATTTACCCTGACATACAACCCACCGTTGATGGTCAAATGCCAATCGCCCCCATCATGGAGGACGCTCGCAATGGCCCGACCGGAGCAGAGGAACTTCCTGCTCAGGCGCCTCAGGCTGCCAACCCGGGCATGATTGATGACTCATACTTTGCACCCTCGATTGCCACACCGCCCAATCGCAGTATCCCCCCGGGGACTCGTGCAAGCAGAGTCAATGCACCCGTCATCCAGTCGCCCAGCGACCAAATCAATCTGAGTCAGCGTGGAAGATTCGCACCACGAGCCAATCCCACGCAACCTGGCTTTTCGGTACCAGCGTCGGGCAAGGGTACTCTGGCAACACCTGCCACAGTCAGGATGCAGCAAGGCCGCTACCTGCCTGCCACTAGTGCCGCATCCTTCCAGAATCGTGCTGGCGTTCTAAACCCGGCAACAAACGGCACACAGCAGAGCAACCTGATCAATCCGAGTGGCGTTCCCCAGTCCATGCCACCGCAGATTTGGACAAACCAGCCAGAGGCTTCGCAGGCAGTTCCACAGGCGACTTTACCAAGAACATCACAAGCGACATGGGTGGATCAGGTAACCGGCAAGCCGTTTGCGAAACAGAGTGGATTCACTCCCGCTGCCCCCACTTCGCGTGCCCAACCGACTCGTCTTGGTCAATGACCAATGGCCTCGATTCGACCATGGAGGGAGATACATATCACGCGACCCATGAAATTTAGATCATGGTCCCGTACAAGGATCGACTAAAAAAAGCTGACGCATGAAAGCAACGATTGCGACATGCAACACCCAAGAAAGACCTTCCCGAACAGTCCTCGCTTTCCCGGATCATGACATGCGAGTCACCCGACGCTTCTTCACCATCATCACTGCCTCCTTTCTCGCATGCGGATCGATTGGTTGTGTGACGGGTCCTGACAAAGACCTGTTCTCGAAAAAACTGAAGCCAAGTAGAACATCCTTTCTTGATCACATTCCGTTTGTGGGCAAGAACGACAAGATGCCGAAGCCGTATCCAAACCCGGTCAAATTAGCGGTGACTTGGACACCAGACACCATCATCCAGACAGGCCGCACCCCCACACGAGGATTTGGCGGCAGAGTATTTTTCTACGATGACAAGTCCCGCTCCGTTCCTGTCGAAGGAACGTTGATTGTGCACGGATTCGATGATTCGGGTACTCCAGGTCCGGCGAATTCCAAGCGGTTTGAATTCACGCCTGAACAATTCACTCGACATTTCAGCCAGAGTGATCTCGGCGCTTCGTACAGCATCTGGATTCCATGGGATGCCATCGGCGGCCAGCAAAAACGAATCTCACTGGTCACCTCGTTCAAGTCGACAGCTGGCAATCCTATCCAGGGCATCCCGGCGACCATGATGTTACCCGGCATTAAGCCGAAGGCATCAGAGGCGGATGAACTCGCCCGCCTGTCACCTCAGTACCGTCAATACGTGCAGGCAGCTGATTCGGGTGGCACCCATAGTACTGGTTTGACCACCACCACGATCCGTCGTCGCAACAATGGTCGCGGCACGGAATTCGACACGAGCACACCTGCGATTACCATTCCATCGCATCAGCAAGCAGACACACAAATCGCTACCGGTCAGACCACGCCGTCGCTGAACATCAACATGATTCAGAAACCATCACGATCCGATGTGATGCCAGTCAGCAGTCAAACGCCTGTCCAGAGACGCTAACGCTCACTGGGCGACAGTTTGGAATACCAAGTTGAATGGGACGCATTCCAGATTCAGCGGTGACGACTGGCAGCGCCGCTGCTCACGAACCGGTGAGCCGGTCGGTTGACCGTTGCAATCTGCCTTAGTTTCAACGAACGCTGAGTCTGCATGGCAAGACACGCGTTTCAAAATCGGCTTGGTTTCGATCAGAAACGAATCGCGACAACCGTCTTGTTTTGTGCAGTTTACGACATCGCGGCAATCAACAAACCGCTGCCAATGCTGGCCACAATCAACATGGTAATGAAGTAACGCCACGTCTCACTCCAGTTGGTCCAGACGTGATAGAAGACGTAGGGAAGCAGAAAGCACAAAAAACCCTGCTGGAGCGACTGTTTGAAGGCGTGCGTGAAAATCATCAAAAGAGCCCCGTTGGCAACCGCAAGGAAGGCTGCTCCCGATAGCGTCAAGAACAATTGCATCGGATCGAACGAGATGGTTTCATCCACACGTCGTTCGGCGTTGACGGCCAGCACAGCGATCAACAATCCACTACCAAGCATGAACAGGGTTAAGGCCAGTCCCCACCAAGGCATGCCGCCGCCACGTAACATCCTCTTCTGAAGCTCGACCGCGGAAGCCATGTCGACCGCAGCTTTATCAAGCGCCAATGTTCCATGGTCGATGTCAACACCTGCTGTCTTGTGAGCGTCGAGGATTGTCCCTGACTCCTTGTGGTAGCCACACTTGGTACACAGCACAGCATTGCCCGGTATCTCCGCACGGCATGATGGACAGACCGCCTCAACGGCTGTACTGAAGCCTTCCTCATCAAACAGATCCTGCATGAAATCATTCGCGGCGGGCGGCGCAGGACGCGCGGGTGCCGCAGGCGACTTGCCCGATGCTGCTCCGCCGGGAACTCGCAAGGCTTGTTTACACCCCGGGCATTTGACCGCCTTGCCCGCCATCCCATCAGGGATACCGAGCGTCTTGCCACACTTGCACTTGATTTGGATTGGCATCTGAGAGTTTGGACCGCTGGGGAACGAATCGAATGAAGAATGTGCCTGTTCATAAAAGATGGCGTCAGTGTAGTCGAATGCCTCCTCTGCGTCTGCAAACGATGCTTGAGAGTAGCCCGATCGCATACGGTTCGGGCAGAATAAACGGCATAGATTGTCCGAAACGTCGCAGCAAATTCGGGGAAGCATTGCCAAGGATCAATCTGAGATCTTTACTCGAAGCAACCTTTCATTCCGCAGCGACCTCAAATCGTCTCGACTGCAGTCCCGCGGGAGAGTCCGCAGCCGACCGGACACGTTGCTCACGGGGGCATCTGGTCTCACAGGAACAAAGGCTCACTGCTAGTCGCTGGGTAGCGGCGGCGATAGGCTGACCGGATGAATTTTCTTTCGCACGCGATCCCGTACCTCGACAATCCTTTATTAGCGGTATCAACAGGCATACCCGATTGGTTGACGATGGTGGATCGCAAGATCAGGGCAAGAGGGAAACTGGCCGAGCAACATGTCCTTAGCAAGGACACCGAACTGAGTCTGGTCGCAAAAGGCATCGTCAAGCACATCGCGGATGATCGCTGGTTTCATGGCTCGCAAGCATTTGTCGAAACCAATATGGAACTGGCAATGCAACTTCGCCACTTGCTACCCGGTGACGCCGGGTTCCGCCCCACTTTTGTCGGTCACATTCTGATTGAAATGCTGCTCGATGGCATGTGGATTCGTGACGACCGCAGCACGGCAGACCATTACTATACGGCCATTCGGCAAGCACCCCCGGCCACGATCCAGCGCTGTGTCAACGTGATCACGGGCAAACCGACCACAAAGCTGGCCGCCGTGATTGACCGTTTTGCAGAGATCGAGTTTCTTTACGATTATCTGGATCACGAAAAGCTGCTAATGCGACTCAATCAGGTCATGAAACGGGTAGGACTTCCTCGGCTGCCTGATGGGGTCGGCACGTGGCTACCTCAGGCCCAAGACTTGGTAGAATCACGACGTCGCCGGTTGCTGACGCCGCCCGGTGACGTCAATCACTTCCCCCCCATCCCTGTCACCTAATAGAGATTCTGTTTGCAATGAAATACGGAATGAACCTGCTGCTTTGGTCCGGCGAAGTCACCAGCGAGATGTTGCCTATCTGTGAGCAACTCAAGAACGCCGGCTACGACGGGGTCGAATTACCGATATTCAATCTGGACCTCGACTACAAATCACTCGGCGGAAGCCTTGACGCCATTGGTCTGGCTCGAACTGCCGTTACCATCCGGGGTGAAGAAGACAACCCAATTTCGCCTGATGCCAATGTCCGCGCGAAGGGTGTCGCTTTGACGAAGCAAACCCTCGATTGTTGTGCTGCGGCCGGCGTGGAAACGCTGGTCGGACCGTACCATTCTGCGTTGGGACTGTTCAGCGGTGCCGGTCCTAGCGAGGACGAGTGGAAATGGGGCGTTGACAGCATGCGACAGGTTGCCGAGTACGCTGGGCAAGTCGGTGTCAAACTTGGCGTTGAGGCGTTGAATCGCTTTGAGTGCTACTTGCTCAACACTCACGGTGATTCCGCACGCTTCGTGCGAGAGGTCGACCATCCAGCCTGTGGGATGATGTACGACACGTTCCATTCCAACATCGAAGAAAAGTCGGTTACCGAGGCCGTCAAAGCAGGTGGCGACAAACTGTTCCACATTCACATTAGCGAGAATGACCGCAGCACCCCAGGTGAGGGTGCTGTACGTTGGGATGAGAATTTTGATGCCATCGTTGACAGCGGCTACAACGGCTGGCTGGTAATCGAAGCCTTTGGATTAGCGCTCCCCGAGATTGCCGCCGCCACTAAAATTTGGAGGCGGATGTACAAGGATGAAATCACGCTTGCAACAGAAGGCCTGAACTTCATGAAAAGTGAAATTGAAAAAAGAACGTCATGAACCCAACTGCTGAGAATCCGCCCGGCAGCGTGATGATGCTGTCGGGTGATTTGCTTTTTTGCTCACGAGTCAAAGCGACGGCTGAGCGAGCAGGACTGACGTTTCGCATGGGTGGCAAAATGCCCAGCGAGGATACAGACAGCATCACCTATGTCATTCTGGATCTCTCCACACGCAGCGGACTCACCAAGGACATCGTCGGGATTTGCCGAGAACACTGCCCCCACGCCAAGCTGATCGCTTACGGTCCCCACGTGCAGGTGGATAAACTTCGGGAGGCCGAGGAAGCAGGAATCAAAACCATCATGTCCAACGGCCAGTTCAGCAACCAGATGAAATCGATTTTTGATTCCTGAACCACCCGAGTACGAACAGCAGAGATGGCAAGCCGCCTCCGCTATTTGAGAAAACTTGGATGCATTGCCTTGATCAGCCGCTTACCCGTGCTTCGGTCAAATCCATCAGGCGTCAAACCATCCTCACCCGGAAAGCGATCGCCAGTTCGATCCTGCCACTGTTTCAACTGGTCTCTCAGTATCTGCAGTCGATCTGCGTACTCAGGAAGCCCAGCCAGATTCATCAGGCAATGGGGGTCTGACACGACGTCATACAGAAATTCACTCGCCCGCGGTGTGTCGAAACATCCCTCGTGGGCTGCTTTCAAAGTCCCTGCCGCCTGCATCTCGATCATGACCTTGTAAGTGGGACTGTTGACGGCATCGGCTGGCGGTGTCCCCGGCGTCTCTGGCAGCCAATTGCGCACGTAGCAGAAATCACGACTGTGAACGGCCCGCTCAAACGCCCGGTAATCGTGCCAGTTGTGTTCAGCAAATGCATATTGCCGGGTTTGCACCGAGGGATCGAAAAGCATGCCAACAAAACTCCTGCCCTGAAAACTGGTCAGTGGCTCAAGTCCAGCGAGTTCCAAGATGGTGGGTGCGATGTCGACGGTACTGACCACATTGCCCGCAACCTGGCCCGCCACGACCTTCGCGGGCCAACGAACAATGAACGGCGTGCGAACCCCCGGCACGTGAACACGGGTTTTGCAATGCGGAAATGGACGTCCATTATCGCTGATCACAAGCACAAACGTGTTGTCAGCCAGGCCGAGTCGCTGCAACTCGCTGAGCACCATGCCAATATGTTCGTCAAAGCGACTGACTTCGTCATAGTACAACGCAAGGTCCTCTCGCACTCGTGATGCGTCCGGAAAGAATGGAGGAACGATCACTTGGGCGGGTTCGTGTGGTGGATCAACGGCTCCCGGCCGATATCCGCGATGCGGGTCACTATGAGCTGCCCAAAGAAAGAACGGTTTGTCCGCAGGCCGGTCCCTGAGTGCCTGCACCCAGGCAGTACCCATTGCCTGAGGACTGGAAGACTTGCGATAGTCGATCTGCTCTGAGACCGCATCGCCAAGATGCCATTTCCCGACCGCAGCGGTCCAGTAACCCGCCTCCTGCAGCGGCTTGGTAAACATTGTTTGCTCGCCCGGCAACGGCAGGTGTAACTCACCCGCTCCCGTTGAATGGGGATACCGACCGGTCAGCATCGAACACCGACTTGGACTGCAGGAGGAACAAGTCAGATAGGCACGATCAAACCGCATTCCCTCCGCCGCAAGTCGATCGATATTGGGGGTGCGAATTGCCGAATTCCCATAAGCTCCGCAGTCGTCCCACGCCATGTCGTCAGCCACGAAGATCACAAAATTAGTCCGATCATTGGCAAACGACCTTTCCCATGAAATACAAGCAAGCAGCAACCACAGGCTCAGTGAAGCACGCAACATGGGAATCCATTTTTCAAAATTGAGGAGGGGCAGGGTAGAGCGGCAGACACCTGATCTGTGTGCCGCTGCATTCTGGTGGATTCTTATCAGGACAGCAATCGAATGAAGCCATCAACACAAAAAAAATCCGAGTGTTGCCCACAGATGGTGAATAGGTTGATTGGCTGGCTCGATCGGACGCGGCCTGAATCCCGTTGCACATTCCATCAAACGAACAACGGCGACGTGAAAACACGTCGCCGTTGTCCGTTCATAAGGCTATCCGTTACCGGATCATTTAGATCCGACCAGTTGCTGCTTTTTCTTGTCTTCGATGATATCTTCCTGGATATGCGATGGCACCTGACGATAGGTAGCCAATTCCATCGTGAACGTCCCTTGGCCTTGCGTCAAACTTCGCAAGTCGGTTGCGTAGCCGAACGTTTCCGCGAGCGGAACTTCTGCCTTGATCACGCTGACCCGCTCAACAATGTCATTGCTGGTCATGATGCCACGACGCCGGATGACGTCACCCACGACCGGACCCTGAAAATCTTCCGGGACTTCGATTTCGATGTTCATGATTGGCTCGAGCAGTTTCGGCCCCGCTTTCTTGAAGTACTCTCGAAAGCAACCTTGGGCGGCGGTGTAGAAAGCCTTTTCCGATGAGTCAACCTCGTGGAAACTTCCGTCATCCAGATCGATCCGGGTTCCCACCACGGGGTACTCAGCGATAGGTCCTTTTCCAAGGCTATCCCTGAATCCCTTCTCGATGGCCGGGATGTATTGCTTTGGAATCCGTCCACCCACAACGTGTTCTTCGAATTCGAAGCTGTCCTCGCTGTCTGACTCGATGGGTGAGAGTTTGCCTTTGATATGAGCGAACTGACCCGAACCACCCGACTGCTTCTTGTGCTTGTAGTCGAAGCTGACCTCTTTGGTCGGACTCTCACGGTAGCTGACCTTCGGAGCTCCCACTTCGATTTCCACACCGTACTCGCGGCGAATCCGCTCGATGTAGACCTCGAGGTGCAACTCACCCATACCGCTGATCAGAATCTCGTTGGTCTCTTCGTCAGTTAAGACGCGGAAGGTCGGATCCTCTTTGCGGAACCGCTGCAGGGCTTTGCCCATTTTGTCTCCGTCACCGCGGACTTTAGGAGACACAGCAATCTTGATGACCGGATCGGGTATGAACATCGACTCAAGAGTACAAGCGTCGCGTTCGATGCCATAAGTATCACCGCTGGCCGAATCGATCCCCATGACGGCGATGATATCGCCAGCTGATGCCGAATCGACCTCTTCACGCTTATCGCTGTGCATGCGAACGATACGGCTAAAGCGTTCCTTACGGCTGGTTCGCTGGTTGACGTAGGTACCACCTTTTTCGATCGTGCCCTGATAGATCCGCATGAAGGTCAATTGACCAAACGGATCGTCGACGATTTTGAACGCCATCCCAACGAAATCGGCATCGGGATCGGGGATCAGCTCAATTCTTTCGTCTTCATTTTTGGGGTCGCGACCGCTGATGTCACGATCAAGCGGGCTTGGCAGGAATGCAATGACCGCGTCGAGCATGGGCTGCACACCCTTGTTCTTGAAGGCGGTTCCCATGTAAACGGGAGTGGCACCACCCAGAACGGCAGCACGCGTGACCTTGTAGATCAATTCCTTTGGAATTTCCTCTTCGCTGAGCAACAATTCCATCATCTCGTCGCTGTACATCGAAAGAGCTTCGAGCATTTTGCCCCGTTTCTCCACGGCCTCTTCCAAAAGATCCTCTGGGATCGGACCAACAACGACCTCTTCACCCTCATCACCGGCGTGCGTTATACCGACCATCTCGATCAGATCAACAACACCCAGGAAATTGTCCTCGGCACCAATTTGGATTTGCATCAGGAAGGCATCCGCACCCAGTTTTTCACGCAACTGCTCGACGACACGGTGGGGATTAGCACCGGTACGGTCCATTTTGTTAATGAAGGCCAGGCGTGGCACCTGATAGCGTTTCATCTGACGGTCAACCGTAATCGACTGACTCTGCACACCACCGACACTGCATAACACGAGGACGGCACCATCGAGCACCCGCAAGCTGCGTTCAACTTCAACCGTAAAGTCAACGTGGCCGGGCGTATCGATCAGGTTGATCGGATGCCCCTTGTAAACGACGCTCGTCGCAGCACTGGTGATCGTGATCCCACGCTCTCGCTCGAGATCCATGTGATCCATGGTGGCTCCATCACCGTCACCCCGAACCTCTTCGATCTTGTGAATCCGTCCGGTGTAGTAAAGGACACGCTCGCTCAAGGTGGTTTTCCCTGAATCGATGTGTGCGCTAATCCCGATGTTTCTCAGTTTATCCAGACTCATAACTTTCACCTGACCAGAGCTCGCGATTTTGGCATCCTTGGTGACACGACGAACAGATCGTGTCGATTTTCAATTCCCAAGGGAGGCTAAAGGCAAACTCAGTTTCGTTTGGGCGCGGGTCGCGCCAAGGGTTGTGGATGGCGTGTTTCAGTACAGTTTTATTCGAGGCCGACGTCAGCGTGGTTGCCCACCTGCCTGACGGTACGGTACAGAACGCTAAACGCATCTCGCTTGTCCGCCTAACCCGTGACCGCCTCAAGAGCGACCACCGATAGCGATCACCGCTGCGACCACCGCTCGGCATGAAATCGAGTGCATCGATTGCCCTACACCCGTCCCGCAACGGAGCCTCAAGTTGTGCAGGCATTCGCCTGCACGCTGTTACCGGGACGCTTGCAAAATTGTGCACACAAGAAAAATCGGGAGGTTTCCCCTGTCATCCGGCATGCACCTGTCGATGAAATGGGGGATTCGACGTCTGTTTCAAAGGCGGCCCCGGACTGCCCGAAAACACCTCGTCACAAGCGCGAAACTCCCACCCACCAAAGCGTTTGGGAAATATGGCAAAGGTTTTTGGTTCGCGAAAGGGCAAATCTTGGTCCAATTTCCCCTTGCGACTAACTTTCCGCGCCGGCATACTCTTTCCCTCGGCCTCTGAACGCCCTGACAGCCAAGGCAACCTCGGGGCCGACCTTTGAATCTTTGGCGAGTCGGCAATCTGCGATTGTCGGCCGTTTAGA